>JGI1652J44930_10000426_pt1 | contig 16553 bp, 16 predicted proteins | sample NewIslsDNAsample_FD_44930 | JGI IMG/M metagenome (IMG submission 44930)
CCCCTTGGCCCGCTCCGACCATTCCGGTTCCTCCTCCAGCAGCCGCGGGTACATATGGCGGACCATCGCCGTGCAGGAACCCGAGGGAGCCACGACGGCGTCATAAGGTTCCAGGGCGCGAATCAATCCCTTGGCCGCCCGCCTCGCTTCCTCCCAATACCCGGTATTGAAGGCGGGCTGTCCGCAGCAGGTTGCCCCCTCGGGAACATCCACGTCGAAGCCGAGCCTGCGCAGCACCCGCACCATGCTGATGCCCACTTCCGGAAAAAACACATCGACAAGACAGGTTGCGAAGATGCCCACGCGCATACATTTCCCCCGATTCCCCGCATGGTGATTCCTTTTCGTTATGAAGAGAAAAGGTTTGCACAATTCAATTATAACACCCCCCTTTCGCCCCTGTCCGGTTGCAGAAAATCGACACAAAAAGGCCGGAGGGGNATCCTCCGGCATTGCCGACAAAAGATCGGCGATTTTATGGATTCTCTCGCCTCTACAACCCTATTGATCATCGAGACCCCTTGAGTCCCTCGATCAAGACCCGAACCACCTCCGGCCGGGAAAACTCCGGCGGCGGCATGATTCCCTCCTTCAACATGGCCCGCACCTTGGTGCCGGACAGAATGACGTGGTGCTCCTCGCCGTGGGGGCAGGTCTTGTAAGAGGCCATCCCGTCGCAGCGCNGGCAATAGAAGCTGTGCTCGAAGAAGAGGGGGATGATCCCCAGCTCCTCCGATCGGAATTCGTCGAAGATCCGTTGGGCGTCGTAGGTGCCGTAATAGTCCCCCACGCCGGCATGATCGCGCCCGACGATAAAATGGGTGCAACCGTAATTTTTGCGGGCCAGAGCGTGGAACACGGCCTCCCGGGGCCCCGCATAGCGCATCGCCGCCGGAAAGGCGGCAAACAACACGCGATCGCGCTGGTAGTAGTGATCCAGAATCACCTGGTAGCTTTTCATCCGAAGGTCCGCAGGGATGTCGTCCGACTTGGTCTCACCGATCAAGGGATTGAGGAAAAGTCCGTCCACCGTCTCCAAGGCCGCCTTTTGGATGTATTCGTGAGCCCGATGGATCGGGTTCCGGGTCTGAAAACCGACGATCCGGCGCCAGCCCCGTTCCCGAAACCGCCGCCGGGTGTCCGCCGGATCCAGGATGAATCGGCTGAAGACGCCGTGATCCGGCCGGTTCAGCACGCGAATCGGCCCCCCGGCCCGGAGGGGGGAAGAGCGGTACAGGCGATTCACGCCGGGATGATTCTCATCTTCGGTGCGGAACACCTCCCGCGCCTCTTTCCTCGGGTCGATCCGGTAAAGGCTCTCCACCTCCAGGACCGCATAGATCCTTCCGTCCTCCCCCCGGAGCGCCACCGGTTTTCCCTCCCGGATCTCCGAAGCGCGGTCTTCCGGAACCGGAAGGGTGATCGGAAGCGGCCAGACCGTTCCGTCCGCCAGGCGCATCCGGTCCCGGACCGAGAGATAATCCTCCTCCTTCAAAAATCCGTTGAGGGGAGAAAAAACCCCGGTGGCGATACATTCCAAATCGGAAAGGGTGACCGGTGAAACCTTCCAGCCGGGGAGTTCCTTCGCCCGTTTCAGCCAATCCTCCCTCTCCTCTTCGGCGGCCATCCGGTTGATCAATGTGCCGCCGTGAGGGGAGATGGTTTCCATCATTGCGAATCTCCTTTCCGGTTCGGGTGCAATCCGCACTCGGTTTTATCGAAACCGGCCCAGCGGCCNGCCCGAAAATCCTGGCCGGGTTTGACCGGAATGGTGCAAGGCTCGCACCCGATGCTGGGATACTGGCGATCATGAAGAGGATTGTAGGGAACATTCCGCTCCCGAATATAGGACCATACCTGATCATGGGTCCAATGGGCCAGGGGATTCAATTTGACCAGGCCGAAGGATTCATCCCACTCCACCACTTCCGCACCGGCACGGGTAGGGGATTGTTCCCGGCGGATGCCGGTGATCCAGGCGGAGTAGCCGGACAACACCTTTTTGAGGGGTTCCACTTTGCGCAGCCGGCAGCAGAGGTTGGGATCCCGCTCCCACAGCCGATCCCCCCACTTTTTCGCCTGCTGCTCCAGCGTCAAATCCGGCGAAACGCGGATAAACTTCTTTCCGTACCGCCGGGTCAGCCGGTCCCGGGTCTGATACGTCTCCGGAAAATGGAGGTCCGTATCCAGGTAGAAAATATCCACCTCCGGATCGATTCTCTGCAGCATATCCACGAGCGCCACATCCTCCGCCCCGAAACTGCACGCCAGGGCGATCTTCCGGGAACCGAATTTTTTGACTCCCCAGGCGATGATCTCCGAGGGATGGGCATCCCTCAAATCCTTCGCCGCCCTTTGAATCTCTTCCCGGCCCGCCTTGATTTGTCCGTCTGATTCGCTCATTCTTTGATCCCTCCCATTCATTCCATATTCGTATCCCTCCCCTTTGGTTCTCTCGATCACCAATCGGAGGCTTCCACCACAAACCCCCTTCCTTTTCCGGCGGACCGCTTCTCCACGATGACCATTTCAACCACCGGCGGCGCGGCGATTAAGTGACGGTCCAGCTCCTTCTCCGCCGCCGCAAAGGCCCCTTCATCGCTGGCGGCGAGGAGGATGACATGAACGGTTCCTTTTCCCTGAATTTCCGCGGACACTTTATAGAGAAAAAGCGCTTCCCGGTTCATCGGCGCCACCCCTTCAAGACGCCGATGCCCGGGACAGGATTTCATCAAAGCGCCTCTGGAGGGCGTCGATTCCCACCCGCCTCACAAAGCGCCAAAAGGGCTCTTCCGGCTCGCGGTGCTCCTTGTAAAAGAGAATCAGCTCCTTCAACACCGGTGCCACCCGGTCCGCCGGCACCCTTCCCTTAAGAGGGGTGTTGAAGGTCGCCCCTTCCCCCAGATGGCCGCCGACGGAAACGGTGTACGCCTCAATCATCCCGTCGACCGTCTTCATCTTTCCTCCCATGAGGCCGATGTCGGCAATCTGCTGCTGTCCGCAGGAATTGGGGCACCCGTTGATGTGCAAGCGGATCGGCGTATCCAGCTCCACCTGTTCGTCCAGATATTCAACCACCCGGCGCATCAGCCCCTTTGTTTCCGTCAGGGCCAGATTGCAGAACTGGATTCCCGTGCAGGAAACCGCATGGCCGACAAAGGGCTTGGGATAGGGCGTAAGCCGCTGGAGAAGGGATTCCGCCAGCAGATCATCCAGCCTCTCCTCCGGCACGTCGGGGATGATCAGGTTCTGGGTGTTGACGGTCCGCACCGAACCGGAACCGTATTCATCCACCAGATCGGCCAGTTGGAAAAACTCCTCCGCGGACGTCCGGCCCATCGGCACATTGAGTCCCACGTAGAAGTAACCTTTCTGTTTCTGGGGATGGACTCCGGTGAAATATCCCGCATTCCAGCCGACCAGCCGGTCCTTCCCCCGGGACGGATACGGACCGATGTACGTCTCGAGCACCTCCAGGAATTTTTCCGCACCCCAGTCCGCCACGAGGAATTTGAGCCGGGCCCGGTGCCGCTTTTTTCGATAACCGTAATCCCGGAACACCCGGGTCACGCCCACGGCCACCTCCACCACCTGTTCCGGAAGGACAAACAGGTCCAGTTGCTTCGCCATGTGCGGACGGGAGGAGAGGCCGCCGCCCACCCATACGTGGAAACCGACCGCCTCCTTCCCGCCGATCTCCTTGACCGCCGGCGTGAAGGCGAGATCGTGGATCTGGGCGTTCGCCGCGTTGTAGACATTGGACGAGACGGAAATTTTGTATTTCCGGGGCAAATTGGAAAACTCCCGGTTGAGAAGAAAGGTGCGCTCCAATTCCTCGACGATGGGACGGGTGTCGATCAGCTCATGGGGATCGATCCCGGCCAGGGGATTGCCCACGATGTTTCGGGGGCAGTCCCCGCAGGCCTCGTAAGGATGGAGTCCCACTTCCTCCAGACGGCGGAAAATGTCCGGAATCTGCTCGATGCGCAACCAGTGGTACTGAACCGACTGGCGGGTCGTGACGTCGATCAGCCCCCGGCCGTACTCCCGGGCCAGCTCCGCCAGCACACGCACCTGCCGGGTATCCAACACGCCGGACGGGATGCGGACCCGCATCATGAAATGGCCGTCCTTGGGGCGCTGCTGATAGATGCCCGCCCATTTCAGACGGGTGAAATCCTCCTCGGGAATCGATTCGTATCCCGACTTCGCCCATCGGTAAATGTCCTGAATGACATCCAGACCGTCCTTTTTCAGCTTCAGCCGTTCCACCTCATTCAGTTCCGCCGCATTCTCCTCCCATTTCCACTTCCGTCGCTCGGCCATGGCTCACTCCCCCTTTTTTAAATAAAAAATCCCTCTCCCTGAGAAGAGGAAAAGGNATGGTTTTCCCTCCTCATCTTCAGGGACCATGGTGCCCCACCGGAATTGGCACCGTGTCCCGCCCTCGAAACGGAAGGCGGGACGGGTTGCCGAGGCTTCATCGGGCCGGTCCCTCCGCCTCTCTGGATGAGGTATCGATTGGAATATATTAAAACTGACCTACTTAATCANCTATTAAACCCAATAAAGTAGGTTTATTAACTATGTTTTATTCACAGGATATCTTGAGTCCCTGAACATGTCAACAGAAAAATCGCAAAAACCATCCCCTAAACCCTGGACGGTTTCCAGAAACAACCCGCGGAGGCGGGCGAATACAGGAACGAAGTGGTCCAACGCGCGGTGAACGATGGATGAACCGGCGCTCATGAAACCCGTCAGGACAAGAAAAAGACCCGTACGCGTCGCGACGACAGGGTGCGGATGTTGTCAGCAAAATCAAAAGAAAAACCCGCATGCAAAGAGGAGATTGCAGGAAACGCAGGGAATCAAGAAAAAATCGAAGGAAAGGACGGAGGATGCTGTGCACCGCTTGGTCAGCCGTTTTGAAGAATGGAACAACGACATGTATTTCATGGAAGTGTGCGGGGACCGGATTGTCGTGAACCATCACTACTCCGGGATCAAGATTCTGAACCTACAGCTGGAACCCGTNGATGAGCTGAACCTTTTTGATGGCGTGATGATCTACCATGCCTATTCCGACGGGGATAAAAAGCGGATGGTGCTTTATTGCGCCGAGAACGGCTGTCTGGTCCCGGTGGATCTCGCGGAAATGAAGTCCGCCGTCATTCCGCTGGAAGGAGCAATGCGGCAAACGGTCTTCTCACCGGTTCACAGATGGCAGGAAAAGGAACTGTTGTTGCTGGATTATTCCGGAAACCCATATCGAGTGGATCTTTCCGAAGGCCACGTCCGGTTTTGCACCGAAAAAGCCGGGATGTTCGGAAATACCGCGTCCCTGATCCGTCAGCACCGGTTGATCCACTTCGAAGACGGAATGCTGGTGCTGGAAACGCCCTCCGGTGAGAACATCAGGGTTTTTGACCTGACGGGCCGTCTGATCACGGAGGTCGGGAAGCCGGAAGGAAATTGGCACAGCGCGGTTTACCATGACGGCGGTTTGATCTTCGCGAGTGAAACCCGGATTGTCGGCGTGCGAAATCACGCGACCCGGTTTGTTCTGGAGCCGGAGCCGTCGGAATATTTTCTGAAAGTCAAAATGACCGGAGACCGCCATCTGTGGGTCCTGTCTTCCGACCCNTCCNACCCCGAAAAGAGCCGCATCAGCCAATATCGGGTGTAAATTGCCCTTCTTTTGATTCCGCGGACGGCGAGTGATTTCAAAAAGGCAGACAGGATTGGGCACCCGCGTGGACCGGTCTGTCGTCAATCAGATTGAAGGAGTGAACCGCTTGCTTCATCATTTCGACTTCGGGCAAGGGAAGGTGGTCCTGGGCAGTTTGTTTCTCGATCCGGATCTTTCCTTTGCGGATCAGGAGCTCAGGCTGAGCGAAGACATGCTGATCGTCCAATATCAGCATGGAAAATATGTGCTGGACGTGGGACATGTTCCCCAATACGAGGGAGATTACCGGCTGCGCGTCATGATTCTCGGCCGGTACCGGGAACCGCTCCGCATGTGGTTTGTGGCCACGTTTGAGGAGCTGAGACGGAAAATCGATGAAGCGGTGCGGCTGATTCACGGATGGATGGAACGTCCGGAAGAGATCCGTGTCTATTCTCAAGTATTTCCCGCCCCTGATTCATCCGCTTCCAAGGCGGACCGGCTGCTGGGGAACATCGAGATTGCGTGGGAAGCTTTTCAGCCGCGAAACGTCACTTCCGAAATGGTGGAGAAGGTGGAAACGGAATGGGGTGTGCGGCTTCCGGACCGGCTGAAGGAGGTCATTCAACATTGTGACGGAGGGGGACCGATTCCTTCGGCTTTTCCGATGGATGAGAGAGAGAGGGAAAGTTGAGAAGCTGTTGTCCTTTCATCCGGAGGCCCCGGATTATGTGCTGCGGATTTACAAGAAACTGAAAGGCCGGTTGCGGGAGCGGGTTTTTCCTGTGGCCAGATTGTATTGGGATGATTTTTTGTGTCTGGATTACAGGAAAGGAAGGGAGCCTCGCATCGTGATGTTTGATCCCGAGGAATCGGAGACGATTTCCATCGCCGACGGGGTTGAGGAATTCCTGGCGTCGCTCGACCCGGAGCGGGAAGGAATTCCGGTTTGGGAGGATTCCCCGGAAGAGAAGCGGTACGGGATGGAAGAGATCCTGGCAGCGCTTCGGCGGCTGGAATCGGAGGCGGAATGTTCTCTTCCCTTGATGCTCAAAAAAACCGTGTTGCACCACCACGGCGCGGGAGCCTTGTTCCGTTATTTCATCCATGAGGGCGGAATGGAAGCATTCAACCGGCTTCTGCCGGTCGTGCCGGAAGATCTGCCGGACAGCATGCTGAGCGTATATCGAACCTGGTTTGCCGGAACCTCCATGTGTCCGGTGGCCGAATGCCCGGATCACAGATACTTGTGTCTGGACCTCTCGGGCGTGCAACAGCGAATGGTCCTGGTGGATGTCAAGGAAAGAACGATACAAGAGGTGATCGAGCATCCGGGACGGTTCTTCCGGTATCTCGATTTCGGCCCGTCCCGAAGGGATTGGTTTGATGCCTTCCATTTCGGAAACGGACGGGTACTGGATCGAAGTTTCCGCATCGATCCGGCACTTCCCCTGGAGGATCAGCCGGAGCGGGTGAAAGAAACCCGGCTCAAAGTGGAATATGAGGGAGGCCGGCTGGTGCTGGAAGTCAGCCCGCTTGTTTATCCTCAGACAACCAACTTGTGTGTTTCCGTGAGGGGGGAGTACCGCGAGCCTTTGTTTTCCCGCTGCAGCGGTAGTCTGGAGGAAATCGGGGAATCGATCCGGGAAGCCCTGGATCGGATTCGGGAATGGAAAGACCTGCAGGTGAAAGAGCGGGTGATCACCCTTCCGGCCGGTTCCGTCAAGTCCGTGACGGACAGGTTGCTCGGTGAAAAGGAGATCTGTTGGGAAAGCATCCATCCGCCCGTTTCTTTGGAACAGGTGGAGGACTTGGAGGAAAAGTGGGGCGTCCGGCTTCCGGATTTGCTGAGAGACCTCATGCTGCGGATGGGTGGGGGCGGTCCCGTCCCCGAGGCCTTTGAAGTTTCCGGTCAGCGGATGAAACGATTCGGATCCTTGTTTCGGCCCGATGATTCGGGTTCTTTGAATGCCATGGAAACGTTTCGGCGATGGAAGCACCGGCTTCCCGACAATGTGTTCCCGTTTGCCACATGCGACGGAGGGCTTCTTTGTCTGGATTACCGAATGAATCGGGAAATTCCCGCCGTTTCTTGGTATCCATGGGGATATCTGATTCTGGATCGGGAGGACGCGGAAATTCTGGCCGGCTCGTTCGAGGAATTTCTGGCCGGTCTTCAGCCGTGGACATGGCAGTGGCTCAAAACCCCGGCGGATGATGAAGACGCCAAGAGAACACGTTTTGAAGTGCTCACCAACCTGGAGCGGATGTGGAACGTCCGGTTTCCGCTCGCCTGGAAAAAGGCGGTGCTGGACGATTTGCTGAGAAGCTTAAACTACGTGTGGTTTGTGTATGAAAACGGCCAAGAGTGCGCGGAGCACTTTCTGGAGATTGATTCCGATGACCCGGAAAAGGACATCCGTACGCTCCGTGACAAGCTGTTCCGGGAGACGCCTTACATTCCCTTTGCCAAGTGCTACGGAAACCGGTATTTGTGCCATGATTTCTCCGGGGAAGAGACGCGGATGGCACTGGTGGACACAAAATACGGAAAATCATGGGTGATCCGGAAACAATTTGCCCGGTTTTTGCGGGATCTGTCCGATGAATGATCTCCGCGCTACGCATATACGGAACTTCCGGGGGAGAGGGAAATGAGCGGCCCCTTTCCTCCTCCGGATGCCCTCTCCGCCCCATCAGCCGGGAATATCCGCTTTACCCGGGAAAATCGGGCGTCTTGTCCGGACGGTTCAACGCTCCTTGATCATCCACCGGATAAGGGCGGAATCCCGGTTTTGAAGAGAAACGCCAGCAAATGATACAATTTGGGGGTGGGTTCTCAGGCCGTTCATCGGGATCTCCGCCTTCTGAAAGCTCCACGGCCACCAGCGGATCCGATGCCATTGCACGACCGGGATGGGAAAGGAATTCAGGAACGTGCGTTTATTTCCGAATATTCAAAATAAAGGGGTGTTCTTAAACCTTCATGAGTGAAGCAAAACAATATGTCATCTTCGTGGTCATCGCCGCCCTCGTATTGGGGTTCGATATGTGGGGCGGAATTGAAGGCGAGCAGGAAGAAAAAGGGCAGATCAAAATCGCCCACAACAACTATGTGGAGAACATCGCGGTCTCCCATCTTTGGAAACAGATCCTGGAGGAAAAAGGGTATCGCGTGGAACTGGTGCAGACGGAGAAAGCTCCCCTGTGGGCCGGCTTGGCCGGGGGAAGCGCCGACATGGCGGTCGAAGTGTGGTTGCCCCATACCGACAAGGCCTATTACGAGAAATACAAAGACCAGGTGGAACTCCATCAACCCTGGTATGAAGGAACGGCCCTCGGGTTGGTGGTGCCGGAATATGTGGAGGAAGTGGAGACAATCTCCGACCTGAACAAGCACAAGGAACTGTTCCGACGGGGGGACCAGCCGGCCATCGTCGGAATCGACTCAGGTGCCAGCCTGATGATGCTGACGGAGAAGGCGATCCAAACCTATTCGCTGGACTATGAGCTGATCGAGAGTTCCGAGCCGGTCATGCTGAGTGAATTGGATAAGGCCTACAAGAAAAAGGAACCGGTAGTGGTCACCCTGTGGAACCCCCACTGGGTGTTCAACAAGTACAAACTGAAATACCTGAAGGATCCCGAGAAGGTGTATGGCGAACCCGACACGATCTACTACGTGACCCGGAAAGGCTTTAAACAGGAGCATCCGGAAGTGATCAAGTGGATGAATCGGTGGGAAATGGACGATAACACCCTCGGCGAGCTGATGAAAAACATGGAGGATACGGACAACCCCGAACAGGCCGTCCGGCAGTGGTTGGAAAAACACCGGGACCTGGTGAACGAGTGGGTTGAATGAAACCCCTTTCCGGGGAGGCGGAGGGACCGGACCCGCAGAAATTCGTGCGGCACGCGATCCGGCCCGAAGCCCCTTCGGGTGTGGGAGAAAACCCCTTCCCCCCGGGATGGGCAGTATTGACTTTCCCTGTTCGTGCGGGCGGTACGCGGGATTCCGCTTGATACGCCCGATGCCTTTTCAATGGAATTCGACGTCCACTCTCCGTCGGTTGGGAGTCACATCCTTGGGGATGCGCACCTCCAGGATTCCGTTGCGGTACGTCGCCCTCGCCTGGTCCGACTTCACCCGGGACGGCAGGGTGACCGTCCGCCGAAACTGGCCGGTGTAGCGCTCCCGCCGGTGCATCCGCTCCTCCTGCACTTCCTGGGTCCGCTGCACGCTGCCGCTGATGGTCAACCGGTCCTCATCCACGTCGATCTGCACGTCATCCTTCTTCTCCAGCCCCGGCAGTTCGGCGGAGACGATCACCTCATCCTCCGTTTCGTACACATCCATCCGGGGCGTGCGCAAAGCGGGAAGTCCACCCGTAAAGGGCTGTTCACTCAGCCAGCGCTCCACCTCCTGACGCCAGTTCTCCATGTGGCGAAAGGGATCGTAAGGCACGAGGCTCATGGTTCCACCTCCCAATATCTGTCGGGAATATTTTGTCCCGGCGGAGGATCCTCTATGTACGGGCTGAAGGATTCGGCGAGGCCGGCGACGAAAGCTACCGGAAGAGACGGGTTCCCGGGATTCGGGGAGTGATCCCATGGATACGCTGTTGGTCATCGATGCGGGAAACACCCANATCAAATGGGGAATTTACGAAGGTCCCACACTGAGATTCCACTGGCGCANCCCCACCGCCAGGACGTACCCCGAACTGGAGGCNGCCCTCCGCCGGCTCCTCGAGCATCATCCGCTCCACAACCAATTGGACGGAGCGGTGATCAGCTCCGTGGTCCCGGCAGTGACTCCGCTATTGATCGACCTGTGCCGGAGATCCTTGGATTGCGATCCGCTTGTAGCCGGCACCGATATCGAAACGGGGGTCTCCTTCCCCTATCGTCCCGTGAATTTGGGATCCGACCGGATCGTCAATGTGGTGGCCGGGATCAACCTGTACGGCTTCCCTCTGATTGTCGTCGATTTGGGAACCGCGACAACCCTCGACGTGGTCGACGAAGAGGGGCGATTCGTGGGGGGAGTGATTTTTCCCGGCATCCAAACGGCAGCGGAGGCCCTCATCCGCCGTACCGCCTTGCCTCGCTTCACCATCGAACGCCCGGATGGCATCATCGGAAGAAGCACCGTCGCGGGACTGCAGGCGGGGGCCATCTACGGAGCGGCGGGTCAGGTTGACGGACTCGTCCGGCACATCCGCCGGGAGTACCCCCACCCTTTCCGGATGGTGGCGACGGGAGGGTTCGCCCCTCTGATCGCACCCCACGCCGGGTCCATCCATCATGTCCATCCACGGCTCACCCTGGACGGGCTGCGCATCCTGTGGGAAAAGAACCGGAGGGGCGGCACTTCCCGTTAATGCCGCATCACCCTCTCGTTTTATGTAAAATGAGTGGTATAAGCCGGAATAATCAACCCCGCAAAGGGAAGGAGGAATGGCCGTGGAACTGATCGTCTACCTGGCGGGCCAGATTCACGACGACTGGCGGGACCGCCTGCGCCGGACGGCCCGAGAGCGGGGACTTCCCCTCATCTTCGTCGGTCCCCAGGAAAATCACGACCGCTCCGATGCGATCGGAGAAATCATCAAGGGAGAGCAGCCGAACGCCGTATACCGCGACCAGGCGGCCTCGGAGTTCAACAACCTGCGCACCCGGATCTGGATGCAGAAGGCGGACGTGNTCATCGCCCTCTTCGGCGAAAAGTACCGGCAGTGGAACACGGCGATGGATGCGGCCCTCGCCATCCAGTCNGGAAAACCCTTGATCCTCGTCCGTCCGGAAACCCTGCACCATCCCCTGAAAGAATTGGCCCAGCGGGCTCAGGTGGTGGTGGAAACTCCCGAGCAGGCTCTGGAGGCCTTGGCCTATGTCTTGGAGTAAAGGCCCAAAGCGAAGTCCGGCCCGACAGGCCGGACTTCCGGATTTTATGCTTTCGCCCGTTCAAGGAAGGGACGATTGCACCGCCCGTACTGAACAGCGGTTGNAAGCGACGCCCGCAGCATCCCCGCCCTTTCATTCCGTGCCCAGAGNCTCCGGGCGACAGGGTGCAAAAGATAAAGCCGGAGTGGAGGAGAAACCATGTCCGCAAGTGATCGGACCATCCAAGCCAACTTCCGTCTGTTTTATTTTCTGATCTTTTGGGCCCTCGGAGGGCTTTCCCCCCTCTTGAGCATTTATTTGAAGGAAGAGATCCGCCTGAGCGGGAGTCAGATCGGTACATTGGTGTCGATCGGCCCCATCGTCATGGTGATCACTCAGCCGATATGGGGGATGATCTGCGACTGGACCGGCCGTGCCCGCACGGTGCTGGTCACTGCCCTTTTGGCCACGGGAGGGATCGGCCTGGGCTTCCTGTTCATCGACGAATACATTCCCCTGCTGGCCGTCGCCGCCACCCTCGCCCTCTTCCAAGGCGCCATCATTCCCATATCGGACACCCTCACCGTCAATTACGCGATGCAACACCGCCTCGACTACGGCAGTTTCCGGCTGTGGGGAGCGGTCGGATTCGCCGTCGCCGGCTTCGCCATGGGGTGGCTCGCCGAGCGGTTCAGCCTCTCGGTCATCTTTTACGGCTTCGCCCTCACCCTGTGGCTGGGGGCTGCCTCGGCGCGACAGATGCCCGGAGATCGGGTCTCCTTGCAGGTGGATCTGCGGTCCGGGCTCAACCGTTTGATCCGGATGCCCCGTTTTGTCCTGTTTCTTTTGGCGACCTTCATGGTGTTCGGTCCGATTTTCGCCAACAACACCTACATGGGCCTCCTCTTCCAGTCTTCCGGAGCGACGGTGGCGGGGGTCGGGCTGGGATTCCTGCTGGCTGCGGGCAGCGAAGTTCCCTTTATGAAAATGGCGGGAGCGTGGATCCGCAGACGGGGAGCCCTTACGGTCACCCTGTTCGCCGCGGGGATATCGGCCCTCCGATGGGTGTTCTACTTCTTTGAACCGGNCATCCTGTGGCTCTACCTCACCAGCGTGGTTCAGGGATTGTCCACGGGGCTGTTCATCCCGGCCGCCCTGATGTATGTGCGAAGTTTGGCGCCGGAAGAGGCAAAAACCACCGCCGTCTCCCTCTACACGGCGGCGGGCATCGGCCTGGGCAACTGGTTTTGCACCCTGATGGGGGGATGGATCCTCGAAACCTTCGACATCTTCACCACTTACCTGTTTTTCGGGCTCTTGACGGGAATCGGGGCGTTGATCCTGTGGATCGTCCTCCGCCTGGAGGAACGGGGCACAAGAGGGGCGGATCCGGTAAAATCGGGAAGCACGGACACAAAAAAAGACCTCTCCCAAACCCGAGGAAAGGCCTTTCAGTGAGACCGATTTGCCATCACCGCTCTTCCCCCAGAAGAGTGGCGGGCTGGGTTTCGAAGACGAAATAGTCCACATTGATGTTCAAAAACATGTTGTCCTTGCCGGTCTGACGGTCCCGGATCACGAAATAGTCCCTGCCCACATTCCTCAGGGTTCCGGTCACCGACTTCGCAGGCCACCGAGGGTTGTTCTCAAAGGTGAGGTAAACGGTGACCACCTTGCCCACGTTGGCCTGCAGAAACTCTTCGCTGAACCTCCGTTCCGTCTCGCGTTGGGAGATTCCCGCACTTGTTGTGCCGTAAATCCCGGCAGGTCCGTAGTAGGGATAGGACCAGTACATCACTCACCCTCCTAACGAGTAGACTCTCGGACAGGCGGCATAATNGGGAATGTAAAAACAATGGCTCTTATACCGCCCGCTGTGGGTCTGGTTGAACCAGGTGGGCGGACACGCCCCCGCCGGCCGGAAAAACCACAGGGCGTTGGAGGCGGGATGGTGACGCTCCCCGTTCACCGCTCTCTGCGCCAAACGGATATCCTGCTCTCGAGCCCGCTGATAAAAGTATGACTTTTGCACCGCCTCAAACCCTCCCGGCGACTGGAACACCATCTGTTGGATCGTGCGAATCGGCTTGAAGTCGAGACAATCGGCGATCACCCGGTTCACTCCGACGTTGCCCACCATCAACATGCCCAGCTGGCCGTCCCCTTCGGCCTCGGCCCGCATCAGCCGGGCCAACAGTTTGATCTCCTCGCTGTTTGTCCGCACCACGGCCATTCCCTATCACCCCGAAACCATCTTATGTGCGGAAAAAATGAAAAAGAACTGGGGACATCCACCGGGCCGCCTCAGAATTTTTCTTTGCAATGAAAATTCATATATTTCCAAAGGAATTTTCGCCGGGCGGGTCGAAATGTCCCTTAGCCCTTTTTATCATTCCCTCTTTTCAGAATGCGGGAGAAACCGTCAACCACCTCACGAATGGAGTGAAAGAAGCGTGGAAATCATCCATCGGAACGCCGTGGCCGATCTGATCCGCCGCGCCGCTCGCCGCCACCCCGACAAGGTCGCCCTCATCTTCGGGGACCGCCAGTGGACATACCGCCGCCTGGATGAAGCCAGCAACCGGTTGGCCCGCCATCTGATCGACGCAGGGCTGAAGAAAGGGGAGCGGGTCGCAGCCTTCGGCCGGAACTCCGACGCCTATGTGCTGCTGTGGTTGGCCACCGCCAAGGCGGGGCTGGTGCACGTTCCGGTCAATTTCACCCTGGCCGGGGAAGAGCTCACCTACATCCTGACCCAGTCGGGCAGCCGGGCCCTCTTCCACGACCCGGACCTGGCGGACAAGGTGGATGCGGTGAAGGGCGACATCGACGTCGAAATCTTCGGCACGCTCCGGAACGGCCGGGAATTCGACGTGTTGCTTCGGGCCGAAGAAGGAGATGCCCGTCCCCCGGAGGTGGAGGTGCGGGACACGGATTTGGTCCAGCTGCTCTACACCTCCGGCACCACGTCCGCCCCAAAGGGAGCGATGATGACCCACCGGGCCCTGGTGCACGAATACATCAGCTGCATCACCGCCCTGGATTTTTCGCCGGCCGACCGCCCGCTCCACGCCCTTCCCCTCTACCATTCGGCGCAGATGCACGTGTTTCTGATGCCCTACCTGATGCTGGGGGCGACCAACCGCCTGTTGGAGGTTCCCAATGCCGGGGAGGTGCTCCGGATCATCGCGGAGGAGAGAATCGACAGCTTTTTCGCTCCCCCGACGTTCTGGATCGGCCTCCTCAACCATCCCGATTTCGACCGGCTGGATCTGACCAGCCTGACGAAGGGATATTACGGCGCCTCCATCATGCCCGTACCCGTCTTGAAAAAACTGAAGCAGGCCCTGCCGCAGCTGAGCGTCTACAACTGCTTCGGCCAATCGGAGATCGCACCTCTCGCCACGGTCCTTCGCCCGGAGGAGCACGAAGCTCGCCCCGATTCGGCGGGAAAACCGGTCCTCTTCGTGGAGATGCGCGTGGTCGACGACAACATGGAAGACGTCGCACCCGGAGAAATCGGCGAGGTGGTTTACCGCTCCCCGCAGTTGTGCACCGGCTACTGGGACAAGCCGGAGGAGACGGCGGAAGCCTTTGCGGGAGGCTGGTTCCACTCGGGAGACTTGGCCCGGATCGATGAAGAGGGGTACATCACCATCGTGGACCGCAAGAAGGATGTGATCAACACCGGCGGAGTGCTGGTCGCCTCGCGGGAGGTGGAGGACGCCATCTACTCGCACCCCGCGGTCAAGGAGGTGGCCGTCGTCGCCACGCCCGATCCCAAATGGATCGAAGCGGTGACCGCCATCGTCGTGCTCAAGGATGACGCCCGGGCGAGCGAGGAGGAGATCATCCGGTGGTCCAAGGAGCGCCTGGCCCCCTTCAAGGTGCCGAAAAAGGTGCACTTCGTCGATGACCTGCCCCGCAACGCCTCCGGCAAGATCCTGAAGCGGAAGCTCCGGGAACAGTTTTCCGAAACCGGTGCGTAGAATACGGCGGTCGCACCGGACCAAAGCCGAAGGATCATTAAAGCCCTCCGGATGGGAGGGCTTTTCCGCGTTTAGCGCGGAAGACAAACATTCACACAAAGTTCATCCTTGCGGCGAAAGAGGGCGGATATAATGAGATTGACTGGATGCGCGATGGATTTGTCCGTTCATTCCGGGACATACTGGCATTCAACATCGATCGCTGTTTTGTCGGATGCGATATCACAGAGGGAAAGGACTGATATCCGTGCAACGGATTCGAATGCCGGCCTTGTTGATGATCGCCGTCCTCGCCTTCGCGGCGGCCGCCTGCGGGACCTCTCCGGACAGCGAAAACCCNCAGCAAAACGGCTCCGCTCCGGAACACCAGGACGGCCATTCCGAACACTCGGAAGAGCACGCGCCCNCCGCTCCGAAGGTGAAGCTGGATCTGCCCGAGGACGCGAAAGCCGGAGAGGAAGTCTCCATTCAAATCACCGTCACCCATGAGGGGGAACCGGTCAACGACGCCGACGAGGTGCAGTTTGAAATCTGGAAAAAGGGAGCCCCCAAGGACGATCACGAAATGATGGACGCGGAAAAGACGGGAGACGGTGTGTACTCCGTCAAAAAGACCTTCCGGGAACCTGGAGAGTACAAGGTGATGTATCACGTGACGGCGAGGGGAAGTCATGTGATGGAACCCGCCGACACCTTGGTCGTTCAATGATTTGGAAGCAGGAGGTTTTTCGCACNTCCCAATGAAAATGGCGCTGACCGACTGCCGAGAAGCCGGCTTTCCGTCCGGNGACAAACGGAGCCGCGGCCGAAAGTCTCGACCTGGTTTCCGATCCACCACGGCCTGCCTTCCGCTTGCGAAAGGCGGTTCGCTAACACGCCTCAAAGCCCGGGATCGGAAATGATTTACCGCCGCGGCTCCATCCAGCAGGGAGCGCTCGGCGAAAAACCGCTGCCTCCCGGTACTTCGTCAATCACCTTGCCTTCCGCTAGCGGAAGGCCTTTTT
>JGI1652J44930_10000427_pt1 | contig 16526 bp, 14 predicted proteins | sample NewIslsDNAsample_FD_44930 | JGI IMG/M metagenome (IMG submission 44930)
TGATGCGCACCGATTTTATTTGAAAAACCACATGATGATTCGCTCGCACCATTTTGTGAAAGTACTAAAGTGATGTCAATGAGATTGTAGGTGAGCTACATCAATGATGAACATTTGGCTTCCTGAGCGACAGTCAGTGTGGAAGCTCTGGTTTGCCAATTTACTGGTAAGCTTTTTCTCATTTTCGATTGTCGCTTCGTCTGCCTTATATGTGTCGTATCTTCTTCAGAGAATACACTTAACACAAGGCGTTCTCTATATCATTTAAGGCTTCGAACCTATTTTGTAAAAGGAATGGCGAATGTTTTTAAGATAATATACGCCTATGTCCTGTTATGGATTCCCTCCATGCTTGGAGTTGCATTGGTTGTTATGATCCAGATGCTTCGACAGTTGAACGACTCCACATCGAAGTGAGTTTCCTTATGGTGATATTATGGTTTATTGATGTGTTTATTTCTCCATTATTGCTTTTTTTCATGTGTGTGCATGCACCTTTTCTTATAATTAACGAGCAACAAAAGCCGCTGAAAGCATTGCTCATAACGGCCCGTTTCTCCTGGAAAAATGGAAAAACTTTCGTTATGACAACGTTATTCATTAGTGGCGTTGTACTACTTGTTGCTGTTTTTGGAGGACTCCTGCTTAGACCTGTGTTTCAAGTTGTTTTGCACTATATTACCCAAACTGTTTTACATATGTTTATCAAAGCATTACTTGTTGTCAACCTCTTTCTGTTTTGCGTTGCATTGGTTTTATCGCTGTGTTTTACGGCTTTTATCTTGATCGTTGCACAGCGATATCACTCTTTCTTTCGTCCGTATTTTCGGTCGACTTTTGAACAGACTGAATCCAAAGTAGATGAAATGAGTTGAGTAATATCGAGAGGCAAGGAGAAGAAAAAGATATGTGGAACGGAAATGCTTTCAATCTGGGAAGTTGAGTCTTTGTTGGATGATGCCAAGTGAAAGTGATTTCACTAAGAATACAAACATTCGAAGCACAGGATATTGTTCCTGTTTTTTTTTTGCTCTAGGTAAACTATAAATAAAAATAAACAAAAATAAAATAAATGTATTCAAAAAATAAATAGATTGTGCTAAAATAAAAACCAACAAAAACAAAAACATACAAAAACAAAAACAGATAGGAGGACAACATGACCAAAAATCGATGGAACGCCGATGAAGCGAAGCAACTTGAAACAGATTTAGCTCAGCTAGTCTATCGTTCCAATTTATTAGGGTCAGATCGATCAGTAGCAAATTGGGGCGGCGGAAACACCTCAATGAAAACGATTGCAAAAGATTTTCGCGGGCGTGAAGTTGAGGTGATGTGGGTAAAGGGAAGCGGTTCCGATTTGGCAACGATGAAAGCAAAGGATTTTACCTGTTTACGTTTGGATGATATCCGTCCGTTGCTGAAACGGGATGCAATGAGCGACGAAGAGATGGTGGAGTATTTATCGCATTGTATGATGGACCATCAACATCCACGACCCTCTATTGAAACCTTGCTACATGCTTTTCTTCCTTTCCCACATGTTGATCATACACATCCGGATGCGATCATCAGTATTTGTTGTGCCGAGAATGGTGAAGAGATTGCAAAAGAGATTTTTGGTGATCGTTTTGTTTGGGTTCCGTATCTGCGACCTGGTTTTTCCTTATCCAAGATGATTGCCGAAAAGGTGAGCGAAAATCCTCAAGCAGAGTGTGTGCTGATGGAAAAGCATGGCCTTGTGACTTGGGGTGAGACGGCTGAAGCTTGTTATCACCAAACTATTTCCATCATTCAAGAGGCGGAAGCCTATATTGAAAAACGAGTAAATGAACAAGAGTTGTTTGGTGGTCGTCGTTATGCTTCACTTCCCAGTGAACAACGTAAGCAGATTTTAACGAAGATTTTACCATTGATTCGTGGTTGGGTAAGCAAAGAGAAAAGAGCGATTGTGACGTATGATGATCACCAACGCGTGCTGACATTTGTCAATAGCGCTGATGCGAAGGCGTTATCGCAAATTGGTGCGGCATGTCCTGATCATTTGGTTCATACGAAGCGGACCCCTCTCTTTATCGATTGGAATCCGCAGACTGAAGATGTAACCGCTTTAATCGAGAAATGTAAAACAGGCATTCGTAATTATCAAGAGGAATATCGACAATATTTTGAGCGCAATCGCAACGAAGGCGATCAAATGGCTGAATCCTCTCCGCGTGTCATTTTAATTCCCGGTTTAGGGATGATTAATACTGGAAAGAGTTGGGCGATGGCAAATGTAAGCGCTGCCCTTTACCACCGTGCAATTGAAGTGATGCGTGGGGCAACAACGCTTAGCCGATTTGTTTCGCTAAATGAAAAGGAATCATATGATGTTGAATATTGGCCGCTTGAGCTCTATAAGTTAACACTGGCTCCACCTGAAGCTGAGTTTTCAAGGAAAGTTGCGCTCATTACTGGCGGAGCAGGCGGCATTGGCAAAGCAACCTGTCGCCGGTTGGCTGATGAAGGGGTTCATATTGTGATCACCGATCAAAATATGGAAGGCGCACAAGCAATTGCGGATGAGATTAACCAAACCCATGGTGAAGGCAGAGCCATTGCCCTAAAGATGGACGTAACCAAGGAGGATGAGATCAAAGCAGGATTTCAACAAGCGGTCTTGACGTATGGTGGTGTCGATATTGTGATCAACAATGCAGGGCTCGCGACAGCCAACCCGATTGAGGAGACAACGTTGGATGAGTGGAAGCTAAATCTTGATGTCCTGGCAACGGGTTACTATCTAGTGGCAAGAGAAGCATTTCGAGTGATGAAGCGGCAAAAACTGGGCGGCAATCTTGTGTTTGTTGGTTCGAAAAATGCGGTTTATGCTGGCAAGAATGTGACCGCCTATAGTACAGCCAAAGCAGCGGAAATTCATTTGGCACGCTGCCTTGCTGCTGAGGGAGGAGCTGCTGGAATACGTGTTAATTCCGTTCTACCTGACGCTGTATTGCAAGGCTCCGAAATTTGGAATTCGGAATGGAGAAAAGAGCGAGCTGCAGCTTATGGGATCTCCCCTGATCAGTTAGAAGAATATTATCGGAAGCGAACAGCGCTTGGAGTCAATGTGTATCCACAAGATGTTGCAGAAGTCATTGCATTTCTAGCTTCAAGTCGCTCAGCTAAAACAACAGGCTGTATGGTCACGGTGGATGGTGGTGTGCCTGCAGCATTTACCCGTTAATGTTCATAAACGAGGTGATACAATGCGTGATCGTGAATATCAGCTTTTTGAACAACGACAAAAGGACCGTGGGATTGATGTAAAACAGGTTATCGCGAAGTGTAAAGAATTGGAAATTGAAACACCTTCTTGGGGTTATGGCGATTCTGGAACACGCTTTAAGGTTTTTCAGCAAGTGGGTGTGCCACGCAACCCATTTGAAAAAATCGAAGATGCAGCAGAGGTGCATCGCTTAACCGGATTAGCACCGCGGGTTGCAATTCATATTCCATGGGATTATGTTGACGATTTTACAAAGTTGAAGGAACATGCTGCCTCTTTGGGAATTGGGATTGGTGCGGTAAATCCCAATCTCTTTCAGGAAGATGAGTATCGCTTTGGCAGTTTGTGCAATGTAGATCCCGCCATTCGTCGCAAAGCCATTGAGCATGTATTGGAATGTGTGGAAATTGCGAAACAGGTTGACTCGGACGCTATCAGTTTATGGTTAGCCGATGGAACCAATTATCCTGGACAAGCCGATTTTCGTAAGCGGAAACATTGGCTCCAGGAGGCTCTTACAGAGGTTTATCAGCAGTTGACGCCGGATATGCGTTTGTTGATCGAATATAAGTTTTTTGAACCAGCGTTTTATCATACTGATTTGGCTGATTGGGGAATGGCCTATAATCTCGCCTTGAAATTAGGTGAACAAGCGCAAGTTTTGGTTGATCTCGGACACCATCCTCAAGGAACCAATGTGGAGCAGATTGTGGCTTACTTGATTGATGAACAGAAACTAGGCGGCTTCCATTTTAATAGTCGGAAATATGCCGATGATGATCTGATCGTTGGTGCGATCAACCCGTATGAATTGTTCTTGATTTTTGATCAAATCATTAGTGCTCAAGAAGATGAGGATGCGAAGGTCCAAAAAACGGCGAAACAAATTGCGTATATGATTGATCAGTCTCACAACATTGAGCCCAAGATTCCAGCTATGATTCGCTCTGTCTTAAATGTACAAACACAGTATGCAAAAGCACTATTGGTCAATCGAGAAGCGTTGCGTGAAGCGCAGGAGAAACAAGATGTGCTGAAAGCGGAACAGACGTTACGCGAAGCATTTGAGCAGGATGTTACACCGCTTCTTTATGCCGTGCGCGAAGAAATGGGTGTTCCGGTTGATCCGATGGAAGCCTATCTGAATAGCGATTATCCGGAAAAAATTTTGGCGCGCGGGAAGGGTGGAGCCAGTTGGTGAAGCTGTTAGCCTTTGATCTGGGAGCGACCAGTGGTAGAGCTGTGATCGGTCACTATTCTGGGGAGAAGTTAACGCTGGAGGAGATCCATCGTTTTGCCAATTTACCAGTAAGATTGGGCGATCACCTGTACTGGGACTTTCCACATATTTATCAGCAAGTCGAAACCGGCATTCTCAAAAGTATGCAGCATGGAGCTACAATAGCAGGTTTGGGCATTGATTCCTGGGGCGTTGATTTTGGACTTTTGAGTTCACAAGGAGAATTATTAGGCAATCCACTGCATTATCGCGATGCGCAAACGGATGGCATGATGGAAAAGGTATTTGCCCAGATTCCGCGCGACGAGATTTTTCAGCGTACCGGGATTCAGTTTATGCCGATCAATACACTATATCATCTTTACGCGATGAAGCTGAGACAATCATCACTGCTGGCGCAAGCAGAAACCTTTTTGATGATCCCCGCTTTGCTTCGGTATTATCTAACTGGGGAAAAGGTTGGCGAGTTTACACTGGCGACAACGACACAACTTTTTCATGTCAAAGATCAACAATGGGACATGGTCTTAATCGATCGTTTGGGTTTGCCAAAAAAGATCTTTCAATCTGTTGTTCAACCGGGGACGCTGGTAGGGTCCATCTTGCCAGACGTGCGGAGAAGGTTGGGACTTTCACAAACTTCGCTGCCAGTTATTGCGGTAGCAGAGCATGATACAGCCTCAGCCGTTGTTTCAATTCCAGCGGCAGAAGAACACTTTGCTTATCTCAGTAGCGGAACGTGGTCACTGCTTGGCACTGAAGTGAAACAACCTGTTGTGAATAAGGAAACGTTGGCATGGAATTTTACCAACGAAGGTGGGGTTGGTGGAACTTACCGCTTACTCAAAAATATTATGGGCTTATGGTTATTGGAAGAATGCAAAAGAATTTGGGCGAAAGAGGGACAAGCGCTCTCTTATCAGGAGCTGCTGCGACTGGCTGAAACGACCACTCCTTTCAGGACAATGATTGATCCCGATGATGAACTGTTTCTTCATCCAACCAATATGCCAGAGGCCATTCAGCATTATTGTCAGTTAACGAATCAGCCCATTCCACAGACACAAGGTGAGATCATCCGTTGTATTTTAGAAAGTTTGGCTTGTAAATATCGCTATGTGCTGGAAAAGATGGAGGCAATTACCGGTCGTACTTTCGCCAAGCTTTATCTAGTTGGAGGCGGTAGCCGAAATCGCATGCTTTGTCAGTTTACGGCCAACGCGATTGGTCGTCCGGTTTGCGTAGGACCAACGGAAGGAACAGCAGTCGGCAATCTCGTTGTTCAATTAATCGCATTAGGACATCTAAAAAGTCTGCACGAAGCTCGGCAATTGATTCACCAATCTTTCCCACTACAGACTTATGAACCTCAGGATGAAGCCATATGGCAAGAAGGATATGATCAATTTTGTCAGTTGTTGAAAAGGAAGAGAAGGTAGGGTCGAAAATGTTGGTGGCGGAAAGACGGAAGAAGATTGTGGAACTGGTTAATCAGAAAGGAAGTGTGCGTGTTACGGAATTAAGCAACATGTTTTCCGTAACCGAAGAGACCATCCGCCGTGATCTGGATATTTTGGAAAGTCAAAATAAGTTGAGAAGAAGTCATGGTGGAGCCGTCAGAATTCAAGATCGAGAAGTACCCTATTTCGAACGTGAAATTACCAATGTCAAAGAAAAGCAAGCAATTGCACAGCTGGCCATTCAGTGGATTCAACCGGGTGATCGCATTATTTTAGATGCAAGTACAACGGCTTGGTATATGGCAAAGATTATGCCCAATCATCCTCTAACCGTATTAACAAATTCGATTAAAGTCGCGCTGGAGTTGAGTGAGAAAGAGAAGATTAATGTGATTTCCACAGGAGGGCAATTATCTCCACGGTCACTATCTTTTGTAGGGCCGCTCGCAGAAAAGTCACTACAGCAATACCATGTGAATAAAGCTTTTCTCTCTTGTCAAGGTATTCATACAACGCGTGGCATCAGTGAATCAAATGAGTTACAAGCATTGGTCAAGCGGAAAATGATGGAGATCGCGGATGAGGTGAATCTGATGGTCGATTATAGTAAATTTGGCGAGCAAGCTTTTGCACATTCGGGAGAACTCCATCAGCTGGATCGAGTGATCACTGATGCCAAAACAAAGGAACATTATCTGCATGAGTTACGGGAGAAAGGATTGGAAGTTATTCAAGTCAAAGAGGATGTTCGTGCATGAAAGTCTCGCTGTTTATCACCTGTTTGGTTGATCAGTTTTTTCCAAATGTCGGGATAAGCATGGTTCGTCTGCTGCGTCAACAGGGAATTGAAGTCGATTTTCCAACTGTGCAAACGTGTTGTGGGCAACCTGCTTTTAATAGTGGCCATACAGAAGAGGCGCGGCAAGTAGCGAAAACGATCCTGGATGCGTTTGAAGATGCTGATTACGTGGTGACACCATCTGGTTCCTGTGCAGGTATGATTCATCATTACTACCCTTACCTGTTTCAGGATGATAAGCGGGAACGGAAGCGGGTTGAAACGCTGATCGAGAAAACATACGAGTTCTCACAATTTCTAGTAAACGTTGTGAAAGTACGGGATCTTCAAGGCTCTTTNCCTTACCGTGTTACGTATCATCCATCCTGTCATGGTTCGCGTTTGCTCGGGATTCAAGAGGAACCGCTTTTGTTGCTTCAACAATTGAAAGGAATTGAACTGATTCCTTTGCCAAATCAGGAAGATTGCTGTGGCTTTGGTGGCACATTTTCGGTCAAAATGTCAGGACTTTCATCAGCCATGGTGAAGGAGAAATGTGATTGGATTTTGACAACCAAGGCGGAGGTTTTGGTTGGCACGGATATGGGCTGTTTGATGAATATTGAGGGAAATTTGCGTCAGCGGCAAGAATCAATTCGGGTTCTCCATTTGGCCGAGATTCTGGATGAAGGTGTGAGCGCACATGCTAATGAAAACCGATCAGCCCCTTCGCAAGCGAAGTGAACAAGCCTTACAAGATGCGTTTTTGCGGCAAGCCGTTCAGTTTACTACCAAACGATTGCGCGATAAGAAACAAGAGAGTACCAAAACATTGGGGCATTGGGAGACATGGAGAGAACACGGACGCCAAATTCGTGCACATACGATTCAGTATCTCGATTATTATCTGGAGCAATTTGCAACGAAGCTGGAACAAGCCGGTGGACAAGTCTATTTCGCCAAGGATGGTGCTGAAGCAGCGCAGCTTGCATTGCAAATTGCGAAACAAAAACAAGCCAAGTTGGTTGTCAAATCGAAGTCGATGGTGACGGAAGAAGTCAAGATCAATGCTGTTTTTGCCAAAGCAGGAATTACCTGCATCGAAACCGATCTGGGCGAGTATATTGTCCAACTGGCCAAGCAGACACCATCGCATATTATTATCCCTGCGATTCACCAACCACGTCAGCGAATTGCTCAACTGTTTTCACAAGTTGCGGGGAAAGAAGTATCAACTGATACGGAGGCGTTAACGGCAGTTGCTCGTCAAAAATTGCGTCAAATGTTTGCCCAAGCAGAGATTGGTATGACGGGCTGCAATTTTGCCATTGCGGAGTCGGGCTCCATTGTTCTCTTTAGCAATGAAGGCAACGCGCGTATGGTATCTACCCTACCCAAAACGCAGATTGTCCTGATGGGAATGGAGCGTATCATTCCAACCTGGGCTGATTTGGAAGTAATGGCCAATGTATTGCCACGTAGTGCTACGGGTCAAAAGTTAACTGCCTACATGAGTGTGATTACCGGCCCCAAACGTCCAAAAGAACAGGATGGCCCTGAAGAGTTGCATGTTATTGTTGTAGATAATGGCCGATCCCGTCAACTGGGTGATCCCAAGTTTCAATCGATTTTGCATTGCATTCGTTGTGGGGCATGTCTCAATGTTTGTCCGGTGTATCGGCAAATGGGGGGGCATGCTTATGCAAGCGTCTATTCCGGTCCGATCGGTGCGGTATTAACTCCATTGCTGAAGCCTGAGGATGAGCAAGTTCAAGAGTTAGCCAACGCCTCTTCGCTTTGCGGCGCATGTTATGATGCTTGTCCAGTGAAAATTCCGTTGCATGATATGTTGGTGTTTCTAAGGGAACGAAGCAGCAGCGTCAAAAAAGGCGGCATTGCCGAGAAAATTGCCTTTCGCGGCTATGCAGCGGTTTTTCGACATCACGCTATTTATCGATGGATGATGAAGATATTCCGGCAACTGCAGAGGTGGAGCGTTAAGGACGGTTCGCGCTGGTCAGGGCTTCTGCGACGCTTACCGGTGATTCAGGGATGGATTCGCTCAAGGCGACTCCCCTTCTCTACTCAACCATCGTTTCGCGAGCAATGGGAGATGCTCAAAAAAGAGCTGGATAAGGGGGCTGATCCCAAATGAACAAAGAGGTGTTTATGCGCCGAATTGCCAATCAGCTCGGCCGGCGAGAACGACAAACACCGCCAATTCGAAAGCAAGTTGGAGCGCCATCGCATTGGCAGTCGTATCAATTATCGAAGTCAGAGCGAACCAAGCGCTTTTGTGAAGAAGCAAGCGCTTTAGGGGCATCGGTTCGTCAGTATCAAACGCTGAAACAACTGCAAGCTGGATTAGCCTCATTGTTGGAGTCGCTTCAGCCCAAATCAATTGTAACTTGGGAATGGAAAGTGTTTCGCTCATGGGGGATTGAATCGGTTTTAACAGAGTGGAAGCAGTGTTTGGTAGATCCTGTGGCCAACCGATCAGAGGCCATTCAAGCCGATGTGGGCATTACCACTGTTGACTATGCGATTGCAGATACGGGCACGCTGGTGCTCTGTACAGATTTTCGAAAAAGTCGTGGTGCGAGTCTATTTCCCACCCATCATATTGCGATTGTCGATGCGGATCAGATCTGCACACGGATGGGTGAAGTCCTAGCAGAATTGAAAGAAATGAAAACCCCTTCATCCGTTCACTTTATCACTGGTCCAAGCCGGTCGTCTGATATTGAAAATGATTTAAGCATCGGCGTTCATGGACCGGCAGCGCTCCATATTTTGCTAAAGGTCTAATGACCCGTTATCAGTGAACCGATATTGAAAGCGTTTACTATCAAAGGAGGGCAAACAAATGGAACGAGTTGCCTTTTTGTTAAAAATCGATCCTAAAAATCAAGAGGAGTATATTGAGCGCCATAAAAACGTTTATCCCGAGCTGCTGGAGGCTTTTGAGGAAGTGGGCATTTCCACCTACAGTATTTTTCTCCATGATGAATATCTGTTTGCTTATATGGAGGTTGAGGATTATCAAGCAGCGATGAAAAAGCTGGAAGAAAATGAAGCTAATCAGCGTTGGCAGCAGTTTATGTCGGATATCCTCATTAAACATAATGCGGGTAAAACCACACTGGAAATCCCCGAAGTCTTCCATTTTGAGAGCAAAAAGAGGAGCGAATCATCATGAGCCTGTTTGAACCCATCAAGCCTCCCAAACTTGCAAGAGTTGGCCTTTATTCGATCGGATTAAAAGCATATTGGAGTCAATTTCCCGGCTTAAAAGAGCGCTTGCTTGCATATGGAAAATTTATTGAAAAACAAATGAGCAAGTGGGGCGAAATCTATAACTTTGGCTTGGTCGATACAGAGGCCCGTGCACGACAGGCGGGTGAATGGTTTAATCAGCAGAATGTAGATCTGATCTTTTGTCACACAGCAACATATTCGACCAGTGCGGCCATCTTGCCGATTCATCAAATCTGTAAACGTCCAGTGATTGTAGTGAATTTACAGCCTGCTGCCAGAATCAATTATGAGCAAGCGACAACAGCCGAGTTTTTAGCACAATGCGGCGCTTGTCCGGCTCCCGAAATCGCCAATGCTTTCGAGCGAGCGAATATTCCGTTTCGCTATATTAACGGTTTACTTGGACTTCACGAAACACCGGATGTTTCCTTGTCCGATGAGAACACACGGGATCGTCCGGAAGCGAAACGAGCTTGGCGGGAGATTCGAGAGTGGATTCAGAGTGCAGGAGTTGTGCGGACACTTCGCGAAAGTCGATTCGGTTTCTTAGGCAATACCTATAATGGCATGCTCGATATGTATAGTGATTTTACCATGGTGCAAGCGCAGACTGGCCTCCATGTTGAGATTCTGGAGATGTGTGATTTGGACAAGTTGCTCAAAGAGGTAACCGACAAAGAGATCAAACAAAAGCGGGAAGAAACTTATGCCATGTTTGAAATCAGTGGAGATTCTCCTGCAGATCCGATCGCTCGCAAGCCAACGGAAGAACAATTGGAATGGTCATGTCGAGTGGCAGCTGCACAAGAGCGGCTGGTGCGAGAATATGATTTGGATTCGCTTACTTACTATTATCACGGTGCACCTGGAAATGATTATGAAAAATTACAAGCGGGCTTTATCTTAGGGCACTCGCTCCTGACTGCTCGCGGGATTCCTTGCTCCGGTGAAGGTGATCTCAAAACAGCAATTGCGATGAAGATTTGTGATCTATATGGAACAGGCGGCAGTTATTCGGAATTGGTGGTCGTTGATTATGTTGATCAAACCATTCTGTTGGGGCATGATGGACCTTTCCATATCGCCATTGCTGAAGGAAAACCCATTTTGCGCGGCATGGGTCTTTACCATGGGAAGCAGGGAACGGGGATTTCCGTTGAGGCCAAGGTGAAAACGGGACCAGTTACCACATTGAATGTGACACAAACGCGAGCAGGAAAACTGAAAGTAATCATGGGTGAAGGCGAATCAACGGATGGTCCGATTATGAAGATCGGTAATACCCAGACTCCTGTTCGTTTTCCATTACCTCCTGATGCATATTTGGAGAAGTGGTTTGCGGAAGCACCAACGCATCATTGTGCGTTATCCATTGGCCATAATGCATCAAAGTTTCAGAAAGCTGCTGAATTAATGGAAATCCCCGCTGTTTGTTTAACTTGATCGTAGAAAATTATTTGGTTTGAAAATATACAGTGGAATGGAAACGGGGGATGAGGATGTCGGAGTACATGCTGGAATTGAAAGGAATCACCAAAACTTTTCCAGGTGTAAAAGCATTGGATCGCGTTCATTTTCGCTTGCGTCCGGGAGAGATTCACGCGTTGATGGGCGAAAATGGCGCCGGTAAATCCACTTTTATTAAGGTGATTACCGGCGTCCATACCCCCGATGAGGGTGAGATCTATCTGGAAGGGAAAAAGGTGGAGATCCGAAATCCGCGTGAAGCTCAACAGCTTGGCATTGCTGCTATCTATCAGCATGTAACGGGTTACCCGGATTTGAGCGTGACCGAGAACATTTTTATGGGTCATGAAAAGGTTCATCCGAAAACTGGCGNGTTGCGCTGGCGTGAGATGCATGAAGAAGCAAAGCGTTTATTGGATGAATTGGGAGCCACTTTTAGTCCGAAGGATGAGATGGGCTTACTGAGTGTCGCCGAACAGCAGATAGTGGAGATTGCAAAAGCACTCTCGACTGACGCCAAGATCATCATCATGGATGAGCCGACTGCTGCACTGACAGCTAGAGAGAGCGAGGAGTTGTATCGGATTACGGAAAAACTTCGTGATCAGGGAAAAGCGATTATTTTTATCTCACATCGATTTGAAGATATGTATCGCTTGGCTAGTCAGGTAACAGTATTTCGCGATGGCCAGTATATCGGCAGTTGGAAAGTCAAAGAGATTTCCGAACAGGACTTGATTGTGGCGATGGTAGGCCGGGAAGTTACCCAGCTCTTTCCCGAAAAAAAGCATCAAATTGGCAAAGAGGTATTACGGGTCGAGAATCTTGGCAAAACAGGTTATTTTGCGGATGTGTCTTTTACACTGCATGAAGGTGAAATTGTTGGCTTAACGGGATTAGTTGGAGCTGGCAGAACGGAGGTTTGCCAGGCGATCTTTGGCATTGCTCCATATGATCGCGGCAAGATCGTTGTCGAAGGAAAAGAAGTCCACATTCGCAAACCGAAGGATGCCTTACAGGTTGGCATTGGTTATTTACCTGAAGATCGGCAAAAAGAGGCACTTTTGCTCGAGTGGGGCATTGGTCAAAACGTGGTGTTACCAGCGATCGATCAATTGGCGACAAAAGGTTGGAGCAATGAGAAAAAAGAGCGAAGTCTCGCGAAACGATTATTGGAAAAAGTAAATGTGAAAGCAAACAGTATTTTCGATTTGGCCAGTTCACTGTCAGGTGGGAATCAACAAAAGGTGGTTTTTGCCAAACTATTGACAACTGATCTAAAGGTCATGATTTTGGATGAACCTACAAAAGGAGTCGATGTTGGTGCGAAGTCGGCCATCTATCAGATGATCCAGGACTTAGCTGCGCAGGGATATGCGATCTTGTTGGTTTCATCGGAACTGCCGGAAGTGATCGGCATGAGTGACCGGATTGTGGTGATGCGTGAAGGCCGCGTGACCCGCGTCTTCACTAAGGAAGAGGCAACCCAACAAGCGATTTTGCAAGCGGCTATGAACGATCAGACAGAAGGGCGGGAAGAAGTTGGCACAACGGAATGAGCAAACATCCTTCAGTGTAAAGATCGCCAAATTTCGCGAACTGGGCCTTGTTGGCTTTATCTTGGTGTTAATCCTATTTGTGCAGGTGCAAAATCCCAGTTTTCTCACCTTGGAGAATATTGACGATCTACTCACTAATACGGCGATATTGAGTATTCTGGCTCTGGGTATGATGTTGGTCATTGTAACACGTGGGATTGATCTTTCCATCGGTGCAACGTTAGCTTTGGCTGGAATGATCACAGCGCTGACGACCAAAAATTATCCTGAACTCCATCCGCTTCTTCTCATTCTTCTTGGCATTGTCATTGGCCTGATCTGTGGTGCCATCGTAGGTGGGCTGGTCGCCAAACTGAAGATTTTACCCATTATTGCAACGCTTGGTATGATGAATGTTTTTCGCGGCTCCACCTTTTCTATTAGTGGTGGAAAATGGGTGAGTGCTGATCAAATGCCAGCTCATTTCAAAGCGATTGCTACAGGCAGCTTTTTAGGCATTAATCATCTAATCTGGATTGCGATTCTTATATATGTCATTTTCTACTATTTTGTCAATTACACCCGTACCGGTAGGCAAATCTATGCAGTTGGCAGCAATCCTGAATCGGCTAAAGTGAGCGGGATTCACAATGATCGCATTTTACTCCTTGTCTACATGATTATGGGAGGTTTGTCTGGACTAGCGGGTGTCTTATGGGTTTCCAAATTTGCATCTGCGCAAGGGGATACTGCTTCGGGTTATGAGTTAACGGTCATTGCAGCCTGTGTTTTAGGTGGTGTTAACATTGCGGGCGGAGTTGGTAAGATTTCCGGCGTATTATTGGGCGCAATTTTAATCGGAATTTTAAACAATGCGCTGCCGCTTTTGGATGTTTCCCCATTTTGGCAAATGGCCATTCAGGCATTGATTATTCTGATTGCAGTACTTGCCAATGCGTTGGTGAAACGGGGTGTCAATCGAAACAACTTGATGAGGAGGCGCATTTGATGCAGCGAGTGATTTTGGACAAGAAGGACTTTCGCTTAAAAGAGCATGTGATGCAGTGGGAATACATGCTGGTTCTGATCTTTTTCATCATTAATATCATTAATGCCAATCTTTCACCCTATTACTTAGATCCACTCAATTTACGGGATGCTTCCATGACCTTTTTAGATAAAGCCTTTATTGTGTTACCAATGGTTTTCGTCATGATCATGGCAGATATTGATATTTCCGTTGCTTCGATTGTCGCCCTGTCATCGGTGGTCATGGCTGATCTCTATACCAAAGGGCTACCAATGGAAATCGCCATTGTAGTTTGTCTATTGGTTGGAACACTCTGTGGTTTGATCAATGGACTGTTAATTGTCAAGTTTAAGGAGTTGTCTGCCGTTATCGTGACGTTGATCACCATGATTTTATATCGAGGCATTGCTTATATGATCTTGGAAGATCAGTCAGCAGGCAACTTTCCGGAGTGGTTCGATTATCTTGGTTGGGGTTATGTCGGTGAAATTCCTTTTATCTTTCTTGTCTTTATTATCTTTGCCGTGATCTTTGGCCTCCTCTTACATCGAACCAACTTTGGCAAGAAAGTCTATGCAATTGGGACGAACCCAACTGCCAGTCGATTTTCAGGGATTGAGGTTGATCGCATCAAGTTGATTGTGTTCATATTAACAGGCTTGATGTCGGCGGTGACCGCGTTGTTCCTCACTTCCAAGATGGGTAGCACACGTCCCAATATTGCTACGATGTATGAGTTGGAGGTCATCGCAATGGTTGCTTTAGGGGGGGTGAGTACAGCAGGAGGAAAAGGAAGAATGATAGGAGCAGTGTTGGCAGTGTTTATCATTGGTTTTTTGCGGTATGGGTTAGGTTTAATCAATGTACCTTCACAAACACAGTTGATTATCGTTGGTCTTTTGTTAATTGTTTCTGTCATGATCCCCAATTTGAATGTAAAGAAAGCGTTCTCACGCAAATAAAACACGAGGAACTGGAGGGATTGTTGTGAAAAAGATTCTCTCAATTGGTTTGGCGATTCTCTTACTGTTCACAGTTGTGGTAGGCTGTAGCACATCAACCAAAACCTCGAATGGCGGAAAGAAAAAAGTGGCGCTGGTCTTTAAAAATACCGGAAATCCCTATGGCGAAAAAATGATGGAGGGATTTCAAAAGGCAGTTGAGGAAGCAGGCGGAGAAGCAATATTTAAAGCCCCGGATCAACCGACTGCTGAGGCACAAATTCAGATTATTGAAGAATTGATTGCCCAACGGGTCGATGCGATTGCTGTTACAGCCAATGATTTTGATGCACTGCAGCCATCGTTGAAAAAAGCGATGCAACGTGGCATTAAAGTCTTTTCGGTAGATTCTGCTGTTAATCCGAAAAGTCGGATAACACATGTGAACCAAGCCGATCCAGAACGGGTAGGACGTGTGCAGATTCAGGCAGTATCGCAAATGATTGGCGGTAAAGGCGAAATTGCGATTCTAAGCGCAACCTCGCAAGCGAGCAACCAGAATCTCTGGATTGAATGGATGAAGAAAGAGTTGCAAGATCCGAAGTATAAGGATATCAAATTGGTCAAAGTCGCCTATGGTGATGATTTGCGTGATAAAAGCGTGGCGGAAACAGAAGCTTTGCTCAAAACCTATCCCAATTTAAAAGCGATTATCGCTCCGACAACAGTTGGCATTGCTGCTGCGTCGAAAGTGATTAGTGACAAAGGTTTAAAAGGAAAAGTGATTGTCACCGGCTTGGGCTTACCAAGTGAAATGGCTGAGTATATTAAAAACGGTGTTTGTCCTTGGATGTATCTCTGGAATCCGATCGATGTTGGTTACCTAGCGGGGCATGTTGCGATTGCGTTAGCGGAAGAGAAAATTACAGGTAAAGTTGGCGAAAAATTAAAAGCGGGTCGACTTGGCGAGAAAGAAGTGGTGAAAGATGGAGAAGGAACGCAAATTATGCTTGGTGATCCCTTTAAATTTGATCAAAACAACATTGATGAATGGAAAGATGTTTATTGATGTCTGAGAGTCATAATACTCAATGATGATTGCATTTTAACAATGACTTGCCAGAAAAGTCTGGTTTTGTTATAATAAAAAAAACGGGAGCAAGGCTCCCGTGCCTCTATAGTAGAGACAAGATGACTACATGGAGCGTCCCCAAAATGTTCACCATGTAGTTCCAGGTGGCTGCTATGATGGAAGCTGTTTTTTGTTTGAATGAGATCCAGAACTTTTATGATTGGATGATGTCGTAAAGGAAGTTGGCAAGTCAATCAATCAGTATGGTTCTACCGATGGTCAGAAATACGTATCACTTGCCAGAAAAGTTTGCATTTGCTACAATAAAAAAGACGGGAGTAACACTCCCGCTCTCTCTATACGAGAGATAAGATGACTACATGGAGTTCTGCCAAAACACTCACCATGTAGTCCAGGGCGGCTACCGTAAAGGTAGCCGTTTTTTGTTGGAGGGAAACAAAGAACTGTAAC
>JGI1652J44930_10000428_pt1 | contig 16511 bp, 18 predicted proteins | sample NewIslsDNAsample_FD_44930 | JGI IMG/M metagenome (IMG submission 44930)
CCAAGGATTATGTGGAACAGTTGGAAAAAGCCATCGACGAAGATCGCATGCAACATGGCAAAAAACCGTTTAAAAAAAACGAATCCAGCTTGAAGAAAGAGAAATCCGAGTGAGCACCACGGACCCTGACAGCGGTTATATGGTTCGAGATGGAAAACCCGAAGGGTTCTTCTACTTGGACCACCGAACCGTTGACGGAAAGTACAATTTTATCACGGATGTGTACGTAACGCCTGGAAACATTCATGATTCTGTGCCATATCTTGAAAGGTTGGATCGACAGATCAACCGGTTCGGATTCCAAGTAGAGGAAGTCGCTTTGGATGCCGGTTATCTCACAATGCCCATTTGCCAAGGACTGAAGGAACGGGAAATTTTTGCAGTGATTGCTCACCGGAGTTTTCGACCCAAGAAAGGTCTGTTCTTCAAATGGCAATTTAAGTACATACCGGAAAAAGACGTGTATCTGTGCCCTGCCAAACATGAACTTTCCTACAAAACCACCAATCGCTCGGGATACCGGGAATACAAATCCAACCCCCAAGTTTGCAAAAACTGCCCTTTTCTCTCGAAATGTACTCATTCCAAAACGTATACCAAAACGATCACTCGTCATGTTTGGGAAGACGCAAAAGAGTGGGCACGTCAAAACCGTTTAAGTGAAAGGGGCAAACAACTGTATAAACGACGGAGTCAGACCATTGAGCGCAGCTTCGCTGACGCCAAAGAACTTCATGGGCTTCGTTATGCACGCTACAGGGGGCTTGCCAAAGTCAGAGAGCAATGCCTCCTTATTGCCGTGGCTCAAAACATCAAAAAAATGGCCTTGCTCCTCTCGAAGAGAGGAAAAGGCTTTGTGATCCGCCTAATTTACCAAATCTAATTTCCTTTATCTGTTTATTCCCCATAAACATGCAACCCCTGGCGCTTTTCTTGCGAAAAGAGCCAGGGGGTTTGTCATCAATCTCAGCCCGCCTTCAAAAGGCGGGCTTTGATCATTTTTCCGATTTCGCGGCGTTTTTCGGTTTGTTGACCGTGCCGAAGGGAAGCTCCGGCGGCGCGCAAACGGAGCAAAGCTCGGCGGCCAATCCCCCGTGTCATGACATTGTGTCAGGTGCCGCAAGGGACCACGATGGCATCATCGTCACGCGCTTCCGCTTCAAAATCGAGCCGGTCCCTGNGTTTGCCCGCGAAAACCGGCCCCTGTTCAATAAGAAAGAAAACGATCCCAGCCGGGGGCCTTTCCAGGCCGTCTCCGACATCGATTTTCTACTGCGGATGTTCTCCGTCCACCGGGCGGTGCGGAAGGTGCGGTTCCGTCTGGACGCGCTCCACCGCAAAAGGTTTTCCGCCGCGGTCCTTTCATTGGGTCGTGCCGGCAGACGAAGTCGTCGTGCCGGCAGGCCCGGGCCCGGTGCNGGGAAACGAATGATTCGCGCCCTCCCGGGCGCATGGCCCCAACATGAGCGGCGGAGGGCCGTCTCTTCGGCAATGCGGCCGATCGGGACAAGCTTCGGGCGTCGAGGCTGCAGGCGTCGGAGCAAGTGAGGCTGTTTTCCGAAAAGGGGAGGCAACCGGGCAGCCGCCCGGTTGCAGAACTCTTGGAGCTGCCGCAAAGCGGCGATCCTGTTCATTCCCCCGGGCAAGTTGGCCATTTGCGGCCGTATGCCCGGAGTTTTGTCCGGGAGCTTTCCCCCACGGGGGCTTTTCTTTTGCATCCGCCAATCGAATGGTAAAATGAAGAGCGGGAGAACGGCTCCNGTCGGTGGTGTGGTTCATGGAAACCCTTCGGATCAAGCCGCGTCCGCCCTTTTCCTTCGAACGGACGGTCCGGCGGCTTTTTCATCTGCAAAAATCGGGGTATTTTGTGAGGAAGGGNATCCTTTACCGGACCCTTCGCGCGAAGGGGCGACCCTTCGTGGTGGAGATCGGCTGGCAGGCGCCCTTCCTGCAGTTTCGCATTCACCAGGCGGTGACGCCGGAGGAGCGGCGGGAGCTTAAGGAACAACTCCGCCGCATGTTTTCCGCCGATGTGGATTTGATCCCCTTTTACCGCCGGGCGGAGCAGGATGAGCTGCTCGCCCCGGTGGTCCGGAAGCGTAAAGGGCTCCGCCCGGTGCTGGATCCCACCCTGTACGAGTGCCTCATCAAGACGATCATCAGTCAGCAGCTCAATCTCGCCTTCGCCGGCACCCTGATCGACCGCCTGATGCAGTTGGCCGGGGAACGGGTGGAATTTGACGGGGAGTCCGTATGCGTCTTTCCGACGCCGGATCGGGTGGCCGCCCTTTCCTATGAGGATTTGACCCGGCTGAAGTTCAGCCGCCGGAAAGCGGAGTATGTCATCGACATTTCCCGGATGGTGGCGGAAGGTGCGCTGGATCTGGAAGGACTCCGCCGTCGAAGCGACGAAGAGGTGATGGAAACCCTGCTTCCCTTAAGGGGAATCGGCCGGTGGACGGTGGAATGCCTGCTCCTTTTCGGGATGGGTCGCCCGGATTTGCTGCCCGCCGCCGACATCGGACTGCGCAGGGCGGTGCAGAAGGTTTACGGTTTGGCTAAGCGGCCGGGGGAAGAAGAGGTCCGGAGGATCGGGGAGGCCTGGGCGCCCTGGCGCAGTTACGCCACCTTTTATCTGTGGGATGCGATAACGGGAGGTTAGGAGCAAAAATGGCGCGAAGACAGCGGAGAAGAGAGAAGAAGTTCGTGGACCCGATGGTCGCCTGGAGGCGGGACGTCCGGAGAATCGGGATGTGGACGGTCATTTCGGTGGCCGCCGCCGGAGGGGTTGCCTGGGTTGTCCATCTGCTGGGTTGATCAAGCGAAAAACGCCGGGCTGAGCGCCTCAACCCGGCGTTTTTCCGTTTCCTTCGGAGTTTCCGTTTTGGAGGATTCGGCGCGGATAGGAGATTTCGATCCCGTGTTTCCGGAACGCGATCACGATCGCCCGGCGCAATTCCCGTTCGATCATCCAGTATTGTTCCGGGTGACTCAGGGCCATCAGCGTGTATTGGANGCCCGATTCCCCGAGATCCGTCACGCCGTAGATGGTGGGTTTCTCCAGGAGGTGGGGGGCGTATCGTCTGCCGATTTCCTCACACACTTCGCCCAAAATCCGTTCCACCTGTTCCAGATCCGATTCATAGGGGACGGTCACCGATACCAGGGGGCGCATCTGCACCCGGTTGTAGTTGGCCACGTGGTGGATTTCGCCGTTGGACAGATAATGAAGGCGTTGGTTCCACTCGCGGATCTTGGTGACGCGAATTCCGATTTCCTCCACGGTCCCCGAGATTTTTCCGTTTATCTGAACGTAGTCGCCCACTTCCATCTGATCTTCAAAGATGATGAAGAAGCCGGAAATCAGATCGCGAACCAGGTTCTGGGCGCCGAACCCGATGGCCAGTCCCAGGATTCCCGCGCTGGCCAGGACGGGCGTCGGGTCGATTCCGATGTTGAACAGCAGGGTGAGGGCGGCGACGAAGTAGATGGCGTACCTTGCGAAGGATTTGATCAGTTTGCTCAGTGTCAGGGCCTTTTTCCGGTCGATCCGCTTGAGCTGGAAGATCCGGTCGATCAGTTTGCCCGTGAACCGCAGCGCCACATACGTGAGGAAGAGGATCAGGATGATCCGGGCGACGGGCAGGAGCAGGGCGTCCACCGGATTGTTGATGACGGCCCACATCTTTTTTTCGGCCCCTTCCACCCAACTGAAGCCGGAAAGGTTGGCGGTGTTCGAGGATTCGTCGATGGCGGGCATCTTGGGGTTCATAAGTTCACCTCGGTTGCGGCGTAGTGAGTACGACAGTGATCATTATAGCACAGCCCCGCTGCCGGCGGGGCCCGAGCAGGCGCGGCTTCTCAAAGGGTTTCAATGGTGCAGGAACGCTGGATTTTCTTTTCCAGACGCTGTTCCGAGGACCAACCGATATACGAGCTGATCACTTCCAGGTCGTTGTCCAAATAGGCGACGGCAACAAAAGGGAAGCGTTTCTTGTGGTAGTAACGGACGTCTGCCCAGCGCACCTTGTATCCGTTCCCGAAAGGTTGCACCTGCACATACCCGTAATCGCTGAAATGGAGAAAGGAGGCGATGTCAGGGTCCTTCAGGGATGCCAGGGCGGCGGGGTGATTCCGGTCGGTGTCCGCGATTTCGTCGGTCCACCGGATCCGCCGCCGGCGGATCTCTCCGAATCGGACCCGGCCCTCCTCTTCCACCACCAGTTTCCAACGGGAGGGACGGATCGTGGGAAGGACGCTGATGCGTTTGGCCTGTTTCGCCTGCTTCTGAACCATTCGCACCAGGGAGCGGTGAATCCGCCACCGCCATGCCGTGTAGAGGATAATGAGGCCGTAGATTCCGGCAAACAAAACGCCGGGATGGACCTGCGTCCGCCACCAAAGAAGAAATCCCGCAAGGTGGGCGGTCAAGATGAAGGGATCGATGATATTGAGCACGTCCCAGGCGATCCACCGGCGGGACAGCGGGCGGAGGGCCTGGGTTCCGTATGAATTGAAGCAGTCGGACAAAACATGGACGGCGACGGCAAGAAACGTCCACATCCAGAGGGAGGATAGGGCTGCCCCCTCGTGGGTGAGGGAAAGGATGGAGGCGATCAGGAAGGTCCAGACAAAGACCATCGGAAAGGAGTGGCTGGCCCCCCGGTGCTGGCGGATATAAGCCGCGCCGCCTTTGATGCGGAACAATCCGTCAAAATCCGGAGCCTGGGAACCGAGGACCGTCCCCAAAAGCACGGCCTGCGCCGTGACCGGATGGGAAGCCACCGCGGGATCCAGGTGTGCCAGGCCGAACAGTCCGATGCCCATCGCAAAGTGAGTCCCCGTGTCCATGACAACCTCCTGACTGTTAGCCGGTTATAAACCTATTATAAGCGATAAACCTTTCCGGGAGCTTTATTCGTTCACCCTTTGACGGGCAACAGGCCGGGCCGTTTTTGGTAAACTGGATTCGGGAAAGGAGCGGGTTCAGGATGAAAACCCACGGGTCCGAAACCTTCACGGTTTTTGTCGAATACCGCATCGATCCTTCCCGGCGCGACATCTTCCTTCGCCATGCGGAAGAAATCAGGGAAGCGACGTCGCGAATCGCGCCGGTGAAGGAGCATGAGTTTCTGGAAGGGTGCGATCAGCCGGGGCTGTTTGTGGAAGTGATCCGCGTGGGGAGCAGGGATGCCGCCGAGCGGATTGTTCACCGGCGCAGGAGATCGGAGGAGGGGATTTTTATAAGGATGAAGGACTGGATCGACGGAAAAGGGATCCAAGCCTGGACCTTTGGCAGGATAAAAGGATGCGGTTGAAGAAAAAGGATAAAATCGGTCAGCGATTGTCGAAGCGGACCGGGGTTTTGGGGCAAAGGAGTGGGGAGGCTGTGGAAAAGTCCGGCGAAGAGCGGCTGGATTCCGAGGTTGTGGATGCGTTCCGCACAAAGCTGCTCTCCTGGTATGACAAAAACAAGAGGGACCTGCCCTGGCGCAGGGAAAGGGATCCGTATAAAATATGGGTGTCCGAAGTGATGTTGCAACAAACGCGGGTCGACACGGTGATCCCGTACTATGAGCGTTTCATGCAACGGTTCCCCACGCTCAAGGACTTGGCTTCCGCCTCCGAGGAGGAGGTGATCAAAGCGTGGGAAGGGCTGGGATATTATTCCCGCGTCCGCAATCTGCACGCGGCGGTTCGGGAGGTGGTCGCCTCCTACGGAGGCAAAGTGCCCGATGACCGGGAGGTGATGGGCCGCCTGAAGGGAGTGGGCCCGTACACCGTCGGCGCCGTGCTGAGCATCGCGTACAATCGGCGCGTTCCCGCGGTGGACGGAAACGTGATGAGGGTCTTTTCCCGACTTTTCGCCATCGAAGAGGATATCACCCGGGCCGCCACCCGGCGCCGGATGGAGGCGCTGGCGATGGAACTGATCCCGGAGGATCGCCCCGGGGATTTCAATCAGGCGCTGATGGAACTGGGCGCCTTGGTCTGCAGTCCTTCCTCCCCGGCCTGCGACCGTTGCCCGCTGGTTCGGGAATGCCGGGCTTACGCGCAGGGAAGGGTGAGGGATTTTCCCGTCAAGCGCAAGGGTAAGGCGCCGCAGCCGGTTTCCGTCGTATTCGGATGGGTTGTCGACGGGGACGGGCGGATGTTGCTCGCGCGGCGGCCCGACCAGGGGCTTTTGGCCGGGATGTGGGGACTGCCGACGGTGGAAAGGGGGAAGGATGATTCCCCCCGGGAAACTCTGGGGCGATATTTTCAAAAGAAGGGTTTTCCGATTGAACCGGGACCGGTTTTGGGGCAGGTGGAACATGTTTTCAGCCACCGCCGCTGGCGGGCGGTGGTGGTGAGCGGCAGGGCGGCCGACCCGACCCGCCCCCTTCCGCCGGGATGGAGGTGGGTGGCCGAGGAGGAGCTGGATTTTCTCGCCCTGCCCAAGGTGTATGAAAAGGCGCTGTCCATCATCAAGGATCCGGTTCAATTGGAACTGAGTTTGGAAACTTGAAAATGGAAGGGAAAGGGAAGGTAGTTTCCTTCTTCACCGTTTTTTCAGAAATCAAAGGGAGAGAGGAACTGTGGACGAGCGTGAACGCATGGGGAAATCCGGTGACAGGGTTTCATCGGGTGTCGTAGGGCGCGCTGGCGAAGGTTCGGCCGCAGGGGAAGCGGGGGAAACGAGGATCGGGAGGATCGGCCAATCCCGCAAGGATCGGTTGGGGGAACAGGGCGCCCAATCGGTGTTTGACCGGACGGGACAGGGCCTGATCCGCCTGCTGGAGAGGATGCCGCTCATCCGCCGCCTGCCCCTGGACCGGTTGAATCCCCGCGCCGTTTCCGGCGTGACGCTGGCGTTGGTGCTGGTTCTGGCCGGTTCCCTCACCGCCTTCGCCTTCATGGGGGAGGCCAAGACCACGGAGGCCGTCCAGCCGGCGCGGCAGGAGACGGAACGTTTGCCCGAGAAGCCTCCGGAACCGGCGATGCTCATCCTTCAGGATGGGGAAAAGAAATGGGAGATGGATCTTAGGTCGATCGGATATGACGGAGAGGACATTGCCACTGTCGACCGGGAGAAACTGGAGAAATGGCTGAAGGAGATCAAGAAAGAGGTGGATGAACCGGCGAAGGACGCCCGCATGGAGCGATGGGGGGCACCCATCCAACCGGCCAAAGAGGGGCGGAGGATGGATCTGAAGGAAATCGAAGAGAACTGGTTGCCTCATCTGTCCGATTATCTCAACGAACCCCAGGAAATTCCCTTCATCGCGGAGAAACCCCGGGTGACGGAGAAGGACCTTCGCGCGGTCAACCAGAGGCGCATCGGTCGCTACACCACCTATTTTGATGCGAGCAACGTGAACCGGACGACCAATATTCGGCTGTCCGCCGCCGCGATCAACAATCTGGTGCTCAACCCGGGAGAAACCTTCTCCTTCAACCAGGTGGTCGGGCAGCGCACGCCGGAGCGGGGCTACAAGCCGGCTGCGGTGATCGTTCGGGGCGAATACAGCGAGGGGATCGGGGGCGGAATCTGCCAAACCTCCTCCACCCTGTACAACAGTGTGGATGCGGCCGGTCTGCGGGTGACGGTCCGGTATTCCCACAGCAAGGAAGTGACCTATGTCCCCGCCGGCCGGGATGCCACGGTGTCCTGGGGCGGACCGGATTTCCGGTTCATGAACAGCCTGGAAAAACCCATCATGATCAAAACCTATGTGGGTGAAGGATTTATCACGGTTTCCATTTATACCACCCCGGATGCCAAAGTGGTTCAGCGGCAGGTGCCGCCGGCCCCGAAATTTCAGGCGAAACAGGTGGAAGTGGACCCCGACAAACCGACCGATGACGCATCTCCCGCAAGCGGCTCCGGCCAAGGGGGAGATTCCGGCAATTCGAGCGGTTCCGGCGGCTCCTCCGGAAATAACGGAGGAAATCAAACGGGAGGCGATCCATCCGGAAACCGTGACGGAGGACAGGGAGCCGCCGGCGGTGACAACGGGACAAACTCACCCTGAGCAAAAAGGGAAAACCGGCGCCTTCGACGAGAGGGCGCCGGTTTACGCTTAGCGGGGAATTTACACCTTTTCGATGCCGACCGCGGTGGAGAAAAAAACGGCGCCGCCCGCCAGGTCGGCTTCCCGATCGGGCGTCAGCTGGTTGATTCCCTTTCCGTCGCAGGTGGAATCTCCCCACCACAATCCGTTGCTTATGAGGACGCCGGGAAGCGTGGTTTCCGTCACCTTGGCCTTCAGGATGCAGCTTCCGCGGCGGTTGAACAACCGGACGGCCTCGCCGTCGGCAATGCCGTGCCGGGCGGCGTCGGCCGGATGAATTTCCACCCGGGGTTCGCCCTCCAGCTTTTGCAGTTTGGCAATATTGCCCAGGCTCGTGTTGAGAAACTGGTGGTTGGGCCCCGCGATCAACATGAAGGGATGCCTTGCGTCGCCGTTTCTCCGGGCGTCGAAGCCCTCTTTCAGCGGCACGTGCTTCGGGAGCGGGTCCTGCCCCTCCTCCTTCATCCGCTCGCTGTAGAGGGCGATTTTGTGTCTTTTTAAGAGGTCGGGGAAAAGGGGCTGTTTGGCGAGATTCAACTTGACGATGCCCTTTTCGGACAGTTCCTCGTAGGTCACGTCTTCCATCCAGGGGTTTTCGGGCTGGTCCGCAACCTGGCGGATGATGTCCTCCGGCGTGTCGTCGAAACAGGATTCGGTGAANCCCATCCGCTTGGCCAGGGTTTTGAAGAGATCGAAGTTGGACATGGCCTCTCCCTGCGGCGGAATGACCGGACGGGCCAGCTGAAGGTACAGGTGCCAGTAGGATTTGTAGACATCCAGGTTTTCAAAGTGGGATGTGGCCGGCAGGACCAAGTCGGCAAACCGGGCCGTGTCGGTGATGAACAGATCGTGCACCACGGTGAACAGGTCTTCCCGGGCCAGTCCCCGAAGCACCTTTTCCTGGGCGGGAGCCACCCGGGCCGGATTGGCGTTGTAAACGAAGAGGAAACGGATGGGCGGATCGGCGTGGAGCAGGGCGTCTCCCAGGCGGATCATGTTGATCGTCCGAACGCCGGGGTCCGGCAGGAGGTCGGGGCGTTCCAGCTTCGCCTTGTCGACGGCGGAGACCCCGTTTTCCTTGAGGGCGCCTCCCCCGCGCACCTTCCACTGCCCTGTCAGGGCGGGGAGGCAGGCGATGGTGCGGACGATCATCCCGCCGTTGTCGTGGTGCTGAAGTCCGTTGCCGATCCGGATGAAGGAAGGGGTGGTCCGGCCGTATTCCCGGGCCAGGCGGACGATCCTCTCCGCCGGAACGCCGGTGATGCGGGATGCGCGTTCCGGCGGGTACTCGGCGACCCGCTTCCGGAACTCCTCCCATCCGGTGGTGTATGTTCGGATGAAGTCGTGGTCCAGCAAGTCCTCTTCGATCAACGTGTGCATCATCGCCAGGGCGAGGGCGGCATCGGTCCCGGGATACAGCTGGATGAATTCGTCGGCCCAGCGGGCGGTCCGGTTCCGGTGAACGTCGATGGCGACGATTTTGGCCCCTCTCTTGCGGGCCTGTTCAAAGAGCATCACCTGATGCATGTTGGTGCTGACGATGTTTCCGCCCCAGACGATGATGAAGCGGCTGTGGACGGTCTCTTCCGGATCGATTGCCCCCTTGAAGCCCATGGTCATTTCGAATCCGCGGTTGCCCGCGACGTTGCAGATGGTGCGGTCGAGGCGGCTGGCACCCAGGCGGTGGAAGAAGCGGCGATCCATGCTGCCGTTGTTCACCAGCCCCATGTTGCCGTAGTAGCTGTAGGGCAGGATGGCTTCCGCGCCGTGGCGGCGGATGATTTCCTGCATGCGCCGGGTGATCTCATCCAGGGCTTCCTCCCAGGTGATGCGGGTGAAGGCGCCTTCGCCCTTGCGGCCGGTCCTTTTCAGGGGATGCAGCACCCTGTCGGGGTGGTATACCCGGGCGGGAAAATGGCGCGCTTTGTGACAGATGGTTCCCCGGGTGATCGGATGGTCCGGATCACCGTCGACCCGAACGATCCGTCCCTCCTTCAGGGTGACGGCGAGGCCGCAGGTGTCGGGGCAGTCCAGCGGGCAGACGGATCGGACGACGGTTTGCGGATGAGAGGAAGACATGGTTTATCGCCCCCCGTTTTTTCCCCATTGTATCATTCATCAGCGGAGCGGGAAGAAGTGCTGCCGCGGGACGGCTGTCGCGGAAGGGAACTCTTTTTCTGTTTTTTTCGTTTCTGTTAATAACATGAGCGTTTTCCCCTGGTGCGACTTTAGCGATCGGACCGTCCCCTCCGCGAAAGTTTCAGGGAAAGCCCCCCGTTATCGGAAGGTTGTCCGTTCGCCGCCTTTTTGCTTTTTCGTCTGCGTGAGGACACCGGATTTGTCGATTGTTGTTTTTTCCTTCCGCTTTTTTGGATATATAACATATTAGGTGTCCTCAGAATCGATGAAAAATTATTGGTATGGGGGCGTGGCCGATGAATTGGAGCCGAACCCACAGGTGGAAGTTGACGGAATGGCATCCCTGGGTGCTCAAGGGAGCGGCAGTCATCCATGTGGCCGCGCTCACCTTGATGGGAGTGTACCTCACCGGAACATTTCGCGGTACCCAGATGGAGCGGATGTACTACATTGCCGAGCACGAGACGGCTGTTTTCTGGTCATGGGCAAGCTGGATGTTTGCCACGCTGGCGATCACTCTCGCCTTTTACATTTGGCTGTCNGGATTTCATTCGATGTACCGTCCCGTCCTGCAGATGGCCCTCTTGATCTGGATTATCGGGGCCGCCACGGAGATTCTGCACGATCTGATTCAGATGACCATCATTCCGGCCCTTTCCGAGCTGTTCATGCAGATGCCGTCGCCGGAGCTGGCGGGCCATTTTAACGCTTGGGACCGNTTGCTGATCCGCATGACGGGTGTGTTCAGCAACACGTGTTATGCGATCAGCGGNCTGATATCCACGGGCGTCATGTTTCAGAACAAGCGAGTCTCCAACGGTTTGGCCGGATGGTCCCTGTTTATCTGGGCCGTTGTGCTCCTGGGGGCCCTGTTTGTCAGCTGGGTGGAGGTTCCGCTGCGGGGATTCGTGTCGATTTCACTCCTGCTCTTTCTCCCCTGGGCGGGAATGGCGAAATGACGAAGGGGGTGTCAAGGCTTCGGATACGTTCATCGGACCCGGTTTCGGCTGACAAACCGGCATTTTAAAGCTTTGAAGTCGCACATTGTCAACAGGAGTTCGATGAGATAAACTTAAAGAATCGGGCCATCAGAGGAGTGATCGTGTCATGCTGCTTCGATCGTTTCAATTGTCCGATGTCCATGATGTTTCCCGGATTTGGCAGTTGACCGCGTCACGCGATTCGGAAAGGGAAACCCTTCAGGAACTGGCGAAACAATTGGCGCGGGATCGCGATCTGGTCCTGGTGGCCGAGGTGGACGGTCGCATCGTCGGGGCAATAGTCGGCACCATGGACGGAAGCACCGGTTTTTTCTATTGCCTGGCGGTGCATCCCGATTACCAGGGGAGGGGGATCGGAAGGCGCCTGGTCTCCACTTTGGAAGAGCGTTTCCGCCAAAAAGGAGCGAAGCGGATCTGGATCACCATTGACGAAGGGACGAGAAAGCTGCTCCCTTTTTACTTGCATTTGGGATATGCCAATATTTGCGACACCACACTGGGAAAGGAACTGATGTTTCAAAACGGGAGGATAATCAGGAAGGCCAGTCCCGGATGACGGCGGAATGGGGGGAGCCCCGTTCCCTTGGCTTTTTCCGCTTTGTAAAGAGTGGGAAAAAGGGCGGGTGTGATTCTCCTCATTTTCTAATAGTTTTTATTTTTTTGTCTTTTGGAGGGATTGACCTTTTTCCCGCCGAAACAATGATGTAGAGGGGGTGAGAAAATTGGGCAAAGCCTGGTTTGAAGAGGCTTCCCGCCCGCTTGATCCGGGTCTGGTTCATCAGCTCCGAAAGCGGCGCAAAAGGGGCGGGGACGGACGGGACGAGGCGGTTCCGGTCATCATCCGTTTCAAAAGGGAGGCGGAGGAGGAGAAGCGAAGGGATGTCCTCCGCAGGTGCCGGAAACGGTCCTGCGATTCCATCGGCGGGGAGATTCGGCTGCTGAACGGCTGCTACGGCCGGCTTCACCCCGACACGATCCGCGACTTGACCGATCATGAAGGGGTTTTCCGCATCTATTACGACCGCGAGGTGCACGCTTTTCTCGATGTGGCTTCCAAGACCACCAGATCCTTTGAAGTTCACGACCGGCTGGGGTTTACCGGGAAAGGCGTCACCATCGCCGTCCTCGACACCGGGATCCATCCCCACGGGGATCTGACCAAACCGGACAACCGGATCATCGCCTTCGCCGACCTGGTGGGAAACCGGGAGGAAGCTTACGATGACCATGGGCACGGGACCCACTGCGCCGGGGATGCGGCGGGAGGAGGGTACCATTCGGAGGGATTGTACGTCGGTCCCGCCCCTGAAGCCAACCTGGTGGGCGTGAAGGTGCTGGACGCCGAAGGAGGGGGGCGTCTGTCGACGGTGATTCGGGGGGGTGGAGTGGTGCGTCGAGCACAAGGAGGAGCTGGGAATCCGGATTCTCTCCCTCTCCCTCGGGGCACCGGCCTACGAATCGTACCGGGACGACCCCCTATGCCAGGCGGTGGAGAGGGCGTGGCACAGCGGGCTGGTCGTCTGCGCCGCCGCCGGCAACGAAGGTCCCGAACCGCTGACGATCAGCACGCCGGGCATCGATCCGGTCATTCTCACCGTCGGCGCGGCGGACGACCGGAACACCCCCGATCGGAGCGACGACGAGAAGGCGCCCTTTTCCAGCCGGGGGCCGACGATCGATCAGCTGGTGAAGCCGGATGTGTACGCTCCGGGGACCGACATCGTCTCCCTGTCCGCGCCCGGTTCGACTCTGGAAGAGCTGCTGCCTGAAAACCGCGTCGGCGAACATTATATCCACCTTTCCGGCACATCGATGGCCACCCCCATCTGCGCCGGGGTGGTCGCCCTGATGTTGGAGGCCAACCCCTATCTGAGCCCGAACGACGTGAAGAGCATTTTGATGAGCACGGCCCAGCCGATGGCCGGCGATCAGGCGGGATATCTCGATGCCAGAAAGGCGGTGGACATGGCCCGGGCGTATCTCGAGTTTCAGAGACCCAAGGTTTCCGGCGGCGCGACGGGATAAAGCGATCCGCGGCCGGGTGCAAAACCGGCGGGATCACTCTATTAATAAATAAGGAAAAAAGCCGGGGAACATTTTTCCCGGCTTTTTTCGTTCCTCCCGACGTTCTTGGTCGGTCCGGGCTTCCGGCAGGTTTTCGTCACTTCACTCCCTGTTCCAGCAGATTTCCCAGTTCCCGCGAGCGGGATTTGGCCCGCAGGACGGCGCTTTTGATCGCTTCATCAAATCGGCGGCGTTTCAGCTCCTCCAGGCCGGCCATCGTCGTTCCGCCCGGGGAAGTGACCTTGCGGCGCAGTTCCGCCGGTTCTTCCCGGGTCTCCATCAGCATGTGAGCCGCGCCGAGGAGGGTCTGCAGGGTGAGCTCGCGGGAGATCTCCTTCGAAAGTCCCGCCTCCACCCCGGCCCGTTCCAGGGCTTCGACCATGAAATAGATATAGGCCGGGCCGCTTCCCGACAGGGCGGTCACGGAGTCCATCGCCTCTTCGTCCACGATGACCGCGGAGCCGATGGCGGAGAACAGGTAACGCGCCGCTTCCATGTCCTCCGGTTTCGCCCACTTTCCGGCGCAGAGGGCCGTGGCGGAAAGTCCGATGGTGCAGGAGGTGTTGGGCATGGCCCGGATCACCGGAATCTCTGCGGNNATCATCTTCTCCACCGCCTCCGTGGAGATGCCGGCGGCGACGGAGATGATCCGCTGGCCCTTGTGGAAATAGTCCCTCCACTGGGTGAGGGCTTCCTGCACATCCTTCGGCTTCACCGCCAGAATCACGGTGTCCGCTTCAANAACCGCCCTTCCCCGGTCCTCGGGAATCCGGACGCCGTAGGTCCTTTTCAGTTTGTCCAGCCGATCCCGCCGCTGACGGTTAAAGACGCTCACCCTGTCGGCATCGATCCGCCGATTTTTCAGCAGGCCGGCCAGCATNGCCTCCGCCATGGCGCCGGCTCCGATAAAACAGATGCGTTCCGCTCCCTTCATCCCGTTTCCCCTCCTGACGTAGGAATCGAGAAAACAGAAAACCCTCCTTCGCCCCAAGGACGAAAGAGGGTTCCTCTTCCGCGGTACCACCTCGTTTGGCACGAGCGTGCCCACCTCGTCGCGGCAGGAAAAATCCGGCCGCCTCCTTGATAACGGAGCGTGCTCCGTGCCGATTCATCACCGTCCGCTCGGGAGATGGGTTCCGGNCGGCATCCCGGCGGCACCTTGCAGCCTGAGAGTGCCGCTCTCTGAACGGTAAGCCGTCCGTACTGGTCTCCGTCATTGCGTTTATCCCGTATTCCGTCCGGTTGTTTAACCCATTATGCCTGAGGGACGCCGCCGTGTCAAGGGGGGAAGCGGTTGTTCATTGGAAAGATTTTGGGTATTTTATGTTTTGTCTTGTTTTAATCTGTCAACGTTTTGGCAATAAAGAGAATGTGCAAAGATGANGGAGGGNAAAGGATGATCCTGCCGGAGGAAGGAGCAGTCATACGGATCGAAAGTTACAAGCACGGGGAACGCTTGCACCGCGCGTGGAAAAAGTCGCTGGTCCTGGAAAAGGGGGAACCTCTGGTCATCGCCAATTACAATGTGGAAGTGGTGGAAGCGGACGGGAGGGAATGGGTTTTTTCAGGCCTGACCATCGGCCGGTTTCACCGCTTTGATTGGTATCACACCCTCGCCGTGTTCGGAAAGGAAGGAAATTTCCGGTTGTATACCCATATCGCCTCCCCGTACCGGTACCGGAACGGGGTGCTGTCCTACATCGACTACGATCTGGATCTCGTGGTCGAACAGGATGGGGAACGCCGTTGGGTGGACCGGGAGGAATTCGACCAAAACCGGGTTCGCTATTCCTATCCCGACGAAGTGGTGAAAAAAATCGAGGAGACGGTCGAGCGCGTCGACCGCATGGCTCGCAGGGGGGAAGAACCCTTCACTCCCGAATGGGCAAACCGCTGGTATCATCGTTTTCAATCCTACAAATCCCGTTTGATGGAGTGAAGGTGAAAGATGAGGAAGCGTCGCATTTTCAGGTGGATGCGGACGGGTCTGTTGGCCTTCGCTTTCGTGTTCGCCGTCAATCAATACGGCTTCGCCCTGTCCGTGGTCAACGGCACGTCGATGGAGCCCACCCTGGAAGACGGCGATCGGTTGTTCATCAACCGGTTTGCCTACTTGTTCAATGAACCGCAGGTGGGTGACGTGATCACCTTTGAGGATCCGGCCCAGGACGGACGCTATCTGGTCAAACGGGTGGTCGGCGTCTCCGGTGACCGGATCGAGATCCGTTCCGGCGTGTTGTACCGAAACGGCAAGGCGGTGCCGGAACCCTACATCGACACCAAAATCGAGGACGGNAACTTCGGACCGGTCACGGTCAAACCGGGCACCGTCTTTGTCCTGGGGGACAACCGCCACAAGCATGCCAGCCGNGACAGCCGTTACGAAAGCGTCGGCCTGGTTCCCATCGACCGCGTCGACGGCAAGGTCGAGTGGATTATCTGGAGACCGTCCCTGGCCGCGTTTCTGTAACGGTTTCCAAAGGCCAGGAAGCAATTTCAAATAATATAAAAAGTCAAAAAGTGTTCACAAACTCGACTGTGATCATGTCTATAAATATTGCATAATGGAGTGGGGAGATCAACCCCATATCTATTATATCAAAACACCCTGCTNATTTCGAAAGAGGGTGCGATCAAAAGATTGAGGAGGAAATGAAAATGGATTTGCTTCAAAAAACGAGGCGAATTTCCCGGATACTGCAGAAGAATGTCGGTCATCACCTCGTGGATTTTGACGAAGTGGCCCAGGCGCTTTGCGATGTGATCGGAGCCAATGTATATATTGTCAACCCCGACGGGAAGCTGTTGGGACTTGCCATCGATCATGAGATCGAAAACGAACGGATGGAGAAGTACCTGAAGGAGCGGCAATTCCCTCGGGAGTATGCCCGTTCGCTGATGGAAGTGGAAAAGCCGAGAGCCAACATCAGCGTGGAAGATCCCCTGACGGCTTATCCCGTTGAGATGAAGGACATGTTTAAGCACGGCTATACGACCCTCGTCCCGATCATCGGCGGCGGGGATCATCTGGGTACGCTCGTCTTGTCCCGCATGAATGAAAAATTTGTCGACGATGATCTGGTTTTGGCCGAATACGGAGCCACCGTTGCCGGAATGGAAATCCTTCGGGAACGGGCGGGACAGATCGAAGAGGAGGCGCGCAGCCGGGCGGTCGTCCAGCTGGCGATCAACTCCCTCTCCTTCAGCGAGCTGGAGGCGGCGGAACACATCTTCAACGAGCTGGACGGAAATG
>JGI1652J44930_10000430_pt1 | contig 16464 bp, 19 predicted proteins | sample NewIslsDNAsample_FD_44930 | JGI IMG/M metagenome (IMG submission 44930)
ACATGAATCGGCGTTATTGGGTGGGTTATGCCGCTGTGTTTTCGATGATCTGGATCGCAACGGGATTGTTTTCCGTCATCGAGGGAGGGCCGCAGTCGCAGGCGGTGCTGGTTTTCAGCTTCGCCTTTGCGCTGGTTCTCATTGCGGCGACCTGGCTGAGCAGCCGGCTGCTCGCCCATATTCGTCGATTCGAAGCCAAGCGGGATGCCCTCTATCGACGCGGGAAGTGATTTCGGTATCGAATGCTGTGAATGAAGGAGGAGTTTGCCATGTCCGAGCCGATCCGACTGATCATCTTGTGCAGCTGGGGAGCGACCTCCAGTCAGCTGGCCAAAAAAGTGAAGGAGGCGGCGGACAAGCGGGGAATCGAATTGACGGCCGATGCGGGCGGAACGGGCGAATTCAAAAAGAAAGCCGACCAGTATAATGTCGCCCTGCTGGAGCCCCAGGTACGCCATCTGAAGAAGGAAATGGAGAAAATCGCTGAAGAACACGGCATTCCCCTGGAAATCGTCGATCAAAGGGCNTTTGCCCTGATGGACGGAGACAAGGTGTTGGATCAAGTCCTGACGATGATGAAAGGGAGACGGGAACCATGAACATCATGAATTGGCTGGAAAACCGGCTCATGGAACCCCTTGGGCGATTGGCCCAAAACACCTATCTCCAAGCAATCCGGGACGCCTTCGTCATTTTTGCGCTGCCGGTCATCCTGACGGGTGCGATTTTTCTCATCATCGCCAACCCGCCCACCTCGATTGAATGGGCGCCGATCCAGGCCTGGGCGAACGCGGTCGAGCCGATTCAGGCGCAGATCCTGTTCCCGTTCCAGCTCACGTTTGGCATCATGGCCGTCACGGTCGCCTTCGGCATCGGGTACAGCCTCGGCGAACGCAGGGATGTGGATTCGGTCATGGCGGGAATCCTTTCCATGCTCGCCTTTTTGATGACCGCCTTCCCGGTGGAGGACATCACCAAGATCCCCTTCGGAAAGATCTTGGATTATCTCGGCGGGCAAGGGTTGTTCGTCGCCATCATTTTGGGGATCTTGACAACCGAGGCGATGCGCTTTCTCATCAAGCGGGGATTCGCCTTTGAATTGCCGGCGGGCGTTCCCCCGTACGTGATGCGGACCTTCCGCGTTCTGGTTCCTTTCATGGTGATTTTGCCGACCGTCTGGATCCTGGAATGGATCGTCTGGGCCAATTTCGGCATCACGATTCCGCAGGCCGTTCTGGAGTTGTTCAGCCCCCTCGTCGCGGCATCCAACTCCTATCCTGCCGCCCTTGGCATGATCCTGTTGATGATGGTGCTCTGGGGGATGGGAATCCACGGAATGAACGTGGTGTCTTCCGTGGCGTATCCCTTCTGGATGACTCAGTTGGCGGAGAACGCTGAGGCCGTCAGCGCCGGAGCGACCGCCCACGGAATCGTGACGGAGCCCTTCTTCCACATGTTCGCCCATATCGGCGGGTCCGGGGCGACCTGGGGTCTGGTGATCTTCATGTTGCTCTCGCGTTCCCGCCAATTGAAGGAAGTGGGGAAAACGGCCCTGATTCCGGCGATCTTCAACATCAACGAACCCGTCATCTTCGGTCTGCCGATCGTGTTGAATCCGATCATGTTCATTCCCTTTGTTCTCGGACCGGCGGTGATCGTCACGATCAACTACATTCTGTTCGCCACCGGGATTTTGCCGCCGGTGATCATTCAACCGCCGTTCACCGTCCCGATTTTCCTCGGTGGTTTCATCGCCACCGGCGGTTCCGTCCTTGCCGGATTGGTTCAGGTGATCGATGCGGTGATCGCCGCCCTGATTTACTGGCCGTTCTTTAAACGGTACGAAAAGACGCTGATCGAACAGGAACAATCGGCCCAAGAGGGCTGAGCGGACAAGGAGTGACGCCGTTGGATCTGGAACAAGCGATTTTCCATCTCGTGCTTTACGGAGGAAACGCCCGCGGAAAGGCGTATGAAGCGCTGGATGCGGCGGAGGAATTCCGGTTTGAGGAAGCGGAGAAGCTGCTTCAGGAAGCGGAAGCGGAGTTGATGAAGGGGCACAAGTGGCAGACGGATTTGGTGCAATCGACGGGGGATGATCCCCCGAGCTTTCTCGCCATCCATGCCCAGGATCATCTCATGACGGCGCTGGCGGAATTGAATTTGGTCAAGCGGTTTGTAAAAAACTACCGTTTGATCGAGGAGCTGAAAAAGCGGGTGGAAGCATTGGAGAATCGTTGACCCGGAGATGGGCGGGTTTCCCGCCGCCTGTGCGGGCGGCGGGGACCTGCCTTTCCGTGAGAAGGCGATGAGAAGGAGAAGCCCGCGCCCGCTTGCACGGTCATGACAGGAAAGGGGGAGGAGGATGAAAATGGAATCGGTCAAAGTGACGCGCATCGTGGTGATCGGAACCGGATGGGTGGGTTCCAGTTACGCGTATGCCCTGGTGAATCAGGGATTGGGCAATGAACTGGTGCTGATTGACATCGATCGGAAAAAGGCGGAAGGGGACGCCATGGACCTGAACCATGCGGTGCCCTTCGGCGCGCCGATGCGCATTTGGGCGGGAGATTACACCGACTGCAAGGATGCCGATTTGGTGGTGATCGCCGCCGGCGCCAATCAAAAGCCGGGAGAAACCCGTCTGGACCTTGCGGAGCGGAACGCGAAAATTTTTCGCTCCATCGTCGATGAAGTGATGAAAAGCGGTTTTAACGGGCTGTTCCTGGTCGCGACCAATCCGGTGGATATCCTGTCCTATGCCACCTGGAAGTTTTCCGGCCTGCCCGCCCGTCGCGTGATCGGGTCCGGCACGATCCTCGACACGGCCCGCCTGCGCCATTTGCTGAGCGGAGCGTACCAAGTGAATCCGCAGAATGTGCATGCCTACATCATCGGGGAACACGGGGACACCGAATTGCCCGTCTGGAGCCATGCCAGCATCGGCGTGCGCCCCATCGCGGATTATCTGAAAGAGGGGAGCGGTCCCAGCCGGGAGGAGTTGGATCAAATTTTTGTCCGGGTGAGGGATGCGGCCTACCACATCATCGAGCGAAAGGGAGCCACCTATTACGCCATCGCGATGGGGCTCGCCCGGTTGACCCGCGCGATTTTGAACGATGAAAATTCGGTGCTGACCGTTTCCACCCTGCTCAACGGGGAGTACGGATTGAAGGACATCTACATCGGGGTTCCCGCGGTGGTGAATCGTTCCGGCGTGAGGGAAGTGATGGATCTGAACCTGACGGAGGAGGAACGGAAGAAGTTGCATCATTCTGCGGAAGTGCTGACCCGGGTGTTGAAAAAAATCCTCTAATCCACGATACTAGATTTGTGCATTCAAAATCGTGATCAAGGAAATGGAAGGGTCAGACGATGTTCAGACAGGCGATTGAAAAACTGCAACGTTTCATCGGAAAAAGCTCCTCCGAAAAGGAAGCGGAACGTTCCGCCGGAACGCCTTCTGCCGGTGAGGGGGAGGAGGAGACCTTTGTTTGCCCGATGACCGGCAGGCTGCTTCCGATCACCGAAGTGCCGGACCAGGTGTTTTCCCAAAAAATGATGGGGGACGGCTTTGCGATCGATCCGGCGGAGGGGGTTGTCGTTTCTCCCGTCGAGGGGGAAATCGTCAATCTCTTTCCCACCAAGCACGCCATCGGCATCCGTTCCAGGGGAGGACGGGAGATCCTGATTCACATCGGGATCGACACCGTCAACCTGAAGGGAGAAGGCTTCAAACCCCTGATTTCTGAAGGGGATCAGGTCAAACCGGGGCAAAAATTGATGGAAGTGGATCTGGACCTTCTCCGGAACAAGGCGACCTCCGCCATCACTCCGGTCCTTTTCACCAACCTGCGGGAAGGGGAAAAGGTGGAGCTGAAAAAGGCGGAGGCCCGGCAGGGTGAAGAAGCCGTCGTGGCGGTGACATGACATTTCGAAAAAACGGGGCGGACCGGTCCGCCCCGTGATGGCTCCAATTCCGAGGCGGACGTTCGTCCGCCTCGGTTTTTTGGTTTGCGAAATCTCATGTGGACGGGATATTGGGCCCGTCCAGTTTTTTGTCTCCGTACCCGGGCCTCGGATCCCGGGCGGCCTCCGGCTGCCGACGAGCGCGGCGCTGTTCGCTCCCGGGAGAACGAGATTCCTTGTTCCTTCGCTTCTTCATCGCCGGATGCTCCTTTGCATTCCCTTTTTTTGCAGTTTTCCCCGGAACCGGCGGACTATGCCGGTTCCGGGGAAAATCATGCTTCGGGCTTCTCCGCGACATATTCGGGAAATTCCTCCGCAAAGGTTTTCACCACTTCCTGATATTCCTCATCGGGAATTTCTTCGGGGGAGCCCTTTTCGATTTCGAAGAAGTAGGGAGGGCCCGAAGGATTTTTTTTGTCGTAGTACATGCCGATCAGCCTGCCTTGGTGGTAGAAGGTGGCGCCCAGGACCGCTTCCACCCCGCCCTCCAGGTCCAGAAAGAAGACGGGTTCCACCTGCTCCAGCACGGTTTCGGTGTAGACTTCCCCCGGATAGCGGAGCACCAGGGCGTCTTCCTCGTCTTCCGCAATGAAGAGTTGCTTTTTGGAGTCCTTGGACCAGACCAGCAGCAAGTGCTTCACGTTTTCGTGGATGAAGACGTACTGGTGGGGGGTTTCGAAACGGACATGCACGGTTTGATCCCTCCGCGATGGGTGATATGAAGGTGCGATCCAACTATAACACAATTTCCGGCCGGCTCCACCCGAACGGAAAGGGGAGGAGATTTTCCGGGAGAGGTCGAATAGATAAACGAACATATGTTCTTTATGAAAGGAGGAAGGCGCTTCCTGCGGGAAGCGCCGCGGAAATGACCGGGGGAACAGAGACATTGCGGGAACTTTTGCTTGAGGAATTGGGCGCCGGCGTAAGGACGACCAAGAAATTGCTGGCCCGGGTGAGGCCCGGAGAGTGGGATTTCCGACCGGCGGACAACATGCGTTCGCTGGGAGAGCTGGCCAATCATCTGGCGCAGATTCCGTTCGTCGATCTGGCCATCCTCCAGGAAAAGAGCGAGGAGGAAGTGCGCAGGCTGGAGTCGGAACACGCCTCTTCCGATCCGGAGAAGCTGTGTGAATGGATGGAAGAGGGCTTTCAGTCCTTGTGCGATTCCATTCGCGGTTTGGACGAAGAGAGCTTCCTGACCCGAAGGACGAAGCCCTTCTATGCCGATCACGGCTCCACCCAAGCCAAATGGCTCGTTGAGATCGTCACCCACGTGTATCACCACCGGGCCCAGCTGTTTCAGTACCTGAAACAACTGGGCCATCCGGTCAACATGTTCGATTTGTACGGGTGAAGGGGATTTGCGGCGGATGCCCGCGGGAGGGCATCCGTTTTTTTGCGTTTTCGATTTTCCCTACAGCTCGGCGATGCGAAAGCGGATTTTGGCTCCTCCCCCGGGTGCGTTGCCCGCGGTGATCCATCCGCCGTGTTTCTCCGCAAGGGTTTTGGCGATATACATTCCCAGACCGGCATGCCCCGATTTTCGCGCCGGGTCTCCCCGGTAGAAGGGCTGGAAGAGGCGGCGCAGGTCCTCTTCGGAAAGGCCGGGACCCGTGTCGGTGATCTCCATTTCCACCCCCTCCTCATCCAGGAGAACGCGCCAGCGGATCTCTCCCCGGGCGGGAGTGTAGCGAAGGGCGTTGGTGATCACATTGTCGAGAATTTGCGACAGGCGATGGCCGTCCAGCCGCATCGGCCGGGGACGGCGGCGAGAATCCTCCAGACTGAAATGCAAACGGATTTTCTTGCGGTTGCAGAGGGAAAGGTATTCTTCCTTCTTCTCCTCCAGGTAAGCGCCAAGGTCCAGGGGGGAGGGGGAAAGGGAAAAATCGGCCCGCTCCAGACGGTTGGCCTCCTGCATCTCTTCCAGCATCCGGATCGCCCGTTCGCTATTTGCAAAAATGGCCCGGAGGGGGCGGTGAAGGCGCCCTTCTTCCTGCGGCACCCGATTCAGGAGGTTTTCGGCGTGCCCGCGAATGATCGTGAGCGGGGTGAACAGGTCATGGGCCAGGGCGGCCAGCATCTCCCGCCGTCCCTGTTCCGCCCTCCACTGGGTTTCCAGGGACGTGCGAAGGGAATGGCGCATTTTTTCAAAGGCTTCGCCCAGGGCGTACAGCTCCCGGGTTCCGCCCACTGCGCCCAAGGAGAAGTCCAGATCTCTCCGTTCCACACGGGCCGCCCCCTCCATCAGGGCGTCGATCGCAGGGGAGATCCGCCTTTCAAGGCGACGGCCGAACCAGTAGGCGAAGAAGGCGATGGCGACAAAGGGAGTGGCCATCGCCAGGATGAGTACGACCGCCGCCAGAGGGGAATCGTTGGCCTTAAGAAAGGAGATCTCATAGCCGAGCACGAGCACACCCGCCAGCCGGCCCCGGCCGTCGCTCAGGGGAATATACCGGTAGACCAGTCCTTCCCGGGTTTCCGTCGTGTTCAGCTTTCGGATCCACTGTTTTGGATCCGTTTTTTCCGGCGGGGGAAGGGTCCCGTACCCCTTTCCCCCCTCCAGGGGGAGNACCCGGTAGGCGATTCCTTCGGTCGGGATTTTCTCTTCCAAAAGGGGACGGGTTTCGGGATCGAGCAGTTTTTCCCCCGATTCTTCCGCGAAGCGGAGGATGGCCGGCACCTGTTTTTCGTAATAGTTGGCGGGCCGGAAGAAGAGAAGAAGCGTCAGGCCGAGGAGGAGCCAGATCAGCGCGGACACCACGGCGCTCCACAGAATGACGGACAGGGCCAGGCGGATGAATTGACGGCGAAAGCTGGGAGGAGGATTTATTTTTCCCAACGGTATCCAATCCCCCAGACGGTGGTGATGGGGTTCAGTCCCGGTTCGGCGGCGGCAAGCTTTGCCCGGATTTTTTTGATGTGTTCGGTCACCGTGGCGCTGCTTCCCTCTCCGAACCCCCAAATTTTTTCATAGATTTGCTCCCTGGAAAACACCTGTCCCGGATGGAGGGCCAAAAAGCGAAGGATGTCAAATTCCTTGCCCGTCATCGGCACTTCCCGGTTCCGGACGTGCACTTTCCGCTGTTTCAGATCGATGGTCAGGTTTCCGAAGCGGAGGACCGTCATCTCCTTGCCCAGGGCGGAGCGCTGTTCCCGGCGCAGGTGGGCGGCGATCCGCGCCTTCAGTTCCCGCAGGCTGAAGGGTTTGGTCAAGTAATCGTCGCCCCCGGCGGTTAAGCCCTCGATCCGGTCTTCCACCTCCCGCCGGGCGGACAAAAAGAGGATGGGGCACGCCACCGTCTCCCTGATGGCCCGGCAGACCTCGATTCCGTCCAGCCCCGGCATCATGATGTCCAGCACGATCAGATCCGGCTGGTGCTTGAGGAGCGGAAAGATCCCATTTCCGTCCGTGGCGGTGAGGACCCGGTATCCCTCGTCCTCCAGGGCGTCCTTGATCATGTCGACCAGGTCTTGTTCATCATCGACGATCAGGATCGTCGCCGGCACGTTACATCCTCCCATCCTGTTCTGATCTCAATCCGTCTTTTTCCTTCCTTCCCAGCGGGCAAACCATATCATTCCCCCGCCCAACATCACGAGCGAGGTGATGGTCGACGAAATCAATCCCTGAAGGGAAAGACGGATGATTTTTCCCGAAGCGATGACGTCCGGAGGGGAATCCATCCCGGGGAGATAGGTCAAATAGGCTCCGGCCAGCAAGGGAAGACGGACGGGCCATGCCCACGGCACGTAGGGCCAGATGGNATCCCCGATGCTGGTCGCCATCAGGGCGGCGATCAAAAGACCCACTCCGCCGACGCCGATCGACGGGCCGAATCCCCAGGAAAAGCTGATCCAATAATGGATGGCCGAAAGGGGCAAGCTTCCAACCAACGCCATCAAGGTGGCCGTCAGGAAAATGGGCCAGGCGATGAGAACNTCCTGGATCAGCTTAAATCCCAGGATGAGGGCCGACGTTGCCGTCAGGGTGCTCGCCGTGATCAGGAACAGAAGGATGGCCAGTTTTCCGAAGAACAACTGACTCCGGGGCCTTCGACTTCCGAGGAATCCCTGGAAGTTGCCGGCCAATTCCTCCTGGTGAACCATGAATCCGGACAGGATGCCGATTCCGACGGGGATCACCAGGATGGTCCACCCTTCAAAAAAGGTCAGGAACAAAGAAAGCTGTTTTTCCGGCGTGATTTCCCACCTGGAATAGTACCAAAGGATCAGCGCCGCATACAGAAGGGGAAAAGCAAAGGCCAGGGGGCGAAGGGGCGTTCGCTTCGTCTTCAGCCATTCTAATCTTAGGATTGTCGCCATTTTAGATGGCCTCCTTTCTTTTAAACCATGCGGCGGTNATCCAAGTAAAGAGGACAAAGGCGATGATTCCCAGGAGAATGCCCACCGGTATGACGGAGGGATCCCTGAGGGGATGGTTTTCTTCCATCAGCACACCGTTGGGATGCACCCCCACCACCGGGGACATCAGCCGGATCGGCCAGCTCCAGGGAATATAGACCCAATAGGGTTCGGGTGCCGCCAGAACNCCGGCGATTCCCCCGGCGAAACCGACGGCCATGCTGAAAAGGGTGCCCTTCCAGGCCGCCGCCCACAGTTGAATCGGAATGAGGGGAAGGGATGTCAACCACATCAGCAAACCGCCGGCAACAATCGTGGACCACGGGGTCGCTCCACCGGCCGTGGTGAGGCCGGAGATGAGAACGGCAACCATGAGTATGCAGCTGGAAAGCAGGGTGTGGTAGGCCAACACGGCGATTTTGCCCGTCCAAAGGGCGGTCGTTGACACGGGATGAATCCGCAGATTTTGAAACTTGCCCGCCTTTTTCTCTTTCTGTTGTGCCAGGGCTGCGAGCAGCGCCGTTCCGAGCGGGAGGAAGAGGACCGGCCACCAGTTGTAAATTTGCGCGAGCAACATTTCCCAGGCCCCGATGTAATCGGGCAGGAACAGTTTGACGCGCAGGGAGATCAGGATAAAAACCAGGGGCGCAAAGAGTATCAGGCGCTTCATGAAGGTTCTTTTGTATTTCAGGTGTTCCGATCGCAGAACGTTAAGCATGGGCGACCCCCCTCACGGTTTTGATGAACAGCGCCTCGAGATCCTCTTCATGGCTGATGGGCGATTGATACTTTAACTCCCCTTCGTTGATGATGCCGATATGGTCGACCAGTTGGGCCACTTCCGACAGAATGTGACTGGACAAAAGGATGGTTTTTCCCCTGGAGTGGAGGGACCGGATCATTTCCCGAAATTCTTCGATACCGATCGGATCCAGTCCGTTGGTCGGTTCGTCCAGAATCAGAATTTCCGGATCTCCGAGGAGAGCGATGGCGAGGCCGAGCCTTTGTTTCATCCCGAGGGAAAAGTGGGAGACCAATTTTTTGCCGGTGTTCTCAAGCCCGGTGGTGACGAGAACCTTATCGATCTCATCCTCGGAAAGGCCCATCAGCCGGCTGTGGATAAGCAGATTTTCAAAGGCGGTCAGATTGCCGTACAGGGCCGGGGTTTCGATCAGGGCGCCGATCCGGCCCAGGCACTTTCTGTCCCAGGGCTTCCCAAAGACGCGCACTTCGCCTTCCGACGGGCGCAAAAGTCCTGTCAACATCTTCAGGGTGGTCGATTTCCCCGCCCCGTTCGGTCCCAGCAAACCGTAAACGGATCCTCTGGGTATTTTGAGGGAAACGTTTTTTACAATCCGCCGGCCCCGCATGCGTTTGGTCAAGTTTCGCGTTTCGATGGCGTATTCGATCATGTNTGCCCACCTCTTTTCGTTGTTTCGGAATCAATGTAACAGGCAAAAATAAAGGATTTATAAAACGGCGGAACCTTTTTCGCCTTTTTTTCGCGCGGGACCGGAACGGAAAAAAAACAAATGCCCTCCGACATGCCGAAAAGCGGCCTTCGGAGGGCGATGCCGGGGGCGGATGGTTATTTTTGGTCCAATACCGTGATGTAGGCGATCATCGGTCCATGGCTTTCGGCCGTTCTGTGGTCGTGGCAGATCAGCTGATAGGTTCCGGGTTTGTCGGCCGTGAAGGATACCCGGGTTTTCTCTCCCTTTCGGACGACTCCGCTGACACCGAATTCCTTGAGGGAAAAGTTGTGGACTTTCCCGTGGATCCCGTGCAGTACGAGGTTGACCCGGTCCCCCTTGTTGACCACGATGGATCCGGGGTCCCAGCGATAAGCCTCGATTTTTCGCCCGTTCAGTTCGCTTTCGTATTCGACGGCGACGAGATGAAAGGTTTTTTCCGGCGTTTCGGTCCATTCCTGTATGACGGTCCGGTCGTCGAACCAGGGGAGGAGGAGCAGGGTGACGGCGATCAGCACCAACAGGAACGTGATGGTGAGCGTCAACCATTGACGCGGGGTTGTCATGGACGATCCCCCTTTGGCGAACGTTTTGTGACTATTTATTGACAGATATTCCGGGGTTTTATCCGCCGAAATGGAAAAAAATTTTTCTCAAACCAAATCGTGTTGTAAGCGGGCGGGGATTGATATATAATAGGAACGGATGTTCGATTCCGGAGTGGGACCCATGAGGGACACGGTGTTGAAAAGGGCCGCGAAGTCCGGCAGGCCGGTGGAAATCATCTACATGGACGAAAAGGGGAAAATCACCCAGCGGCGGATCCGCATCCGGGCCCTGCGGGAGGACCTGGTGGAGGCGTATTGTTTTGAGAGAAAAGGGATTCGCCGCTTCAAGCGCTCCAACATCCTGGCGGCCCGGGAACCGGAATAGGCGCACGTGAGCCCTTCGAAGGCGGTTTCGGAAGATTGCCATCGAATCGGTGTTTTCCCGAGGGGAAAACCGTGTTATACTAGTCCCTGAAATCAACCCGATCCGATCATGAAAGGGCCGTTTGCACCGATCCGTCCGGATGGTTGATCGGCCCGAAGGCGTTCGGGCGACAGGTGATAACCGGGAGGGTGACAGATGAGCCTGAAATGGAAAAACCAAGGAGAAAATAGCGACAACGATTTTCTGGACATGGTCTTCGCCACGGCGGCCTCCTTTATCTTCTTTTTCGGGATCGCCGTGGTGGCGACGGTGATCAGCCTCTTCCGGTGAGCGGGGATTCCCGCGCAGGGCTCGGGAAGCGGCCGGGGATCCGCCTGCCCGCGCAAGCTTTCGCGGGATATTTCGCAAACGCTCCCATGCGGCCTCGGCCGGGGCCGGCACCGGTCCGGGCTCCGGCCCCGCGCGCCGGGTGAAAGGAACCGACCGGGCTTCTTTTTTTGTGGAGGAAATCGAGGATAGGAGGCAGGAGACGCATGAATGTTCACGAGTACCAGGGAAAAGAGATCCTGAAACAGTACGGGGTGGACGTCCCCAGGGGACAGGTGGCCTTCACCCCCGAAGAGGCGGTGGAGGCGGCGAAGGCCCTGGGCGGGGATCTGTGGGTTGTCAAGGCGCAGATTCACGCCGGGGGACGGGGAAAGGCGGGGGGCGTCAAGCTGGCCCGCAGCCTGGATGAAGTGCGCGCCCACGCCGAAGAACTCCTGGGGAAAGTGTTGGTCACCCATCAGACGGGCCCCGAAGGGAAAGAAGTGAAACGCCTCCTGATTGAAGAGGGGTGCAAGATTGAGAAGGAATACTATGTCGGCATGGTGATCGATCGCTCCACCGGCCGGGTCACCCTGATGGCTTCCGAAGAGGGCGGGACGGAGATCGAGGAAGTGGCGGCCCGCACACCCGAGAAGATCATCAAGGAGTCCATCGACCCGGCGGTCGGCCTGTTGCCCTTCCAGGCCCGCAGGGTCGCCTTCAAGATCAACATTCCCAAGGATCGCGTCAACAAGGCGGTTCAGTTTATGATGGGACTGTACCGCACCTTTGTGGAGAAGGATTGCTCCCTGGCGGAAATCAACCCGCTCGTCACCACCGAGGACGGCCGGGTGATGGCTCTGGACGCCAAGCTCAACTTCGACAGCAACGCGCTGTATCGCCATCCGGACATCCGCGAATTGAGGGATTTGGATGAAGAGGATCCCCGGGAAGTGGAGGCTTCCAAATACGATCTGAGCTACATCGCCCTGGACGGCAACATTGGCTGCATGGTCAACGGCGCCGGGCTGGCGATGGCCACCATGGACATCATCAAGCATTACGGCGGGGAGCCGGCCAACTTCCTGGATGTGGGAGGGGGCGCTTCCGCCGAGAAGGTGAGGGAAGCCTTCAAAATCATTCTGTCCGACGAAAAGGTGAAAGGGATCCTGGTCAATATTTTCGGCGGAATCATGAAGTGCGACGTGATCGCCACCGGCGTGGTCGAGGCGGCCAAACAGGTGGGGCTGGACCGTCCGCTGGTGGTGCGCCTGGAAGGAACCAACGTGGAACTCGGCAAGAAGATTCTGGAAGAGTCCGGTTTGAAGATCATCGCCGCCGATTCCATGGCGGACGCGGCGCAGAAGATCGTTTCCCTGGTGAAATGAACCGAGCATGTTGAAGAAAGGCGGGTTGGGCGTTGAGCATATTCGTGAACAAAGACACCAAAGTGATTACGCAGGGTATCACCGGTTCCAACGGAAGGTTTCACACCAAGCAGGCACTGGAGTACGGAACGAAAGTGGTCGCGGGGGTCACGCCGGGGAAAGGCGGAGCCACCGTCGAGGGCGTTCCGGTTTTTGACACCGTGGAGGAGGCGGTCAAGGAGACGGGGGCCAACGCGTCGGTCATCTACGTTCCTCCGGCCTTTGCCGCCGATGCGATCATGGAGGCGGTGGATGCGGAGCTGGATCTGGTGGTCTGCATCACCGAAGGGATTCCCGTCCTCGACATGGTCAAGGTGAAGCGGTACATGGAGGGGAAGAAAACGCGCCTCATCGGCCCCAACTGCCCGGGAGTGATCACGCCGGGCGAGTGCAAGATCGGCATCATGCCCGGATACATCCACATGCCCGGAAAGGTGGGGATCGTCTCCCGCAGCGGGACCCTCACCTATGAGGCGGTTCATCAGCTGACCACCCGCGGCATCGGGCAATCGACGGCGGTCGGGATCGGCGGAGACCCGGTCAACGGGACCAATTTCATCGATGTACTCAAGGAGTTCCAGGCGGATCCGGACACCCTGGCGGTCATCCTGATCGGTGAGATCGGGGGCACGGCCGAGGAAGAAGCCGCCGAGTGGATCCGCCAGAACATGGATAAACCGGTGGTGGCCTTCATCGGCGGCCAGACGGCTCCTCCGGGCAAGCGGATGGGCCATGCGGGGGCCATCATTTCCGGAGGAAAGGGAACGGCCGCCGAAAAGATCGCCAAGCTTCAGGAATGCGGCGTGAAGGTGGCTCCCACCCCGGCCGACATCGGCGAGACGTTGGTTCAGGTCCTGAAGGAGAAAGGTTTGCTGGAGCAGTGCATCACGAAGAAATAGACATCGGCTTTCTGGGGACCGCCCTGCGGTCCCCCGTTTTTTGGAGGGAGTGCGATGGAAGAGCGGGACGGATTGATCGCGATGCACCAAATCCAGGGGATCGGTTGGCACACGTTGCATAAATTGTTGGAAGCGGGATGGAATCCCGCGGGAGAATTGACTTCTGACCTCCTGCAGCACCTCAGGGACCTCCGCGTCCCGGGAAGCACGGTGGAGCGAATCCGCGGGAAGTGGAACCCGTCCTTCGTCCGTCGGGTGAAGGAGGAGCTGAAACGGCGCAGAATCGCCGCCGTCACCTATTTTGATCCGGAATACCCGGAATATTTGAAAGAGATCGCCCAGCCTCCCTGGGTGCTCTACATCAAGGGGGATCTCTCCCTCCTTTCCGGAGTGTGTTTGGCCGTGGTGGGCACGCGCAATCCGACGCACTACGGGAGGCGGGTTGCGCGGAAAATGGCGGCGGAGATCGCTTCTCGGGGATGGGTGGTTGTGAGCGGCATGGCTGCCGGCGTCGATTCAGAGGCCCACCGGGGCGCTCTGGAAGCGAACGGGAAAACGGTCGCCGTCCTGGGAACGGGGGTGGATGTCGTTTATCCGAAGCATCTNCGCGGNCTTTACGCGGAATTGGNCGAAAAGGGAGCGGTCTGTTCGGAGATGCCCCCGGGGACGGCTCCCCGCCCCGGCCTCTTTCCCCAGAGAAACCGGATCATCAGCGGCCTCTCCGTGGGTACGCTGGTGGTGGAGGCGGCGGAGCGGAGCGGCGCTCTCATCACCGCCGATTTCAGCATGGAGCAGGGGCGGGAGGTGTTTGCCGTCCCCGGNCCCGTCACGTCGGAGAAGAGCGCGGGCACCAACCGGCTGATCCAACAGGGCGCCAAGTGCGTGACCGGCGTGCAGGACATTCTGGAGGAGTTTCCTTCCCTGGATCAATCTCCACGGGCTCCGGCGGAATCGACGGAACCTTCCGACCTTTCTCCGGAGGAAGGACTGCTGCTTTCCTTCATCAGAGACGAGCCGGTGCACATCGACGAACTGAGGGAGCAAATCTCCCTCCCGCCCGGGGAGATTCACAGGCATCTGCTTTCGCTCCAGTTGAAAAAACGGATCCGGCAACTGCCGGGGTCGCGGTTTGTCAGGGAAGGATGAGATCCGGTGTTTTAAGAGGAGCGGTTTCGGGGGAATGACATGACAAAGGGCTGGAAACCATTTGGATGAACCGTCGGAGGTTCCGGCGGAAGGACTCCCCGGTTGCCGCAGGCACCGGATATTTGTTATCGTTACAGATGCGACCTCGTCTTGGTGGATCCGACATGTGAAGAAAATGGAACGGTTTTCAAATAGAGGGGAGGACACGGGATGGCCGATTCGCTCGTCATCGTCGAATCGCCNGCCAAAGCGAAAACCATCGGCAAATATCTGGGAAAAAAATATATCGTCAAAGCTTCGATGGGACATGTGCGGGATCTGCCCAAAAGCCAAATGGGCATTGATATCGAACACCGCTTCGAACCGAAATACATCACCATCCGCGGCAAGGGTAACGTGTTGAAGGAGTTGCGCGAAGCGAAGAAAAAGGTGAAGCGGGTATTCCTTGCCGCCGACCCGGATCGGGAAGGTGAAGCGATCGCATGGCATTTGGCCCACAGCCTGGATTTGAGCCCGAATGAAAAATGCCGGGTGGTTTTCAACGAGATCACCAAACAGGCCATCCAGGAAGCTTTCAAAAACCCCCGTCCGATCGACATGGATCTGGTCAACGCCCAGCAGGCACGGCGCATTCTGGACCGGCTGGTCGGTTATGGGATCAGCCCGATCCTGTGGAAAAAGGTGAAGAAGGGTTTAAGCGCCGGACGCGTTCAATCCGTGGCCGTCAAGCTGATCATCGACCGGGAAAAGGAGATCCGGGAGTTTAAGCCGGAGGAGTACTGGACGGTCACGGCGGAACTGTTGAAGGGGAACGAGTCCTTCCGGGCGAAGTTTTACGGCTATGGGAAGGAAAAAACGGAGCTGAAGAACGAAGAGGAGGTCAAGGCGCTTCTCGAGCGAATCAAAGGAAAGCGATTCGTCGTCGAAGAAGTGAAAAAGAGCCAGCGGCGCCGCAATCCGGCTCCGCCTTTCATCACCAGCACCCTGCAGCAGGAGGCGGCGAGAAAGCTCAGGTTCCGGGCCTCCCGTACCATGGCCGTCGCGCAGCAATTGTACGAAGGCGTGGACCTGGGTCCCGAGGGTTCCGTCGGATTGATCACCTACATGCGGACCGATTCGACCCGGATCGCCGAGACGGCCCAGCGGGAAGCGCTGGCATGGATTAAGCAAGCCTTCGGAGAGCCCTATCTGCCGGATACTCCGCGTCGGCACCGGACGAAGGCGGGCGCCCAGGATGCCCACGAAGCGATCCGACCCACGTCGGTGGAGCGTACGCCCGAAAAGGTGAAAAGCTATCTGAGCCGGGATCAGTACCGCCTGTACAAACTGATCTGGGAGCGTTACGTGGCCAGTCAAATGGCCCCCGCAGTCATGGACGCCGTCACCGCGGACATCCGCGTCGGGGATGCGTTGTTTCGGGCGACGGGTTCGACGGTCAAATTCCCCGGCTTCATGAAGGTGTACGTGGAAGGCACGGACGACAACAAAACCGAGGAAGAGGCGCGGCTGCCGGAGCTGGAAAAGGGTGAGACCCTGAAACGAAAATCGGTGCAGCCGAAACAGCATTTCACCCAGCCTCCGCCCCGGTATACGGAGGCCCGGCTGGTCCGAACCCTGGAGGAATTGGGAATCGGAAGGCCGTCCACCTATGCCCCCACCCTGGAGACCATTCAAAAGCGGGGTTATGTGACGCTGGAGGACCGCCGCTTCGTGCCGACGGAGCTGGGCGAGATCGTCACCCAGTTGATGGAGGAATTTTTTCCGGAGATTTTGGATGTCGAGTTTACGGCCAACATGGAGGAAGAGCTGGATCAGATCGAAGAAGGGGCCGTGGATTGGGTTCAAATCGTCGATGAATTTTACCGCCCCTTCCACCGGCGCCTTACGATTGCGGAAAAAGAGATGGAAGAAGTGGAGATCAAGGACGAGGTTTCCGATGAGGTC
>JGI1652J44930_10000432_pt1 | contig 16439 bp, 17 predicted proteins | sample NewIslsDNAsample_FD_44930 | JGI IMG/M metagenome (IMG submission 44930)
AACAGCCCATGAAATTTCATTCCAAAATTTCATGGGCTGTTTCCATTTTAGAGGGGGTTTTGTCCCAGCCTCTTTTTGTTTTCTTTGAAATTATTGTCGTACAATTATTTTCCTTTGATTGACAATCCCATCCGGATGAAATCGTTTGTGGAATTATAATCGCTTTGGTCATAAATCGTCAGCCGCACGAGAAGATTGTTTTTCTCATAAACAATTCCAATTACTTGTTCATTATCAAGTTTCGAAATATATGCCGCGGAATTTGAGATTTCCGGATGAGCTTTTAATGCATCGCTGAGATCGTAAGGCTTGTATTGGCCGATTGCCGCCATAGTCTCCTCTGTATTTTTTACGAGATCATCAAAAGCGGCATCGTTTTTTGAAACAGCCTCGATTCGCATAAAAACGGCATCGTTTTCTTTAAGGAAAAGCACTTCTTTGCCCGGTTCTTCTTTAGTCAGTTCATAGCCATCCAACACTTGAATTGTATATTGTTCTTCCTCCACTACGTTGGCATTTTCTAAAGGATCGCCGTTTTCTGATTGAGCAGGATTTTTTTGTTCAACTGACTGGTCGTTTTCATCAGCTTGCTTCTCTTTCTCTGCCGTTCCTTCATCTTTTGCATTTGTTTCTTCTTCTGGCTCTTTTGCTGAATCGGAATCGCCGTTTTGTTCTCCCGCCGTACCGCAGCCGGCAAGAGCCAATATCAACAATAGGGATGTCAATAAAAACGATAATTTCTTCATCATCTTTCCTCCTTTTCAATAAGACGTTTTTGCGGCCCGCAAAGTTTCCTTTAATCAATAGCGAATAAACGGCAAAATTAAAAACAGCAGCAATACGAAAACTTCGTGTGCGACAATCACCAGAGGCATGCTTTGTTTCCATTCATATAACAGACCGAAAATAACGGAGATGAGAAATGCGCAAATGACGACGGGAATGGACCCGCCTAAGGCAATCGCGACAGCAAACAAAATGCTTGCAATAAGGCAGGACAGAATCGGGGAGAAATACTGTTTCAGAGCGTTCTGTACATACCCGCGCCAAAACAGTTCTTCACCGATGACAATAATGAAAACGAGCAATAGGTAATGCCAAATATTATTCGGTCCGTAAGTTGCCAAAAATTTTTTAATCGCTTTCACAGAGCCGGAATCGACGAATTTGAGCAGTATATAACCGAGTCTGATGACACCATAAGTAATGGTGCCGAAACCAATTCCGAATAAAATATATTTCCAAGTTGGAAGTTCGTCTTTAAATTTACCGAACAGGATGGCAATCGCAATGCCGACAAGGAGAGTAAACGTATATAAGTGCCAGAAGATTTTCTTTTCTTCAAAAGAAAAAAACGTGCTGACAAAGATGAAAGCAAGAGAGAGAAGGAGAACAATCAACTTATTTGAAACTTTCATTTCACTTGCCTCCTTTGTTATCATATTAACAAAAAAAACTCCCCCTATGAAAGGGGAAGAAATCTTTACTCTGAATCCTTTGCAGATTTTACAATTTTGTACCGTTTATGGTTAACAACCGTTTTTTCTTCCAAATCAAGGTCCCGATAGTTCGACATGATGGTTAAATCGACAATTACTGAATTATCATTAACTTTTTCAACCAGTCCCCGCAGTCCGTCTTTGAATTCGATAATATCTCCAACTTCAGCGATTTTCATAGGGATGTTCCTCCTTTTTTAGCTGCTATGACGATAGTTTGCATGATAATAGAACAAAAGTAAAGGGATTTTTGAACATTTTCTAACATTGTAATATCTTTGAATCATTTTTAACATTTTCGAATAGAGGAGGCGAAGAATCGTGGATAAATATAAAATAATGATTGAAAAGTTAAAAAACGGGGAAATAGATAGTATAGAAATTACGAAGGATGAATTTATGGAATTTCGTGAAGTGCTCGTCAACGATGAAAAATTTAAACATTTTCGCGGTGAAGCAAAGCAGGGAGGCAGGGTCGTTTACCGGTATATGGATGAACCGCGTGCATAAGCCTTCCTGCCGCGCAGCTGAATGAAAGAGGGGATTAGCGTATGGAAAAACTATTGACACAATTGGAGCACGTTCGTGAAAAAATGATACGTTCAGGATTGGAGAATGGCTTACAATCCCCAAAGACCCTTCGTTTGAGCAGAGAGCTGGATCAAATTATCAATCAATATGTTCAAAAGTCCCGGTTGTTTATTGCGAAAAAATAAAAATTTTTCAATTTTCTGTTATAAATTTTGCGTTAATTGGAAACAGTATTTTATGAACACAGCAACATTCTCATTTTCCCCCTTTTCAAGCAGCAATTTTGCTGCTCTTTTTTTTGCCTTCAAAAGAAGCATTTTCCTATCAACAATTTCCTGAATCTATGGTACATTACAAGAAAGTGTAAAATATACATATATTTCATATGAATGAAGGGGTGTTGGAAAGTTGAGAAAAGAAAAGATTGCCTTTATCGGTACAGGTGTGATGGGATCGGGCATTGTCAAACATTTATTAAACGCAGGGTTTGAAGTGACGGTCTATAACCGCACGAAAGCAAAAGCGAATCCATTGTTGGAACTTGGAGCCGAATGGGCGGATACTCCGGCTCTGGCTGCGGAGAATCAAGACATCATTTTTACAATGGTAGGGTTTCCGAAAGATGTCGAAGAAGTGTATTTTGGGGATAAAGGGATATTCAAGACGGCAAAAGAAAATTCCGTCGTCATCGACATGACAACGTCGAAGCCAAGCCTCGCAAAGAAAATCTACGAAACCGCAAAAGAAAAGGGGATCAAAAGTCTTGATGCACCGGTGTCAGGCGGAGATATCGGGGCAAGAAACGGTACGTTGTCCATCATGGTTGGCGGAGATGAACAAGTGTTTCATGAAATGCTTCCAATTTTTGAACTTTTTGGATCCAATATTGTTTATCATGGGGAAGCCGGAGCGGGCCAGCATGCCAAAATGTGCAATCAATTGCTGGTGACAACGAACATGATCGGGGTTTGCGAGTGCATTGCCTATGGAATCAAGGCAGGATTGGATTTGGAAAAAGTATTGCGGTCTGTTTCAACGGGGGCTGCCGGTTCATGGTCATTGACGAATCTGGGGCCGCGTATACTGAAAGGAGATCTTGATCCCGGTTTTTATATTAAACATTTCATTAAAGACATGAAAATTGCTTTGGAAGAAGCGGAAAGAATGGGATTGGACCTGCCGGGCCTGAAACTGGCGAAAGAAATGTATGAAACATTGCAGGAACGTGGTTACGGGGATTACGGAACTCAGGCACTGATCAAATATTATCCTGTTTGAGCCTGAAATTATCGACTGATAGGGGCTGTTATTATTGAAGAAAAGCAGAGGCGTTGCCGCGAGGAATCAATTGGCGTTGTATTTTTCCCTTCCTATACTTTCATGGGCGTTGTACGATTTCGCGAATACGATTTTTTCATCCAACATTAATACGGTGTTTTTTCCATTTTATATGGATGAAGTCCTCGGAAAGGACCGGGTGATGGAGCAGGTGGCAAGCACTTTCATTTCTTACGCGAACGCCTGCGCAAGTTTCTTTTTGGTGCTGTTTTCTCCGCTTTACGGTGTTTGGATTGACCAAACGGGGTATAAAAAACGGTTTATTGTCTGGTTTGCGTCCATATCCATCTTTTTTACTTTCATGATGGGGGTTTTTGCTTCCTTCAATGCTTCCTTGTCCATTTCAGGGATGCCCCTCAGTCTGAGCCTTGTAGTCATCAGTTTTGTCATTGCAAAATTTTGCTTTAATTCGAGTTTGGTATTTTATGATACGATGTTGGGCGATCTCGGTACAAAGAAAGAAATCCCGTTAATTTCGGGATTCGGGGTAGCCGTCGGATATTTGGGGACGATTGTCGGATTGTTGGTTTATTTCTTCGTTGATGATGGCGGCTTTCATCGCGCCTTTATTCCAACGGCCATCCTCTATCTCATCTTTTCCTTGCCGCTGTTTTACTTTATCAAAGACCGGCCATTGCCGAAAGAACAAAGAAAAAGGGCCAGCTTTATTAAAGGTTACAAAGAAATTGTCGATACATTTAAGGACATGAAAAAATATAAAGCCATTTTCACATTCATGATTGCATATTTCTTTTTAAACGATGCCATTCAGACGACCATCGCCATGATGGCAATCTATGCGACGGTCATCATCGGCTTCAGTTCGGGACAATTTATCGTCTTATATTTGGTCAGCACCATTTCCACCGTAATCGGCTCCTTCATTTTCGGCAACATTACGAAAGCGATTGGTGCAAAAAAAGCTGTGGCTATTGTCAGCCTCATCATGATCATCGCGCTATTCATTGCCGTATTTGCGACGCAAGAATGGATGTTTTGGCTGGCGGGCAGCTTGTTTGGCGTATCCCTCGGTTCCATGTGGGTGACATCAAGGACCCTCATAATTGAGCTTTCCCCTGAAGAAAAGCGCGGGCAATTTTTCGGCCTCTTCGCTTTTTCCGGGAAAGTATCGTCCATTGTCGGCCCGGCATTATATGGAACCATCACCTTTTTGCTGAAAGATCATGGTCCTCTGGCATCACGGGTTGCCCTCGGTTCGTTGATGGTATTGACGGTCGTCGGATTAATCGTTCATCTGCAAGTAAAACAGGAAGAGCGGTTATCCCATTAGAAATTTCTGCAACGTTTTCTGCAATATNCNGGTATAGGAAGGGATGATGTGGATGGAACAAAAAGGGATTTTGTTGGAATCTGGCACGAACGAGATTGAAATCGTTGAATTTGAAGTAGGAAATAACAAATTTGGAATCAATGTCATCAAAGTAAAGGAAATTATACAGCCGCTACCCGTCACCTTTATTCCCCATGCCCACCCGCATATTGAAGGAATCATCCAGCTGCGGGGAGAAGTGCTGCCTGTCGTGGATATGCTGAAAGTGCTGGGCATGCAAAATGCCTCTTTCGGCAATCAACAGAAATATATCGTGGCGGAATTTAACAAACAAAAAGTCGTATTCCATGTGGATAATGTGACGCAAATTCACAGGGTTTCCTGGAGCCAGATCGAGAAACCTTCAGACATGTATAAAGGGAACGCGAACCAGGTAATCGGCGTCGTCAAAATCGGCGAATCAATGATTTTATTGCTTGATTTCGAGAAGATTTTGCTTGATATCAATCCGGATACGGGAATCCGGATGGAATCGGTCAAAAAGCTTGGCAAGCGGGAACGTTCCGAGAAGAAAATTGTCGTGGCCGAAGATTCACCCCTTCTGCGACGACTGTTGAATGAGACGTTGACCGAGGCGGGATACGTAAATTTGGAATTTTTCGAGAACGGAAAAGAAGCTTATGAATATCTCGAATCTTTATTGGAAAGAAACGAAGATATTGCCCAACGCGTCCATCTGATCGTGACGGATATTGAAATGCCTCAGATGGATGGCCATCATTTGACAAAGAAAATTAAAACCCATCCTGATTTGCAAAAGATTCCGGTGGTTATTTTTTCAAGTTTGATTACGGATGATCTCCGCCACAAAGGGGAAGAAGTCGGTGCGGATGATCAAGTTTCCAAACCGGAAATAGAAGAGTTGATTTTAAAAATCGACGAATTAATTTTATGAATGGGGAATCCTTTTGTGAATGCCGGTGCCTGCAAGGCTTCCGGCATTTTTTATTCTTTGAACGGGCACCGACTCTGTGAGAAAATAAGGTTAACGCTCAGGAATCCTGGAAAGGGAGGAGGGATTTGCTTCAGTGAAGGGAATCCATTCAGCCATCATCGATATCGGTTCCAATACCATCCGTTTGGTCATCTATCGCTATAGCAAAGGGGAAGGATTGCAGGAAATCAACAACATCAAGACGGTTGCCAGACTAAGAACATATCTGCAGCCGGATGGAAACTTGTCCGAAGAAGGAATCAACGTATTGAAAAATGCTTTGATCACTTATAAAAAGATAATGGAAGATTTCAATGTGGAGAAGGTAAAAGCCGTCGCGACCGCTGCGATTCGCCAGGCAAGAAATAAAGAAGACATCCTTTTGCAGATGGAAGAGCAGACAGGCATCAAAGTCGAAGTGTTGTCCGAATATGAAGAAGCTTATTTCGGTTATCTGGCAGTCGTCCATACCATGGATCTTCCGGCCGCCATCACCATCGATATCGGGGGCGGGTCAACGGAGATTACGCTGTTTGTAAATAAAAAATTGCATCATACCGTCAGCTTTCCGTTCGGCACTGTCTCATTGAAACAAAGTTTTGTCTCAGGAGAGAAAATCAATAGGAAAGAAAAAAACCGCTTATCTGAATCATTAAAAAATCATTTTGAAAAGTACAGCTGGATGAAAGATGTGAGATTGCCGATTGTCGGCATTGGAGGAAGCGCGAGAAATCTTGCCCATATCCATCAGCATTTGACAGGGTATCCGATTTCCGGAATCCATCAATATGAAATGGATCGGGAAGCGTTCAACCGATTAAATTGTTTTTTGGGAAAACAAACATTGGATGAACTGAAACAAGTGGACGGCTTGTCTTCGGATCGGGCGGACATCATTGAAATTGCGCTGGTCGTATTTCAAAGCCTGATGGATATCGTCAATACGGATGCCTTTTTTGTCAGCAAAAGCGGTTTAAGGGAAGGATTGATCATCCACAGCGTGATGCAGGCCAATCCGGAAGCTTTCCGCATTGATCAAATATTTGAAGAATACGCAAACCATTTTGCCCATAAATGCGGACGGACCGCACAGGAAGTCGACGCGATGGTGAGGTTGACGGAAAATTTCTATTTGGAAAGCTGCCAATGGGATTTGCTGCAACACCGCGAAAGTCATCTTCAATTATTGAAAAAAGCCGCAAGATTATTTTCGATCGGGGATTATTTTGAAACGGATTCAAGCAACCAGCATACTTTTTATTTAATTGCCAATCAATCCGTTCCCGGCCTGCTTCATAAAGACCGCATAAAAGTTGCCCTGCTGGCCTCTTATAAAAACAAGGATTATTTCAGACGCCTGAGTAAGCCGTTCCGTTCCTGGTTTACCCGTGACGAGCTAAAAACGCTGCAAAAGTTTGGTGCTTTATTAAAGTTTGTATATTCGTTAAATGTTTCCAAAAAAGATGTTGTAAAAAGCATTAAAATGGAATTGGAAGAGGACATGCTCATTCTTTATATCTTCCTGAAAAATCGGACGGCAGCAGAAATCTACCGGGCGGAAAATCAAAAGAAACATATTGAAAAACTGTTTAGAAAGAAAGTTAAGCTTGAATTTATCAACGAAGGGTGATGAATGATGGCAACGGATACAGAGCGGAATTTTCCTGAAAAAGGGCATGCGGGCCAACAGAATGAATGGAAAGGGATTAGCCGGCGACAATTGTTGAAGGAACTTTCAAAACCCATCTATTATTACAATCGGGAACTCAGTTGGCTGGCTTTCAACGAACGGGTGCTGGAGGAAGCGGAGGATGAATCCAATCCGCTCCTTGAACGGCTAAAGTTTCTTGCCATATTCAGTTCCAATTTGGACGAATTTTTTATGGTAAGGGTTGCCGGACTTCAAGACCAGGTCCGGGCAGGACTCCATAAACCGGATAATAAATCGGGATTGACCCCAAAGGAACAATTGGAGAAAATCCGTGAAAGGACCCTTTCACTCGTCCGCAGGCAAATGGAAGTTTTCAGACATTTGGCTTTCGAACTGTTGCCGCGGGAAAATATTTATTTGACCGATTTCAAATCTTTGTCCGATGAACAGCGGCAATATGTCCATCAATATTTTGAAGAAACCATCTTTCCTGTATTAACGCCCATAGCCGTCGACGCTTACCGGCCGTTTCCTACGCTGCTTGGAAAAACATTAAATTTGCTCGTGATGCTTGAATCGGAAAGTTTTTTCAGCGATTTCGACGAAAAGGTGGCCATCGTGCAAGTGCCTTCCGTTTTGGAGCGCTTTATTGAAGTGCCTGCCGGACCGGATCAAAAAATGTTTGTTCTGTTGGAAGATGTGATTGCTTCCCACGCGGACCAACTATTTTACGGCTATCGCGTAAAATCGGTGCAGGCGTTCCGGCTGACGAGAAATGCGGATTTGACGATTCATGAAGAAGGGGCCCAGGACTTGCTCGCTGAAATCGAAAAGGAACTGAAGAAACGGAAATGGGGAACGGGGACCCGACTGGAAGTCCGCGAAAGGGAAATGGATGATGAGGTGCTTCAATATTTATTAAAGGAGTTCGAAATCGGCGAATCGGATGTGTATAGAATCAACGGTCCCCTCGATTTGACATTTTTGTTCGGTTTTGTGGAAAAGGTGTCGGAGGGGAAAGAACATTTACTGTTTGAAAGCTTCATTCCCCAGCGTCCGCATGATTTGGAATCGGATGAAACGATATTTGAAAAGGCGCTGGAAAAGGATTTATTCTTCCATCATCCTTATGAATCTTTCGAGCCGATTGTGGAATTTATCGCGGAAGCAGCCAACGATCCGGATGTGCTGGCCATCAAGCAGACATTATATCGGGTGAGCGGCAATTCACCGATCATCCGGGCTTTGAAAAAGGCGGCCGAAAGAGGGAAACAAGTAACCGTTTTGGTCGAGCTGAAGGCGCGCTTTGACGAAGAAAAAAATGTGCATTGGGCGAAGGAGCTGGAACAGTCCGGCTGTCTGGTCATTTACGGTATGCATAAATTAAAAACCCATTCCAAAATTACACTGGTCGTAAGAAGAAGAAACGGAAAAATCGACCGTTATGTCCATTTAAGCACCGGAAATTATAATGATGCGACGGCCAAAATCTATACAGATATGGGAATCATTACAACGGACAAAGAATTTGGCGCTGATGCAACGAACTTTTTCAACTATTTGAGCGGTTATACGGAAAAACCGGAGTTCCATCATATTGTCGTCTCCCCTTACGATATCCGGGAAAAGTTCATTGAATTGATCGATCAGGAAATCGAGTTTCACCAAAAATACGGAAATGGTTTTATCCGGGCCAAAATGAACGCGTTAACCGATAAAGAGCTGATTATGAAACTGTACGAGGCTTCCGTCCAGGGGGTAAAAATTGAACTGCTCATAAGAGGCATTTGTTGTCTGCGTCCCGGAATTCCCGGCATCAGCGATAACATTACGGTCATCAGCATTGTCGGGCGATTCCTGGAACATTCCCGAATCTATTGGTTCCATCATAACGGGGAAAATAAAATCTTTTTGTCTTCGGCGGATATGATGACGAGAAACATGGTCCGCAGGGTGGAAATCCTGTTTCCAATCTATTCAGAAGAGATTAAGAATCGGATAATGCATATTTTTGTCACTCAGCTGGAGGATAATACGAAAGCCCGTATTCTTGACAGGACCGGTAAATACCGTTATAAAGCGCGAAAAGAAGACGATCCGGTTATCAATAGCCAGGAAATATTTATGCTGGAAGCCATGAGTTCCGCCAAAATGGAAGAATAGGGGAAGGGAACTCCGGAACCGGAATGATGAAATGAAAGCGCCTTGACGACATCCCTTTCATCTCCCTTCGACGCGCAGAATAAAAGAGCGAAAAGGATGCATACTATTTATAAGTTGCAGAAGGGAGAGAAGGATGATGAATAATGTATGGACGGTTCTGACAACGATTGTATGCATCATTATTGTTGCGGTTTCCTATTTTATGACTGTAAGTGTAATGAAAAAAACGGAAGAACGTTCTTCTGTGACGGAAACTGATGTTCCAATCAGCAAAATCATCCGGGATCATCCGATTTTAATGAATCCGATTATAATCATGTATATCATTTTTACCTTATTTTTAGGAATCATGATTTTTTTCTTATGGGCAAAATATGGCTATTAAACTTTAATATTGGCAGGCATGCCGGGCTTTTCGCCCGGCAAAACGGTTTTTAAAATAAAAAACCTTCAACCCAAAAATCATGTGCCATTGTCATGGTCACAAAACTGTCAAATATGATATGATAGTGTTAAGCGGGTCATTATGGAAGGGGTTGAAGGTTTTGATTTCTACAAAGAAGCGCACTTTCCTGGAAACGCCGATCAGCGACTTTATCATCCCGGTGGAAAAAGTGGCCCATGTTTTAGTTGGAAATAGTGCAGAGCATGCTTTGTTGGTTCTTACAAAAACAGGATATTCTCAAGTTCCGGTATTAGACACAAATTTCCATATTCATGGGTTAGTCAGTTCCAAGGTAATTACAGAAGCCATCCTTGGACTTGAGCGAATAGAATATGAAAAACTGTCTCAAATCAAAGTGGATGACTGCATGGATCGAAATGTAACCATTTTAAAAATCGACGACACTTTTCAAAAAGCGTTGGATTTGGTCATCAATCACGCTTTTTTATGTGTGGTTGATTATGATGGCACCTTTGCTGGAATCTTAACGAGAAGAGTGATTTTAAAACAATTAAAAAAATATATCTATCAGACTTCAGATTAGAAGTTGGAATTCATCGGCAAAATCCATTAAATCTGAGGATTTTGTCGATTTTTATTGGGTTTTTGTGTATTGTAATCTTTGGTAGTGAAGTTTTTGGAGTGATTGGATGACAACATCAGAAGCGGAAATTATCAAAATATTGGCGGAAGAACGGAATATGCGCAAGGCTGCCGAGCGGCTGTTTATCACACAGCCGGCATTGTCCCAGCGTCTTCAATCGATCGAAAAATATTGGGGAACCCAATTGTTTATCCGTTCCCAAAAGGGATTGACACCAACTCCTGCCGGCGAACTTGTGATCCAATATGCCATCGAGACGCTGCAAAAAAAGGAAGAGGTGCTTGAAAAGATTCAGGCCCTTGATTCCAAGGTACACGGTACATTAAAAGTCGCCTGCGCTTCCATTGTGGGGATTAACTGGCTGCCGAAGGTGCTGAAAGAGTTTGTCAACACTTATCCGGATGTTAAAATTTCATTAATCACCGGTTGGAGTTCAGAAATCGTGAGGGCCATATACGATGGGGAAGCCCAAGTGGGAATTGTCAGAGGGCAATCGGAGTGGAAAGGAAAAAAAATGCATCTGTTCCGTGATACGATGTATTTGGTGGATACTGAAATCCAGAGATTGGAAGAAGTGTTGACGACGGAACGGCCATTTATCCAATTCAAGAGCGACTCCAATTATTATCAGGAAATCCAGGTTTGGTGGCAAGAGCACTTTGCTTCCAGTCCAAAACGCCAAATTATTGTGGATCAAATTGAAACATGCAAGCAAATGGCCCTCAATGGCATCGGCTATGCCATTTTGCCGTCCATTACATTGAGCGGAGGAGAAAATGTCAATAAAATCGCATTAACTTCCGGCGACAAGGATATCGGATTGACCCGGGACACATGGCTGATCGGCTATGAATCTTCCTTCGAATTGCGGCAAGTGGCGGCTTTTGTTGAAATTGTGAAAAAGCATGCCCATTCTGTCAATGAAACATGAAGGGCATATCGTAATAGCAAATCAGGAATACGGAGCATTTTCCGATTTGCTCTTTTCTACTACCCCATGCTTCCGAGCAGCAAAAGGAATCTTTCTTTTCATGTAGAATATGGAAATGTGATAAAAAGAGCGGATGGAAGCCCGGTTTCCATCCGCTCACTATTTTATTCATCCATTGTTTTTCAATAATTGCGGCGCTTTATTGACAGTCCAAAGGTGGGCCAAGAGGTAGCAGCCGAATAAAATGAATGCACCGAAAATAAATGGAGAAGACAGTTTCCATTCAAGAAGTACACCTGCAAGGGAAGGGCCAATCATGTTGCCTAAACTCATATAGGCGTTGTTCATCCCGGCGGCAAACCCTTGTTCATGGCCTGCCAGTTTTGAAATCAATGTATTGACGGCCGGGCGAATAAAAGTCGTTGCAATTTGAAAGACGGATGCGACCAATAATATCAGGAAGAAGCCGTTGACATACACCATGCCGGTCATCGAAATGGCCGCTATGATCAAATTGACTAAAATGACTTTCATTTCTCCAAAGCGTCTAAATAATTGTTCAACAATAAATAACTGCAAAATCACCCCAAGAAAACCGCCGATTGTCATGATAATGGCGATATCCATAGGAGTATAATCAAATTTCTCTTTTAAAAACATGGACAAAGTGGATTGGAAATTGGCAATGCCGAAACTGAATACAAACACGACAATCAGCATGACAAAGTAAGAAGTATGTATGGAACGCGCCAATTGTTTAAATATATTTTCCTTGTTTGCCGGGATTCTTTCTTCGGTTGGCCGCAATTTAATATTCGGCAATACAATAAACGAGATGAGAGCGGCGATTAAAGCAACCACACCGACAAAATAGAAAGGGAAATGCAGGTTCACTTTTGCCAAAAAGCCGCCTATTCCAGGTCCGATCATAAACCCGAACGAAATGGCCGCACCTAATAGCCCCATGCTTTTCCCGCGTTCTTCCAGTGTGGTAATATCCGCCGCATAGGCCATCACCGGCGGCATGATGAAGGCGGCACCCGTACCGGTAAGAAAGCGGGCAAAAAACAGCATGCCCACAGCTTTTGCCATTCCGAAAACGATTTGGGAACATCCAAAAATGATGAGACCGATAATAATGAAGATTTTTCTACCGTGCTGGTCGGATAAATTTCCCGCGAAGGGTGAAAAAATAAATTGGGCAAAGGCAAAATCGGCAATTAAAAATCCGAGAATGGTTCCTCCAACCCCAAACAGTTCCAAATAGGAAGGCAACACCGGAACGACCGTGCCAATGCCTCCCATGGTAATGAACAAGTTAAACATCAACATGAAAATGATAAATTTTTTTTTGTTTTTTAACATATGTCCACCTTCCATTCAAAACACACATGAAACTATAACATAATGCAAAACCAAAAACTAGTAAAAAGATTTAGAAAACAGAAGTTACCTTTAAATAGTGAAAACTTTTTCAAATATATGCATTCTTAATCGCTTTTATCAATCAATAACAAAAAAAACCACCATTTTTCAATACGAAAAATGGTGTATTTTGAACTTTCGCCATTCGGCTACTTGATGGACATTTTGAATTCAAGAAAGTATTCATTATATTTTCCGAGCCATTCCAATCCCAAATTTTCATAGACTTCCAATCTATTTTTTATTTCTTCAGGAGGATAGAAGCGCTCATCATTGGCGATTTCCGGATCCATCAATTTCAATGCCGCTTTATTCGGAGTGGAATAGCCGACATACTCCGCATTCTGGGCCGCGTTTTCCGGATCCAGCATGAAATTGATAAATTTGTGGGCTCCTTCGATATTTTTGGCCGTTTTCGGGATGACAAAATTGTCAAACCACAAATTGGAACCTTCTTTTGGGACCGCATAATCCAATTCCTCGTTTTCTGCCATCATATCCGCCGCGGAACCGGACCAGGTAATGGCGACGGCTGCCTCATTATTTTCCATCATCGGAATGATTTCATCCCCGATTACCCCTTTAATATTGGGGGACAGTTTAATAAGCTTTTCAGTGGCTTTTTGCAACAGTTTATCATCTTTTGCATTCAACGATTCGCCCATTGAATTGAGGCTCATTCCCATCACTTCACGGGCGCTGTCCACCAGGAACACTTTGTTTTTCAGTGAAGGATCCCATAAATCGTTCCATGATTCGAATGTCAAAGGTTTTGAAAGAAGGTTCGGATTAAAGACGATGCCGACCGTACCCCAGAAATATGGGATGGAATATTTGTTTCCCGGATCAAAAGGCAAGTCCAAATAATACGGGTCGATATATTTCAAATTTGGTATTTTCGAATGGTCGATCGGATAGAGCAAATCTTTTTCGATCATCATTTCAATCGTATATTCGGAAGGGACCGCGATATCGTAGGTAGTTCCGCCTTGCTGGATTTTTGTCAACATGGCTTCGTTGGAATCGAATGTTTCATAAATGACCTTGATGCCTGTTTCTTTCGTAAATTTTTTTAATAATTTAGGGTCGATATAGTCCCCCCAGTTGTAAATGGTAATCGTATCTTTGCTCCCTTTTCCGCCGGAGGGTTCCAATTTTTCGGCAATGAAGTATAGTCCGGCACATACGAGCAAGATGGCGATGCTTAAATTAATGAGAGATTTCATAATCTGCCAATCCCCCCGTTAGCGAATTTCGTGCGGCGCGTTACGAAATAGTATCCGATGACAATAAGCACCGTCACGACAAAAATAATTCCGGAAAGGGCATTGATTGTCAACGAAATTCCGACGCGGGCGATGGAATAGATTTCCACGGATAATGTGGAGAATCCGTTGCCAGTGACGAAAAATGTCACGGCGAAATCATCCAAAGAATAGGTGAGGGCCATAAAGAATCCTGCAAAAATCCCAGGCTTAATGTAAGGGATGATGACGCGGTACAAGACATCTCTTCTTGTGGCCCCCAAATCTTGGGCGGCATCGATTAGATTTGGATTCATTTCCAGCAGCTTCGGCAATACCATTAAAACCACAATCGGAATGCTGAAAGCGATATGGGAAATTAAAACAGAAGCAAAGCCTAATTTTACTCCAATCATTGTAAAAAGAATCAAAAAGCTTGCCCCAATGACGACGTCCGGGCTGACAATCAAAATATTATTCAATGAAAGCAGGATATTTCGGATATTCCGGCGTTTGATGGAGAAAATCCCAATCGCCCCCAAAGTGCCGATGATGGTTGATATTAAGCCTGACAAAAGGGCGATGATCACGGTGTTGATCAAAATCACCAAAAGCCGGGAATCCTCAAATACTGCCCGATAGTGTTCCAGCGTAAAAGATTCAAAATCGTGCATGGAGCCGCCGCTGTTAAACGAATAGTAAATTAAATAGAAGATCGGCGCGTATAATATAACGAATACGATGATGAGATAAATTTTTGCTGGCATAGAGAGTTTTTTCATTATACGCGGCCTCCTTTAGTCCTTTTGGCAGTGAAAATCATGCTCGCAAACATGATCAGCACGAGGAATACAGCGATGGTTGACCCCATTCCCCAGTTTTGGGCAACGAGGAATTGCTGTTCAATGGCTGTACCTAACGTAATGACCTGGTTTCCTGCAATCAAACGAGTAATCATAAAGAGCGACAATGCGGGTATGAAAGTGACTTGGATGCCCGATTTCACGCCTTCAATCGTCAATGGCCAAATGACCCGGCGGAAAGTCGTAAAAGGCGAAGCACCCAAATCCCGTGCGGCATCAACAAGCGACGGATTCAGCTTGTCGATGGAGTTGAAGATCGGCATGATCATGAACGGGATGAAGATATATACGGATACGAATAAAAAGCTGAAATCCGTAAACAAAATTTGCTTCGGTTCAATGCCGAATACACTGATGAACGCATTAATCGGGCCATATAAACCAAAAATTCCGATAAAAGCATACGTTTTTAAAAGCAGATTGATCCATGAAGGAATGATGATGAACATCAGCCAAAGATGTTTATGCTTTGTTTTCGTCAAAAAATAAGCAGTCGGATAAGAAATCAATAAAGTAAAGAACGTAATCAGAATGGCGTAAAAAAAGCTTGTGAACGCCATTTTCAGATAAACGGGCGAGAAGAATCGTTTATAGTTTTCCAATGTGAAATTGCCTTGCAAATCGAGCATTGAATAGTAGATGATTAAAGCGATCGGAGCGATGACAAAGAAAACGATCCAAAGAAGGTAGGGGATGAGGGGCCCCTTCGCTACACGGTCACGCATTCTCACTCACTCCATATGACTCCAAACGCTTATCGAATTCTTCTTCCGTTTCGTTTAACCGCATGACATGGATTGCTTCCGGTTCAAAATATAATCCGATTTCTTCGCCGACTTCCGCCTTTTTCAAAGAGTGGACAAGCCATTCATTGCCGTCTTTATCGTAAGTGGATAATTCATAATGCACCCCGCGGAACAATTGGGTATCGACCGTTACGACGAGCTTCCCTTTATCTACCGAAGTGATTTCCAAATCTTCCGGACGAATCACCACATCCACTTTTTCGTTCGGTTTCATCCCTTTATCGACGCAATCAAACACTTTTCCGGCAAATTGCACTTTGTAATCTTCCAGCATGATGCCTTCCACAATATTGGATTCGCCGATGAAATCCGCCACAAACCGGTTGATCGGTTCATCATATATATCAACTGGAGAGCCGGATTGCTGGATTTGTCCGTCGTTGATGACAAAAATTTCATCGGACATCGCCAAAGCCTCTTCCTGGTCATGCGTGACAAATACAAAGGTTTTTCCGAGGCGTTGCTGCAATTCCCTGAGTTCATATTGCATTTCATAACGCAATTTTAAATCAAGAGCTGACAATGGTTCATCGAGTAAAATCACTTCCGGATTATTGACAATGGCCCGGGCAATGGCAACCCGTTGTCGTTGCCCCCCTGACATTTCGGATATTTCCCGGTTTTCAAATCCTTCCAAGTTGACAAATTTCAGCG
>JGI1652J44930_10000436_pt1 | contig 16326 bp, 17 predicted proteins | sample NewIslsDNAsample_FD_44930 | JGI IMG/M metagenome (IMG submission 44930)
TTGTTGACTGATCAAAGGGAAAAAAGGTCGTCGTTTAATTGTAGCATACGTTTTTCTTTTTTATCTTTCTAAACAATATTAAATCCTGCAGAGTTAATTCTGCAGGATTTTTTCATTAATCTTCATTTATCATTTCTTCGTATTGTTCAGCTGTCATTAAATCATCCACTTGACTTGCATCAGATAATTCAACAACAATCATCCATGCTTTTTCATATGGAGATTCATTTACAAATTCCGGATTGTCATTTAATTCTTCATTGACTTCAACAACTTTTCCACTAACAGGCGCGTATAATTCAGATACTGTTTTAACAGACTCAACGCTACCGAATGGTTCATTTGCTGTAACTTCGTCACCAACTTCAGGTAACTCTACGAATACGATATCTCCTAACTCAGATTGAGCAAAGTCAGTAATACCGATTCTTGCTAAATTCCCTTCCACTTTTACCCATTCATGTTCTTCTGAATAACGTAACTCTTTTGGTGTTGTAGTCATAATGTTATCCCTCCAGTATTACTATGTATTTTGCAAAATATTCTATCATGTTAATGATGACATAAGGAAGAATGGAACACAAGCCAGAAAATTATTTTTCTATCCACATTTTTTCAAAAACATCTTCCTTAAATCCAACCGTTACTTTCGAACCGTCCGTAATAATTGGACGCTTCAAAAGCATTCCGTTTGAAGCTAGCAAATCCAACATTTCATCTTCTGTTAACATTTTCATCTTATCCTTTAACTGAAGCTCTTTATACAGATTTCCGCTTGTATTAAAAAATTTTTTCAATTCGAGGCCGCTTTTCTCATAAAGCTCTTTGATTTCTTCTTTTGAAGGATTTTCTTCTACAATATGTATAGGTTCATATTGTATGTTGTGATCGTCCAACCATTTCTTTGCTTTGCGGCATGTTCCACATTTAGGATACCAATAAAATTTTAATCCCATACTTATTCACCACCTAGCCATATGATAACGAAATGCAAGATGAATAATCAACTATCCTATAATATACGATAAACAATAAGAAAACCCCAAACATGGGGTTCTCCTTCTGAAAATTATAATACGTATTTTTCCGCTTCAATAATTTTTTCTGCTGCTTCACGTTTCAAAGCAATGACATTCACAGGTGTATGTCTTGTAAGTTTACGAAGAGCAGATAACATCATTCTTAAATTATCGCCTTCTACAGCGGCAATTAATGTTTCTTTTGCATCTTGTTCAATTTGATTGAATGCTTCTTGACAGAAAATTTGCGTATATAACAGTTTTTGTTTATGTTTATCTACACCGTCTTTCGCTATGTTTTTCTCCGTACGTAATGTAGCGGATTCCATCGCATAAACGTTAGATACGATGTCAGCAATATTGACTAAAATTTCTTGTTCTTTTTCGATGGCTGGGCCAAATTTTTGAACAGCAAGTCCTGCAGCAAGCAGAGCAATTTTCTTCGCATTTCTTACTAAATATTTTTCTTGGGCTAATGGTTCATCAGATGGTTCCTCTGGCATTAGCATCATAATTTCTTCTTGTAAGCTTTGTGCTTTTTGCATTAATGGCAATTCACCTTTTAATGCTTTTCTTAAATACGTACCTGGTACTAATAATCGGTTAATTTCATTAGTTCCTTCAAAAATACGGTTAATTCTAGAATCACGATATGCTCTCTCTATTTCATATTCTTGCATAAATCCATATCCACCGTGGATTTGTACACCTTCATCTACAACATAATCTAATGTTTCTGTAGCAAAGACTTTATTCAAAGAACATTCAATGGCATATTCAGCAATCGATTTTGCCACTTCTTTTCCATCATTAATTTCTTGTTCTGATAGACGTCCCATTCTTTCTTCAAATAAACCAACTGTACGATAAACAGAGCTTTCTGTTGCATAAATTTTGGACGCCATTGTCGCAAATTTTTCTTTTGTTAAATTGAATTGAGAAATTGGTGTTTTAAATTGTTGACGTTGGTTAGCATATTTTACGGTAATTTCAAATGCACGTTTCGCACCACCGACCGCACCAACTCCTAATTTATACCGCCCGATATTTAAAATATTAAAGGCAATGATATGACCTTTTCCGACTTCTCCTAATAGGTTTTCAACTGGAACTTGTGCATCTTGTAAAATTAATGTACGAGTTGATGAGCTTTTAATCCCCATTTTCTTTTCTTCTGCCCCTGTTGATACTCCAGGGAAATCACGTTCTACGATAAATGCAGAGAAATGCTCTCCGTCAATCTTTGCATATACAACGAAAACATCTGCAAATCCCGCGTTTGTGATCCATTGTTTTTCACCGTTTAAAATATAATGAGTTCCAGCTTCGTTTAACTTGGCAACCGTTTTTGCTCCGAGGGCATCTGAACCAGAACCAGGTTCTGTTAATGCATAAGCCGCTAATTTTTCACCTGTAGCAAGTGCTGGTAGATATTTTTTCTTTTGCTCTTCATTACCGAATAGAACGATTGGCAATGATCCAATTCCTACGTGTGCACCATGAGAGATAGCAAATCCTCCAGCTTGAGACATTTTTTCAGCAATTAATGCGGAACTGATTTTATCAAGACTTAGCCCACCGTATTCTTCAGGAACATCCGCTCCTAATAAACCTAACTCACCAGCTTCTTTCAATAATCTTACTGAATGCTCAAATTCATGGTTTTCCAATTTTTCTATATACGGAAATACACGATCATGAACAAAGTCTTCAGTCGTTTTTGCTATCATTTTATGTTCATCTGTAAATTCTTCAGGTGTAAATACTTGCTCTGGAGTAATGTCATCAATTAAAAAGCTTCCACCTTTAACTAATACATTCGTTTCTTTTGTCATTATAATTCCTCCTTATGAAAGTAATTCAAATATTCCAGCTGCACCCATGCCTCCGCCGATACACATTGTAACAAGTCCATATTTGACATCACGACGTCTCATTTCGTGTATTAATGACAATGTTAGTTTGGCTCCAGTACAGCCTAACGGGTGACCAAGAGCAATCGCTCCTCCATTCACATTTACGATTTCCTCATTCAATCCTAACTCTTTTATGACTTGCACAGATTGAGAAGCAAATGCCTCATTTAACTCAATGAGTCCAATATCAGACAGTTCTAGCCCTGCAATTTTCAATGCTTTTGGAATGGCAGCGACAGGACCAATTCCCATTATTTCAGGTGGAACCCCAGCAACTGCAAAGGAAAGGAACTTAGCCATTGGCTTTAGTCCTTCAGATTCTGCTTTTTCACGATCCATAACTAGTACGGCTGCCGCTCCATCACTCGTTTGTGAAGAATTACCAGCTGTGACGGTACCATTTAATGCAAATGCTGGGCGCAATTTCGCTAACACTTCCATATTTGTTTCCGGTCTAACCCCTTCATCTTTTGAAAATAAAACGGTTTTTTCTACAAGTTTGTTATTTTTATCAACAGATCGGAAAGTCACTTCAACCGGTACAATTTCTTCATCGAATTTTCCATCCGCAATCGCTTTTGCTGCCTTCTGATGACTTCTTACTGCAAATTCATCTTGTTCCTCTCTGGTTACACCGTATTTTTTTGCTACTTCTTCAGCTGTATGCCCCATGCTCATGTAATATTGAGGAGCTGTTTCAGCTAATTTTGCATTCGGTCGAACCACGTGCCCCATCATTGGAACTAAGCTCATAGACTCTGCTCCACCAGCAATAATTGCCTCAGAATGTCCGAGCATAATGCGTTCTGCCGCATAGGCAATCGCTTGTAATCCAGAAGAACAATAGCGGTTGATAGTAATCGCGGGTACACGATCTGGTAATCCCGCTAATGCCCCAATATTTCTAGCCATATTTAGTCCTTGTTCCGCTTCTGGCATGGAACAACCAATAATTAAATCATCAATGGGACCTGAATAATTATTCGCTCTTTTTAACGTTTCTTTAACGACAAGTGCCCCTAAGTCGTCCGGTCGAACATTCGCTAGTGTACCTTTCTTTGCTTTACCAACCGGTGTTCTGGCACCTGAAACGATTACTGCTTCTCTCATATCGCTCCCCCTTATACAGTTTTCTAGATTCATAGAAAATTAGTTTCTAAGTGGTTTTCCTTTTAATAACATGTGTTGCATTCTCGCTTGTGTCTTTGGTTCAGCAATTAAACTTAAAAATGCTTCTCTTTCTAAATCTAATAAATACTGTTCATCCACTTCCGTTCCAAATGGAAGTTTTCCACCTGAAATGACATTCGCTAGTTTTTTAGCTATTTTCATATCATGTTCAGAAATGTAGCCGGATCGATACATACTTTCTGCTCCGAGAAGCATCATCGCATAACCTGTTTCTCCAACTACTGGAACTTTTTTTCGTACAGGTGGCTGATAACCCTTATCATACAAGTCAATGACAGACTGCTTTGCTTCATAAAGGAGATGATCTTGATTTACTGTGATACCATCTTGTTTATTTAAGAAATGGTTCTCTAATGCTTCATGTGCGGAAGTTGAAACTTTCGCCATCGCAATTTTTTCAAAAACAGAAATTGCAACTTTTGTTAAATCAAAATCAATATTTTTCGGGACATTTTCTAATGTTTTAATATAAAGTTCTTTATTTCCTCCCCCACCAGGAATGAGGCCTACACCAACTTCGACTAATCCAATGTAAGTTTCCAATGATGCCTGAATTTTGGCCGCAGGTAAACATACTTCTGCTCCACCTCCTAAAGTCATACCAAATGGAGCGGCTACCACAGGTTTTGGTGAATACTTTATTCTCATCATTGCTTGTTGGAATTGGCGGACAACCATATCTAGTTCATAGAAATTGTCATCTTGTGCTTCCATTAACATAAGGGCGATATTGGCTCCAACACAGAAATTTTTCCCTTGGTTTCCTATGACAAGGCCTTTATAATTTTTCTCTACTTCATCTAGCGCAAAGTTCAACATTTGAATAATATCCAGTCCGATCGCATTATTAGGTGAATGAAATTCTAATAAAGCCACGTCATCTCCAAGATCAATGAGACTTGCTCCACTATTTTTCTTAATAACGCCTTGTTTTTCTTTATAAAGCTTTAAATGAATTTCTTTTTTGTTCGTTTCTACTTTTTTGTACTCGCCATTTGCATAGTAGAAAACGGTTCCATTTTCTACTTTATAGAAAGAAGTATGTCCGTTAGATAGCATTTCTTTGACCCATTTTGGTACTTCATGTCCTTCTTCTTCCATTCGTTGTACAGATTTTTCAAGCCCGATGGCATCCCATACTTCAAATGGTCCAAGTTCCCAGCCAAAGCCCCATTTCATTGCTTTGTCTATATCAACAATGGTATCTGCGATTTCTCCAAGCAAGTTCGCTGAATAGGTCAATGTTGGATGTAAAATTGACCATAATAGCTCTCCGGCACGGTCTTTGGCATATACTAAAGATTTTATTTTACGAGCTGTCCCTTTTTCTTGTTTACTCATTTCAATGGATGCAGCTTTTAATTTTTTTCGTGGTTCATATTCCATTGTTTCAGGATTTAATTCAAGAATTTCGCTACCCTTCTTTAAATAAAACCCTTGACCACTTTTACTTCCTAACCAGCCATTTTCAAGCATTTTTTTCATAAACTGTGGTACTTCAAAGACTTCTTTTTCTTCCCCTTCAACTTGGTCATAGACGTTTTTTGCTACATGTACAAACGTATCTAAACCTACAACATCAAGTGTACGGAATGTAGCACTTTTTGGACGTCCAATGATTGGTCCAGTGATGGAATCAATTTCACCAACGGAATAACCGCCTTTTAACATTTCACGTACAGTAATTAAAAGTCCGTATGTCCCAATTCTATTGGCAATAAAGTTTGGAGTATCTTTCGCGAAAACTACCCCTTTTCCAAGAACATCTTCACTAAAGGTTTTCATATATGAAACAACTTCTGGATCGGTATCTTTCGTAGGAATAATTTCTAAAAGCTTTAAGTATCTTGGTGGATTAAAGAAATGTGTACCTAAGAAGTTTTTTCTGAAATCTTCGGAACGTCCTTCTGCCATCGCTTCAATGGAAATGCCAGAGGTATTTGAGCTAACAATGCTTCCTGGTCTTCGGAATTGATCGACTTTCTCGAAGACAGATTTTTTTATTTCTAAATTTTCTACGACTACTTCTATGATCCAGTCACATTCACTAATTTTCGGTAAATCGTCTTCAAAATTTCCTGCTGTAATAAGTTGGAGATGATCTTTGGAAGATAAAGGAGCTGGTTTTTGTTTTAACAATTTTTTTAATGCCGTTTCTGATAATCTGTTCCTCACTGCTCGATCTTCTAACGTTAATCCTTTTGCCTTTTCTTCTTCGGTTAATTCTTTAGGTACGATATCTAGTAACAATGTTGGTATACCGACGTTTGCTAAATGAGCTGCAATACCGGAACCCATGACACCTGAACCTAAAACAGCGGCTTTTTTTATTTGTTTGACCATTGTGATCCTCCTTTGCTCTATTTCTTGAATGAATACTCATTCATTTTTTCATCAAAAAAAATATCTAAATAGTATTCTTATTAATTATTACTATATTAAATTTTTTTTTATTCTGCAATGAAAAAGATGAAAAAATAATAATTTTTTGAAAATACTTTTTATTAACCTTACTTTCTTCACTATCCAACAATTTCATTCTTTTTGTCATCTATTGAATGATTCGTAAACATAAATTTCTTTTTTAATATAGCAAGTGACCGTCGATTTATAAATAAATATTTACAAGAACAAGGATATACTGAAGATGAGATTAAAGAAATGCAAGTTTTAAATATAAAAGGATAGATGAATGTTTCCAATTTCATCTATCCCTCTTTTTTCTTATTTTTTAAATATTCCTTTTAATACAAATGCAACATTTGCTGGACGCTCTGCAAGTCTTCTCATAAAATAACCGTACCAGTCTGTACCATAAGGCACGTATACTCTCATTTTATAGCCTTCTTTTACTAATTCAAGCTGTCTTTCTGGACGAATTCCATATAACATTTGGAACTCAAATTGTTCATTGCTTATGCCTAATTCTTTTACTAAATTTTTTGTATATTCAATGATCGCATCATCATGAGTAGCAATAGCTGTATAGTTTCCGTTTTCTAAATGCATGCGAATAATTTTTTTGAAGTTTTCATCAACGTCTTTTTTCTCTGGAAAAGCGACTTCCGCTGGCTCTTTATATGCTCCTTTTACTAATCGTAAATTTGGAGAATACTCATTTAACATTTGGATATCGTTTACTGTTCGATATAGATAAGCTTGGAGTACTGTTCCAATGTTATTATAACGAGACTTTAATTGTTTAAAGATTTCTAATGTTTTTTCACACCGAGTATAATCTTCCATATCAATGGTTACAAACACATTATATTTTTCTGCCGCTTCCATAATTCGATTCATATTATTTAAAACAATCTCATCGGAAATATCTAACCCCATGGATGTTAGTTTTAAAGATAATTGTGAATTTAGTTTTTCTTTTCCTATAGCCTCAATTGCTTCTATGCAATGGTCCGCCATTTCATTGGCTTCTTTTTCGTTATCAACAAATTCTCCTAAATAGTCAATAGTTACAACTAAACCTTTGTTATTTAATTCTTTTATCACTTTTACGGCTTGTCCGATCGTTTCACCTGCAACAAAACGAGCTGCACCAAATCTTAATCCATATTTTTTTGCAAGTTTTGTTAATGTTTTATTTTTAGATAGAAATAAGAAGAAATTTCTCAAAAGCTGTTCCATGTTTTTTTCCTCCTGATAGTAATATGAAAATTGTGGAGAAGTATTTATGGAAATGAATNTTCATCAATTTCCTTCACTATTTTATCACTTTTTTTTCTGTTTGAATACGCGAAAAAACATATGAATGAAATTCTATTGAATAGGAATGATTAAATAGGAAAACGTATACATAGAAAACATTTTCAAGGAGGAAATTTTATGGATCAACAAATGCAAAATCAAACAAATTTTATGGAAACCCCTCCACATATTATTACCGTGAAAGATTCCTTATACTTAGCCGATATGCTTTCCTGGAATTTATTAGCGATGAAAAAAGCTCACTTTTTTGCCTCTCAGTGCCAAGATCCTGAACTAATAAATGCATTGGAAAAGTGTGGGCAAATGCATCAACGGCATTATGAAAAAATCCTCAATCATTTAAATATGAATCATCAAAATCAAGGACTACAATCATGAGGTGATAGGATGCAAACCAATAAAATTCAAAATCAAGAAACGAAAATCCCTAAAACCCCACAAATGAATGAGCGTGATTTTATTAATGATATGTTAACAACAGAAAAATATCTCGCACAATCTTATAATATTGCCATCAATGAAGCCAGTCATGAACATTTATATCAAGATCTCTTGGCCGTCTTCACAGAAACTCAACAAGCTCAAAGAGACTTATTTGAATTAATGTTTAAGAAAGGCTGGTATAGTCTAGAAGCTCAAGATCCATCAAAATTGCAACAAACGTATACTCAGTTCCAAGGATATAAAAATCAATTTCCTTATCAAACACCTCTCCAATAATTCAGGCAAAAAACGGACGGATTGTTTCATCCATCCGTTTTTTTATTAATAAAAAAACTATCCCTTTTGGAATAGTTTATGATCTGTTTTGTCTTTGCTTTTCATTCAATTCTTTAATTTCTTGAATAATTTCTTTGACTCGTTCTTTTTCCTCTGGATATAGACTGTTCCAATGTTTCGCAAGTGGAGGCATCGATTTAGCAATATGTTGATATAACACCCAAATTATTACCTTCTCTTTTAACTCCTCATTAGTTGTTCCTAATAATAACTCCGTATACTTATCGATCAACGCATCAAACGGACCATCGAAGTGGTTAGCCACTTTATCACCTCTTATATTCATCATTATTACAAATTAGCGGACATGTTCGACATCGTCCACCTTTACTTTTTAATAAGTATGAATAACAGCAAGTTTTTCTAATACCAAATCCGTTTATTCGGTGTTCATAAAATTTTTTAAACGGATTCTCTTTATAATCACCAAATAAATTCCCTTCTGCTTCATAAACAATATAAAGGTAGTCTTCTTTCAATTGATCATGAAATGATTTTTTCATTTCATCTTCAAGCGAACTTTCGTAAAACCATGATATATATATAAACACATTTTCCCATAAAATCTTTTTCGAAATCTTTGTTTTTTTGTAAAGATCATTCATAATCGGATTGAAGTGTTCTTTAAACAAATTTTTAATCACTTCATCTCGCCAAGTTTTGCGATTATTTTTCGTCTTATGAATGGATATGTGATCAAAGTAAAAATTCGGTAACCACAACTGATCTTTTTTATATTCTTGCAAATAAATGTTTCCATTCAACGAAAACGCCTTATGAAAGTAGGACATCGTTGCTAATTGAATGACTGCTAAAAAGGCATATCGTTTCATAAAAATGGAAGCTGTTACTTTTAAGCTAGGAGCTTGTAATTCATCCTTTAATTGTTGTAAAAAGGATGATAAAAAGGAGTAATCTGTAAAATTATTAATGTTAACATGTGGGACATCCATATATTCTGTTGTAAACCGGTAAGCTTTTAACAAGTCTTTTTCTTCTTTTAAGTCGATCATTTTAAACCTGCCTCTTTAAGGATACATCTTCCTTTTCCATATGGAATGCATAAAGGAGTACCAAACAAAGGGTCCATCGTCACTTGACATTCCATTTGAAATACTTCTTTTACAAGATGACAGTTAATAACTTCTTCAGGTTTTCCTTCTGCAAATACTTTTCGGTCTTTAATNGCGACAATATGATGNGCATAACGGCATGCTAAATTTAAATCATGTAGGACCATTACAATCGTTCTCTTTTCNTTCTCATTTAATTCAAAAAGCAAATCTAAAATTTCAATTTGGTGGGTTAAATCCAAATAAGTCGTTGGTTCATCAAGAAGAAGAATATCTGTATCTTGTGCCAATGTCATTGCAATCCATGCACGTTGTCTTTGTCCACCGGATAAAGAATCCACCGGTCGTTCTTTAAGCTTTTCCATTCCTGTAGCCTGAAGAGCTTTATTAACCTTTTCCTCATCTTCTTCCGACCATTGTCTTAGCCAATTCTGATAAGGATACCTTCCTTGCTTCACTAATTGTAAAACTGTTAATCCTTCCGGAGCTTGAGGTGATTGTGGAAGAATCGCTAATTTTTTTGCCACTTCTTTCGTTTGTACCTTTGCTATTTCTTTCCCATCTAAAAGAATCGTTCCTTTTTTCGGTTTTAATAATCTTGCTAATGAACGTAATAATGTCGACTTCCCACATCCGTTCGCTCCGATAAAAACAGTAATTTCACCTTTTGGAATAGATAAATTTAATTCTTCTATAATTAACGAATCTCCGTATGCCAATGTTAATTGTTGAGTTTCAATCGATTGTACCAATTCAATCACTCCCTTCTTATGCACTTTTCGCNTTAAATAATAAATAGATAAAATATGGTGCACCAATCGCAGCAGTAAATACNCCTGCTGGAACTTCTAACGGTAAAAATAACGTCCTCCCTAATAAATCAGATGCCATTACTAATATTCCACCAATGACTGCTGACAATGGGATTAATACTCCATATGCTGATCCAACAATTCTTCTAGCAATATGCGGAGCAATAAGTCCAACAAATCCAATACCCCCTGCAAATGCAACGGCTCCTCCTACAAGTGCTGTACTTATTGTTAGCAATAAAAATCGTTCTAATTGCACTTTTCCCCCGACACCTTTGGCAATGTCGTCCCCAAGTTCTTGAATATTTACCTTTCTTGCAAAGAAAAGTGAGATTATTATTAAGACAACTATCCATGGAGTTAAAATGGCAACATCACCCCAATCCGATCCGTTAACAGATCCAGTAATCCAGATGTTTGCCTGACTCGCTCGATAAATGGGACCTAAAATCATTAGTAAGGTAGTTAAAGCTTGAGCTAATGCGGATATACCAATCCCAATTAATACAAGTCTGATGGGGGAAACCCCTTTTTTCCATGATAATAGATAAACAAAATAAGCAATGACCGTTGCCCCTAAAAAGGCTGCTAGCGGAAGCCATGAAATACTTACAGTTAAAGCATTATCTTCATTGCTGAAAATCGTTAAAAAGGCTACGACAAATACGGAAGCCCCACCTGTTACCCCTAAAATATCTGGAGAAGCGAGAGGGTTTCTTATCATTCCTTGCAATATAGCTCCTGCCACTGCTAAAGCACTCCCAACGAGAAGGGAGATAATGGCTCTTGGCAATCTAAAATGATAAACAACTAATTCATCCATTTCCGATCCTTTTCCAAAAAGAGTTTGGATCACTTCGATTGGAGTTAAAGGATAATCCCCTAAACCAATACTCAATATAAATACTATAAGGGCAATACCAGTAAAAATGGAAATTTTTGTCCAAGCTATTCGATCTACTAAAAAAGAAATTTTCCCGTCCCAAATTCTAAAACTTTTATATTTCCTCATCGGGAGTTAAACCCCTTCCTGGCTATATAAATGAAAAACGGAGTTCCAATGATGGCCGTCATTACTCCAACTGGAACCTCTTTAGGCATAATGATGTATCTTGCACTTATATCAGCTGCCATAAGTAAAATCCCACCGAACAAACCAGAAAAAGGAATGACCCAACGGTGATCAATTCCAACAATCGCTCTTGTAATATGCGGCACAACGATGCCAATAAATCCGATCGGTCCGCTGACGGCAACAGCACCTCCAGCTAACAAGATAACGACGATGGCACTCGTTAATTTTACAAGTCCTGTTTTCATCCCTAACCCTTTGGCAACATCTTCCCCCATAGAAAGAACATTCAGTTTTCCGGCTAGTAATAACGCCAACATCCATCCAAAAAGGATATAAGGAAAAACAGCGATTAAATAATCTAAGTTCCTTCCTGCTACTGAACCTGCCAACCAGAATAAAACTTGTTCTAATGCAGATTCATTCAATACTAAAATTCCTTGAGTAAAAGCGGAAAACATCGCCGTTAAAGCCGCACCTGCCAATGTCAATTTCATAGGTGTGAGCCCTTCTCGTCCATAGGATCCAATGGCATATACACTAAAAGCGGCAATGGCTGCGCCAAAAAAAGAAATCCAAGTAAATGCGTGAAGATTGGCAACAGAAAATATGGAGACAGCTATTACTACAGCTAAACCGGCTCCTGCATTAACACCAAAAATACTAGGTGAAGCTAGCGGGTTTTTTGTTAATGTTTGCATGATTACACCAGCAATCGCCAAACTCGCTCCCACAGTTGCAGCAATCAATGCACGAGGGAGCCTAACATTTTTTACAATGTAATGTTTATTTATTTCTTCAAAATGAAAAATAGCATTCCATGCAGTTTTCCAAGTAATATCTGTATAACCGTATATCACACTCGCACAAATAAAAAACAGAAATAATGCGAATAGTATTATTAAACCAATGGATTTAGTTACATTAGATTTTAAAATCATAGTCATTCACACCAAGTATTATTTTCCTTTTCATATTGATTGAATCCCTTTACATCATACCATACATTATTTTAAATGAAAATCATTTTCAATTAAGTATTGACAAATGAAAAATACCCTATTAATATCTATATTGCAGAGATAATTGATAATGATTATCATTGCCACCTGCATACCCCCTTTTTAAATAAAATCAAACCAGTTCTCCCTTGAGAGCTGGTGTTTTCAATAGCTATATAATTTTTTTAGGAGGATACATATGTTGAAAAAAGGATTAGTATCATTTCTAATATTAACTATGATTTTATTAGTCGCCTGCAGCAATAAAGAAGAAAAAAATGATCAAGCAAAAGAGGATTCAATAACCATTGAACACGCAATGGGAAAAACAAAAGTACCAAAAAACCCTAAAAAAGTAGTTATCCTAACAAATGAAGGAACAGAAGCTCTTCTTGCATTGGGAATTAAGCCAATTGGTGCTGTTCAATCATGGACAGGAGACCCTTGGTATGATCATATTAAGGAAGATATGGAAGGCGTCGAAGTGGTTGGTACAGAAAGTCAAGTAAATCTTGAAAAAATTGCTTCTTTAAAACCTGACTTAATTATTGGTAACAAAATGCGTCAAGAAGATTTATATGAAAAATTAAATGCTATTGCGCCAACAGTATTTTCTGAAACNCTTCGAGGAAATTGGCAAATCAATTTTGAATTATATGCTAAAGCNGTGAATCNAGAAGAAAAAGGAAAAGAATTGTTAGACGAAATATCCAATAGAATGGAAGAAATTCGTAATAATATCGGAGATAGAATTAATGACAAAGTATCCGTCGTAAGATTTTTAGCTGGTGATGTCAGAATTTATCATAAAGATTCGTTTTCTGGTTTTATATTAGATCAAATTGGTTTTCAACGTCCGGAAAGTCAAAACGTTGATGATTTTGCCGAAATGAATGTAACGAAAGAAAGAATTCCAGCCATGGATGGAGATATATTGTTCTATTTCACATATGAACAAGGAGACGGAGAAGCTACGAAAGTTGAGGAAGAGTGGATTAATGATCCGTTATTTAAACAACTAAATGTAGCTAAACAAGGAAAAGTGTATAAAGTAGACGATACAATTTGGAATACTGCCGGTGGGATTATCGCAGCTAATCTACTATTAGATGATATAGAAAAATACTTTAAGGAATAAGCAGTCTATTTTTAGGCTGCTTTTTTTATTTCATTTCTATTTTTTCATATTTTTTCAATAAAAGGAAACAATAATGGTCAGTACATGAAATGTGTGGTGACTGATATTGTTCTCTTGGTTTAAACGACAAAAAAACAAGCATGAACAAGAACAAAAGAAAAAATTGCTAACGGCATCTTCTGATTACAAAACGTTAACATATCAAAATAAAAAAACTGGTAAACATTTTTCTATCCATTTTATTTCTTCTTTAATTGATGAGCATATTTTAGATACAACCATCCTTTCTCCTCTTTTAGAAGAGGAATTCGAACAATTAGAGGATTTAAAAAAAATTGTACCTGGGGAATTTGAAATTTCTACGGATGAAAAAAAATTAGAAGAAAAAATGTTTAGTGGCCATGTGGTGTTAAAAATTGAGTCTGAACCAAAGAAGTTTGCTTTTCTTGCTGCCAGAAAAGAAATTGTACGTAATATTAGTTTACCTGAAGTTGAATTCAGTGTAGTAGGTCCAAAAGAAGCTTTTACAGAATTAATCGAACAAAATATCAATTTAATCAGAAAACGATTACCGATTAAAGAGCTTGTTATCGAAGAATTCAAAGTTGGTAAATTAACAAAAACAAAAGTAGCCGTCCTTTACATCGATGGAATTTGTGATAAAGAAAATGTAAATACCGTTAGACAAAGAATTAATGAAATTGAAATCGATCATATTATCGATAGTTCCTATATTGTCGAACTTATTTCCGATAATCATAATTCGCCGTTTCCTCAATTGTTGGATACTGAAAGACCAGACCGAATTGCCTCTGTCCTAGCAGAGGGAAAAGTGGCCATTATGGTTGACGGTTCACCACATGTATTAATCGGTCCTACAACATTAGTTGAGTTTTTTGGCTCGTTTGAAGACTATTTTTTAAATTATATTTTAGCTTCATTCTTTCGCATTATCAGAATGTTCTCGGTTTTGTTTTCGTTACTCATTACTCCAATTTACGTGGCAACGTTAACTTATCATCATGAACTGATTCCAAAAGATTTATTGAATACTCTAGTTTCTTCTAGACAGGGTATACCACTACCTCCTTTTTTAGAGGCGATGTTTTTAGAATTAACGATTGAGCTTCTAAGAGAGGCTGGAGCAAGACTTCCGACAAAAGTTGGACAAACAATCGGTATCGTGGGTGGAATTGTAATAGGAACCGCATCTGTTGAAGCAGGTTTAACGAGTAACGTATTGTTAATCATTGTTGCTTTATCTGCATTGGCCTCTTTTACAACACCTGTATATAAAATGGGCAATACGATTCGCCTATTACGTTTTCCATTTTTGATCTTTGCACAAATGTGGGGACTTCTAGGAATTGTTTTTCTATTTTGTGTTTTATTAGTTCATCTCCTTCGACTTACGTCATTAGGAAGACCATTTTTAGAACCAATTTACCCACTACGATTGAGCGATTTTAAAGATTCTATTGTCCGTCTATCCTTTGAATCACAAGCAAAACGTCCAAAATTACTTCGTCCAAAAGATGATTTTCGATATTCTCCGAAGAAGGCTAAAGAGTATAAAGACATAGATGAATAGGTACGTCTAAAAAAAGCGAGTGTGATTATAGTGGAACAAGTACCTGAGTCAAAAAAAGTATCGCCATTCCTCGTTTATTATTTAATTATATCTGTTCAAGTCGGAATCGGTGTATTAGGATTTCAAAGAATCATTGCGAAAGAAGCTGGTTACGATGCATGGATTAGTGTCATCCTTTCAGGTTTTCTCATTCATTTGATCATTTTTATTATTTATAAACTTTTAGAATTAGGAGGAGGAGATTTTACTAGCATCCATCGGATGATTTTTGGGAGGAAATTAGGGGGATTTCTATCCTCTGTTTTTAGTCTTTATTATTTAATCGCTGCTATTGTCATCATTCGAACATATATTGAAGTCATTCAAGTATGGATGTTTCCAGATTACAAACTGTTTTGGTCTTCCGTACTAATAATGGGGCTCATCATATACATCATTTACGGTGGATTTAGAACCATAACAGGCTTTTCATTTTTAGGAACAATCCTTCCTTCCTATCTAGTATTAACTTTTTTGTTTACTATCCCTTATAGTGATTTTCATAATCTCCTCCCTATATTTAATCATTCTTGGAAAGAAATAATGGGAGGTGTATTTCAAATGGGCTTAACAGTTATTGGATTTGAAACATTATTATTTTATTATCCAATGATTAAAGAGCCTGAAAAATCAAAAAAATATGCCCACTATGCTATCATCACATCTACGCTCTTTTATTTATTTATAACCCTTCTCTCGTTTTCATATTTTTCGGAAAACCAAATTCAAAATACGATATGGGCAACATTAACAATGTGGAAAGTTGTACAATTACCTTTTGTTGAACGTTTTGAGTATATCGGAATTGCGAACTGGGGGCTAGTCGTTTTACCAAACATTTGCATTACCTTATGGTGTTCAGCTATTACGCTTAAAAGAGTTTATCGTTTAAAGTTAAAAAAGGGGGTTATCGCTGTCTGTGCCATTTGCTTATTTACGGTCCCTTTCATAGACTCGCGTGCCAAAATAAA
>JGI1652J44930_10000437_pt1 | contig 16292 bp, 14 predicted proteins | sample NewIslsDNAsample_FD_44930 | JGI IMG/M metagenome (IMG submission 44930)
ACGGCGGCGTTCAGCTTGGCAAATTCGATCGTCTCTTCCTCCGTCAGGTCCATCTCCCGGAGAATCCGGATGTGCCAATAGGAGGCCCATCCCTCGTTCATGATCTTGGTCTCCAGCTGGGGCCAGAAGTAGAGCATCTCATTGCGGAGGATGGACAGGATGTCCTGTTGCCAATCCTCCAAAATCCGGCTGTGATTCATGATAAAGAGGAGCAGATCCTTTTCCGGGGTTTCCGGAAACCGTCTTTGGACCGGCTTTTCCTCCTCTTTTTTCTCCGGCAGACCGTCCAGCCGCCACAAATCGTCATAGGGTGTTTTCACACGGCTTCTTCTCGGCTGCTCCGTTTTTTGATCCTCCCGTTTGCGCCTCGGTTTTGTCAAACTGGGGTCAATATGCTCCTGGATCGACAATGCGTGGTCGAGAAACTCCTCGACCCGTTCCTTTCCGTATTTCATTTCGTAAAAGCGGATGCGTTCGGCGCTGGCCGCCATGGTTTCCACCATGTCCCGGGAAGTGTTGGAAAAGCGGACGTTGTTCTTGAAAAAATCGGAGTGGGCGAGGACATGGGCGACGATCAGCTTGTTTTGAATCAGACTGTTTCCCTTGAGCAAAAAAGCGTAACAGGGATTGGAATTGATGACCAATTCGTAAATCTTGTTCAGTCCCAGATCGTATTCCATTTTCATGCGGTGGAAAGCCTTGCCGAAACTCCAGTGGGAAAAGCGGGTCGGCATACCGTACGCTCCGAAGGTGTAGATAATGTCCGCCGGACAAATCTCAAAGCGCATCGGAAAAAAATCGAGCTGAAACTTCCGGGCGATCTCGGTGATCTCCTCTATGGCCTTCTCCAGCTTCCGGATTTCCTCGGTCATGGCCTTTATCCTCCCTTTTCCGTCGGAGAACCATCCATCACGGTTTGTACCTCCTCCCTGTTATCCTATGACGGGGCGGCGGCTCCGAACACCGACAGGTCCCGCGGGGTTCCCGCCGGAAGCCGCGTTTGCAAAAATTCCGCGACCCTCGCTATAATGGGATTCAAAAACACGGGGAGAAACCGAACGATGAGCCGACTCACCGAAGGAACACCCGCTTTCCGGCGGGCCAACGGGGCTTTGTTTGCCGGCGGATTTGTCACCTTCTCCATCCTGTATGCCGTGCAACCGCTGATCCCCGTATTTGCGCAGGAATTTTCCATCTCACCCGCGATGGGAAGTTTGGCGTTGTCCGTGACCACGGCCTCCTTGGCCGTTTCCATGTTGCTCCTGGGTTCTTTATCCGACAGTTGGGGACGGAAGCCGATCATGGTCGTCTCCCTTTTTCTTTCTTCCTTGCTGGCGATGGTGACCGCCTGGAGTCCCAACTTTTCCTCCCTCCTGTTGTTCCGCCTGTTGGAGGGAATCATCCTGGCGGGATTGCCCGCGGTGGCGATGGCCTATCTGGGGGAAGAAATGGCTCCCTCCAGCCTCGGAGCGGCGATGGGACTGTACATCAGCGGCAACTCGATCGGCGGATTGGCCGGGCGCGTGTTGAGCGGCACCCTGACCGACCTCTTGTCCTGGCGGATGGCTTTGGCAACCATCGGCGGGATCAGCCTCCTTCTCAGCCTCTGGTTTTGGCGGGCCTTGCCCCCGTCCAACCACTTTCAACCCCGCCGCCCCGACGCCAAGGAGCTGCTCCTCTCGATGGGGCGCCATCTGAAAAACCCGTCGCTCCTGCGGCTCTTTTTCGTCTCCTTTGTCCTGATGGGAAGTTTTGTGACCCTGTTCAACTATATCGGTTTTCATCTTCTCGCTCCGCCCTATTCGCTCAGCCATTCGATCATCGGCTGGCTTTTCCTGGTCTACCTCACCGGATCCTTCAGTTCGGCCTGGATGGGCAGGGAGGCCGACCGCCGCGGCCGAAAAAAAGTGCTTTGGTCGGGTCTCGCGGTGATGCTGGTCGGAGCGATGTTCACCCTGTTGTCTCCTCTTTGGTGCAAGGTGTTGGGGCTCGCCCTTTTCACCTTCGGGTTTTTCGGTTCCCACTCCGTCGCCAGCGGATGGGTGGGAATCACGGCTCAAACCGCAAAGGCGCAGGCGGCATCCCTGTATCTGTTTTTTTATTACGCGGGTTCCAGCGTGTTCGGCACCTTGGGCGGGTGGTTCTGGAGCGGCTTTGGATGGTTCGGGGTGACCGGTTTGATCCTGTTTTTGATCCTGCTCTCCTTTCCCCTCACCCGGCCCCTGTCGGACAAGGAAACGGCTGCGACCAAATAAGCCTCACAGCGGATCGGCGGCTGAACACTCCATGCCCTTCCCCGGGAAAAGCATCGGTTGACCGTCCGCAAAAGCCGGCACATCCAGCTCAAGTGTAGACTCCGAGCCTTCGTGGAAAAAAGATTTACGGAACCAAATTCTGCGCTCAAACGGCGCGTCCCCTCATCGGAAAAGAAAGGATGGAGGCAAATGGTCCGAAAGCGGATCGTCGTTCACGGAAAGGTTCAGGGCGTCGGTTTTCGTTACCATGTGTATCAGCAGGCGCTCCGCATCGGCATTCACGGCTGGGTGAAAAACCTCCCCGACGGCACCGTGGAGATTGACGCGGAAGGTCCGTCATCCCGGATGAAACAGTTCGTNGAAGCGGTCAAAAGAGGAAGTCCGGCGTCAAAGGTCACCCACCTGGACATCCGCGACGAAAAGCCGACNGGTTTTCAACAGTTTGAGATCCGCTATTNAGAGGAGGTACCTTCGCAAGCCGCCCCCGGGAGTTTGAGACAAATCCGCTCAATTCCATCCCGGGGCGCGGGCCAAAATCGGTCTGCCGGCGCTATCCTCCTTTTAATTCTCGCTCTTGTTGTCACAAATTTTCCCCGCCATCCGGTGGAAAATTTATCAAATCCGCCCCCCTTCCGTCGNCGAATCGGNCGGACCATTTTCCCCCTTTGCTCGATTCCTCCTTGAATTTCCCTCTTCTCCTTGATGCATCTTCTTATAGATCTTCCCTGAATTCGCCGCGTTTGTTTTTATAATAAATATTTTTTAGTATTGTCTATAAAAATAAAATTGTTATATAATTGAAATAGAGGGAGCCATTTCACCTGAAGGGGGAATCCGGCATGAGAAAATGGGGAATCTCGGTGCTTCTTTTCAGCATGCTCCTTTTCATCCTGAGCCCTGCGACCGGTATCGCATCCGACCAGTTTCATCCGGGAAGTCTGTACAATACCTTCCGACAAGCCGCCGATGAATTTAAAGTCCCCAGCGAAATTTTGCTGGCAGTCAGCTATGTGGAGACGCGTTGGCAAGATCACAAGGGGCAGCCCAGCCAACTCAACGGTTACGGCTTGATGCACTTGGCCGACAACCCCTCCAACCAATCCTTGAAAGAGGCCAGCCGGCTGTTGGGACTCCCCGAATCGACGCTGAAGAAAAACATTAAACATAACATCCGGGGGGGCGCCGCCGTCCTGGCCGAACTGGCGAAGGAAAACAACGGCGGAACGATTCCGCAAAACCTGGCTGACTGGTATGTGACCGTAGCCGAATACAGCGGACTGTCTTCCGAGATCGCCGCCAAATGGTACGCGGATGAAGTGTTCAAAGTGATCAACGAAGGGGCGCAACGGGTGATTGACGGGAAAGATATTTTTATTCTGCCGACGCCGGTGACACCGCATAAGGGCAAATATGAAAACATCGAAAAGTCCATGGACAAACAGGCGACCCCGGATTATCCCGGCGCAAGATGGATTCCCGCTTCCAGCACCAACTACACGGCGGCCAACCGGGAAAGCGACGGCAATTCCATTGACTACGTCATCATTCACACGACCGAGGGCTCCTACAGCGGAACGATCAGCTGGTTCCAAAACCCTGCCTCCAATGTGAGCGCCCACTACGTAATCCGTTCCAGCGACGGCGAGATCACACAAATGGTGCAAAACAAGGATATTGCGTGGCACGCGGGCAACTGGAACTACAATGTCCACAGCATCGGGATCGAACACGAAGGATATGTCAGCGATCCGGCCTGGTACACGGATGCCATGTATCGCGCTTCCGCCAATCTGACCCGCTGGTTATGCGACCGGTACGGCATTCCGAAAAACCGGAACCACATTATCGCGCACAGCGAAGTGCCGGGAGCGACCCATACCGACCCGGGACCCCACTGGGATTGGAACTACTACATGTCCCTGATCAACCAGTCCGAGGAATACGTTTTTGACAACACGGGTCCCCATATGGCCAGCGACGCGTGGGGGACAAGCTCCTGGAATTCCCAAAAATACGGGAGCAATTATCGATTTGCCGACCCGGTTCTGGCCAGCGATCCCTTCTGGTACCAGATCACCGTCCCTTCCGCCGGAAACTACGATGTTTACGGCTGGTGGCCGGCCAACAGCGGCTACAACTCCAGAGCCCCCGTCGTCATCAAAACCACATCCGGATATCAAACGGTTTACGTCAACCAGCAGTTAAACGGCGGCAAATGGAACTACCTGGGCCGATTCAACTTGGCACAGGGCACCGATTATTTCATCGGCGTATCCCGATGGACATCCAGTCCCGGATACGTCGTGGCGGATGCTTTCAAGCTGGTCAAGCAATGAGGTTTTCCGGATTTGCAAAAAACCGGCGGTATGCGCCGGTTTTTTGCGATCATGGTCTGACGATCCGAAAACTTCGACCTCACTCTCCCGCCTCATCGCCGTCCGGCTCCCGATGCAGGCCTAACCTCTCCCTGGTTTCCCTGATTTGCTCGAGATGCCTTTGTTCATGCAAACTGACAAATTCAACCCATTGCTCCAGGCTCATGGTCCCAAACAGAGGGTGGCGCATCGAGCAACGCCTCAGTTGATCCGGTGTCAAATCCCGCAAGACGCCGGCAAAAAACCGGTGGGAGCGACACAACTTCTCTCTCAGCGAATCAAGCGTCTTGAAATCGTCGCTCGGTTCCAGATCCGGAATGGGCACCTTCACCCGGAGACTGCGGTCCAAAAGCAGTCGAATCGGCTTTTCCCCGGAGATCTGCTTGTCCGTCCGATCCGCCGCCTTCTTCATCCGACGGGCCACGGTCAGTTCGGTCAAATACAAATGCTCCAGGATTTGCGCGATACTCCAACGATCCGGGGAGGGCTTNCGGTTGATCTCCTCATCCGACAGCCGCTCAACCTCTCGCCATACNTTCTGCCGAATCCGGGCGTTTGCGTCCATGGCGAAGCCTCTCTTTCTTGAGGGGTAATAACAGCATTTTCTACAGAACTTTCCGAACTCCTCCCCCTTCTTGGTTCGGAGGTTGATCCGGGCGGATTTTCCCTGTGCCCAACGATGGTCGGATCCGGACCGTCCCCCGCTCCGGACCGTTTTAACGTTCACTTCTTTCTTCGCGCTTCCGAAACCACTCCAGAGCGAAGTCCACCGCCGCCCGCTGGGGGAACAGGCGCACCTCACCGGGACCGATCCGGAACAACCGAACCTTTCCCGTCCTTTCAAAATCTTTGCCCATCTCTTCGAACTGTTCCGTCATCAAAGAAATATCCCGAAATGTCACCCACTGCCGCTTCCCCTCCAGAATCATGGGCGCTCCCTCCAAATGAGACGGCCGGGTTCCCAGACGGTGCTCCGCCAGATGAAAGGAGGTGTTGTTGTCATAACCGACACCGATCAACAAAACCCAACCCGCCCGCTCATAAATCCGCGCCAGCGGGGACTGCTCGCCCAGGGGAAAATCGAGGGAATGGTCCTCGACAATGGCCTCTGCCTCCCGTCCCCAGGCGGCGAAAGAGAAGCTGGGATGGCGGCTCCGCTTCACTCCCGGCATGGTCCGGAACACCTCGACNATCTTCCCCATTTTCCAGGTCGGGGTATATACCGGGTCGTAGGCAGGCATCGCTTCACGGATCACCGGCCACCAGCTCTCCGGCACCGGCGGGTTTTCCCAGCGGGACGGATCGGAATAATCAGCGGAAAAGGCGGGCATGACAAGCGTTCCTTCCTCGGTGATGACCCTCATCAATGCCTGAACCACTGCCACCGGCCCGCCGCACACAAACCCCAGAGAGCGGAGGGAAGAATGGACGATAACCGTCATCCCCTCCTCCAGCCCCAGCCGGCGGAAATCCGCTGCCAAACTGTCTACGGTGTGGGGGCCTTTCATGCTTTGGATGGATATTGCTTGATTCAACGGAATCAACCCTTTCATCCCTTGTCCAGGGCATTTGTTGCGAATCGGGAACTCCATTGCGGCTATTTCAATCCTTCAGATCCATTGCGGCATTCCGTCTCCATGAACTTCTTAAGGTCAGGAAAAACAGAAGTTGTCATGTCAACGCCATTCTTCCTCTCAAAAAGTTCGTCCTCCTCAGCCGGCTTTCCCCCTCAGCATCTCCCGCAGTGCCGGCTCCAGATCGGGATACCGGAACGTATAGCCCGCATCCAGCAATTTTTTCGGGATCGCCCGGTTGCCCTTCAGGAGCAATTCCTCCCCCACCTCCCCGAACATCAGCTTCAGGGCGAAGGCCGGCATGGGGATCAGAGCGGGACGCCTGAGCGCTTCTCCGAGGGCCCGGATGAACTCGGCGTTGGACACCGGGTTGGGGGATACGATGTTGACCGGGCCCGACACCTCTTCCCGATCGATCAGAAAACGGACGATACGGGGAATCTCCTCCAAGGCCACCCAGCTCACCCCCTGCCGCCCGTGACCGAGGCGACCGCCCAGCCCCAGTTTGAAGGCCGGGAGCATCTGCTTCAATGCCCCTCCGCGGGGGCTTAGCACCAACCCGAAGCGCAAATGCACAACCCGAATGCCCGCCTCCTCCGCCGGCCTCGTCGACTTCTCCCATTCCTTGATCACGTCGGACAAGAAGCCGGACCCGAGGGAATTCGATTCATCCACCTCCCGGACATCTTCGTGGGTCATGCCGATCCCCGAGGCGGAAAGAAACACCTTGGGCGGACGCTTCAAAGCGGCCAGTGTCTCGGCGATCAGCCGGGTCCCCTTTGTCCGGCTGAGAAGAATCTCCTCCTTTCGCCTCTTCGTCCACCGTCCGTTGATGCTCTTTCCAGCGAGATGAACGAGGACCTCCGTGCCTTCCAGCGCTTCGGCCTCGATCTCCCCCGTCTCCGGCTGCCAATAGGCGGTTTCCCGGCCGCCTTGACCGGTTTTCCGGACAAGGCGGAGCACCTGATGTCCCTCCTCCCGGAAGAACTCCGTCAGCCGCGTCCCCACCAGCCCCGTCGAACCCGTGATCGCGATGCGCATCTGCAGCCCTCCCGAAAAGCGACAATTTACTTTCATTTTACATCCCTTTCCCTCTCAAGAAACCCCGCGGCAGTTTCAACAATGGATTATGAATGAAAACTTTCCGACAACGGAGATGCCGTTTTTGTACAAGATGAGGGGATCCCGTGGGTTAGTGCAGAAAGGAAAGAGAAAAGGGAAAGGTGGAAACCGGAAATGCAAAACATATCGAGCGGCGGCCATTTTTGTGGAGGATCAGGATGCGGCACTTCAATTACCGCGATCAACAGTTGGGACCCAAGGGAAGATGGATCCGTCCGGAAAACGTTCAAACCCTACTGGTGTTGTATCCGAAATGGATGATGCCCGACCGGGAGGATCTGAAGCTCTCCATGATGTTTGGCCGGAGTACATATGAGCGCGAACCCAAATAGATGGCGTGGGGCACCTTCGTTCAATTTGAGGACGGGAACCGGTTTGTGCTGAAGGGATAATTGGTGGGAGCAAACAGGAGCCGTTGACCTGTCGCTTTCAGCCGACAAAAAGCGGTGGTCAACGGCTCATTTTATTTAATCGATCCTCTATGGTTGACGGGCATCTCGTCGGGTGAAACGGCGAACCATGCCGGCCGCTTGGTTTTGACCGGCCCGAAGGGGCGCGAACCCCTGACGAAAACGGTTCTCTCCTCTGACGGATCATCGATCGCCATTGACGGATGCAACAGTCCGAAGGACGTTCTCCTGCATCAGAAAAACTCATCCATCAGCTGAAAAAACTCCACTTTCCGCCGATCCACCCTCTTCAACCCGTAAACTTCAAAGAAATACGGAACATACCCTTCCCGAGATTGTGCGTAATGCTCCTGGCGGCGACGCCCAGATCCCGGTAGCGGTCCGCCACGCCCCTCCGCGCACAATCGATAAATCATGATGGAAGAGTTGGTTCGCAGGGGCCTTTCCCCCGTTTAGGATACGTACTCATCCATTTTTCAGATCCTTCGCACGGAGGCTTTTCTTCACTCAGGGATCACCCTAATTCCCGAATCAAACGTTGAAAGGTGTAAAAAGCAGGTTTCGGAGTATAATCATCCCGCATGATGCCAAATTGATGAAAGAGGTCATCTTTGGAACTGTCGGCATCCCTGAGGCCGAAAAGCTCATAATGAGTGATATTGAGCTCCTGGCGGAGTTTATAAACGGTCCGTATGACCGCCTCCAAAACTTCAGATTGATGCTCGTAAGACCTGTTTTTGCCCGTGAGGGGGTTTTGGCCGGTCGGCCATCCGTTTTCCGTAATGCGTATGGGAACGGAATCGGGGATACCGGCTGTCCTGAGATTCACTTCCCGAAACCTACGCAAAAGGTGTTCTACGGAAGAGGGGATTTTTTCCAAGGGGAGGGGCGGTTCAAACACATCCACATAAAAATTATGTCCAACATAATCTACGGAGTCGACAAAATCTTTCCCACCGAGTTCGGCGAGGTTTTCCCAGAAATTCGGAACCGCCGCCGGGCCGTCGGGTACAGATCCAAATCCGATATTCAGTTGAACATTCGCAGCTTGCGATTCCTCTTTTGCCGTAATCACTCCCCGCACCAACAATTGCAGGATGTTCGGATTCGCTCCGTCCATAAAGNTTAAGTTGGGTTCGTTCGTAATTTGCAGTGAATCGATGTGGGAACCGTACCGTCTGATGATTTTCCGAATAAGCCCGAGCCAATGATTCATCTCGATGTGCGGTGCCAAAGAGCCGACTGTCAAATCTCCCATTAATCCCAGGCGAACATATTTCTCCACGATCGATAACAGTTTGTCCTCCGAATCGGCGGGCCCCGTATAAACGAGGTACATTCTGGGCAACAATTCGGATTTTCCCTGAAGGCGCTTTAATGCCCGCTGGATTTGCTCATAATCGTCCTGGGGACCGACAGCTAAACCGGTGGGCGTACCGGCAACACTGAGCGGATATATCCCAAACTTGAACCCGGATGAAAGCATGATAAACAATCCTTTTCACCTGATATAGCGGAAAGACCGTTTCACATCCAAGTGTATCCAAATCTTATGCGTCTCAAATCCCCAACGGCTTCAGACCTGTCCAGGCTCTTCTCCCTTCGAAGCATCCGGACCGAATGATCGGACCAAACATCGTAAAGATATGGGGGCGATCGCTTTCATGCAACCACTTTCTGACGTATAAGGAGGCATGCGATGCAAGCAGATCAAGGCGCCTCTTAAAGAACGCACCCCATGGAGAAGCCGGCGTGGCCAATCATGGTTCAAAAATCCTTCCGCCGGTAGAGCCAGGACGACAGGAGCAGGGAGAGGAAAAGCATGATTCCGGTAAAGGCGAGCAAAACGATGACCCAGAAAAGGGAGGGGTACGATTCAAACACCTCCAGGAGGCCCCAGAAGTTGTTCTTGACCCCCATATTGTACAACATCGGCGCAACACCGAAGGTGACGATAAAGGTGACAATCAGGCCGATCTTGACGAAGTTGGGTCCCAGCCAATAATACAGCGGGTAAAAAACCGCCGTGAAACCGCAGATCCCGACAAAGGCGATCAGCAGATCCCAAAAATCCCTTTCGGACGGGAGCGCAAAAAATACATCCACCATCTTCGCCGCACCGATCAAAAGGGCGCCCACGAGAAGAGTGAAGAGGTACTTGGCCCGAACCACCGCGCTGCGGTTGACGGGAAGGCTGTTTACAAAGATGTGGCTGTTGTTTTTGTCTTCCGACGTAGTCAGTTGAAACGGAATGATTAAAGCCACGATCGAGACCATCGGCAACAGCGCGTGGATCTTTATAAACCCGGTTAATAAGAGAAGAATTGTAAACAAAAGAAAATACAGCAAAAAGAAGCGCAGGACAAGATAATCTTTATACAGCAAACTTTTCACCGGACATCCCCCCGCGCGCTTCGGGCATCTCCTTTGATGGTGTAAACCATGATCTCCTCCAGCGAAGGGGCTTCATACAAAACTTTGTCCCGGAATGCCGCCCGGGCCCCCTCCGGGTCATCCGTCAGCCCCTCAAAGCCGTAGGGGGTCTCCCGCAGGCCCAGAAACAGCTTCCGCTTATCCGCATCCAAAAGCTCCGTCCCTCCCTTGACCACCTGGTAGCGATCCGGTATTTCCTCCTTGGTCAGGCTGAAGCGCAGGCGGCCGTCGTGGATGAAGGTGATGTAATCGGCGATGCTCTCCAAATCCGACGTGATGTGGGTGGAGAAAAAGATCGTTTTCTCCCCGTCCTGNATCAGTTCCGCCATCAGCTCCAGGATTTCATGGCGAACCACCGGGTCGAGGCCGGATGTCGGCTCATCCATGATGATCAGTTCGGCGTGATGGGAAAGGGCCAGGGCGATGGACAATTTCATCTTCATTCCCCTGGACAGATGCTTGATCTTTTTGTGGGGAGGAAGGGAAAACCGCTTCAGGTACCCCTGAAACGCCTCCTCATCCCACCACCGATACAGGGAGGCGGTGATCCGCTTGATCTGATCGACGGTCAGTTCATCGTAAAAGTGATCGTCCGCGTAAACAAAGCCGATGCGCTCCTTGATCTCCTTCTCGTGCGCCCGGTGATCGAGGCCGAACAGTCTGATTTGGCCGGCATCCGGGCGGATCAGGTTCATCATCAGTTTGATCGTCGTCGTTTTCCCCGCCCCGTTCGCTCCGATAAAGCCGTGAATATATCCCTTTTGGAGGGTGAACGACAAGGGACCGAGCCGAAAGCCCGGAAAAGCTTTGCTCACCTGGTCCAATACGGCGACCTCTTCCATGATCTCTCCTCCTTATCCGATCATCGCTCCTCGTACAAGAGGGTCAGCATCTCCTTCAGCTCCTCTAGGGAGATATCCAGCGCTTTGCTTTCCGACACAATCTCGGTCAATCGCTCTTCGATCCACTTCAGCCGCTTCTCCCGGAGAAAGGACCGGTTGTGCCCCGCCACAAAGGAGCCCTTGCCCACCACCGAGGTGATCAGGCCTTCCTTTTCCAGCTCGTCGTAGGCCCGTTTGGTGGTGATCACGCTGATGCGCAAGTCCCTGGCCAGCTGGCGGATCGAGGGAAGGGGTTCCCCCTCCTTCAATTCTCCCCGGAGGATGCTTTCTTTGATCTGCCGCTGAATCTGTTCGTAAATCGGCTCTTTGCTGGTGTTGGACAGAACGATCTTCATGGCTCGTCCTTCTTTGAGCAAGTGATAATATTGAACTAAGTGTTCATATACAATATATACATTATGAACTGTGCTGTCAACCGCGTGAAACAAAAAAGCCGGGGCAACAACTTGCCCGGCTGAATGAAGATCGTATCCAAAGCCGTTTCAATGTACCCGAAAATCCTCTTTTCGCTTTTTCGGCGGCGGACAAACGGTGATGGATTCACGGTTGGACGTGAGAACGCATTCTCCTTGAACCAGCGAGGCGACGACGATGTACTCCCCCGGCGGCAGATCTTCGGGAACCTTCCATTCCGGCTTCAGACCGGTGTCGATCAGGACGGTGACGCCGTTTGGTCCGATATCCCAAGTCCGGTCGCTCCGCCGTTCCATCACTGTCCGCCCCGCTTCGTCTTCCAAACGAACCTCCACGGACACATCGGAAAATTCACGGGGATAATCATTGACGGCCACCATCCGTTTAAACAGGGCAAACCCCGGAAGCACTCGGGTCCTTTCCCTTTCCATGCTGACGAGAAGGGGAGCGTATGCCAAACGCATCGCCCCGTAGCCCTTTTTGGGACGCCGATGAACGTCGACGACCGACCAGGTGATGCCCGGCCAGCAATCCACGAACATGAATTGGAACAAGCCCGTGATTTTCCCCTTGTGGCGCCGGTAATGCTCGATCGCGAATTTCAGCAGCTCCGCCTGGTATTGCTGGCTGTTCTCGATGAAATCTTCCAGGCGGTGTCCCAGTTCGACTCCCGCCACGTGAAACATCTGATCGTACTGGAAATTGTGGTAGGCCCAGACGTCCCAATTGGGCGGCCACAAATCCTTTTCGGCCATCATGGATTTCATGGTCTCATGCGACGGCAACGCCTGGGCGCCGAATTCCGTCACGAAGGGAGCGCCGGGCAAGGCGACAAAGTCCCGCATCTCGCCGACGTACCAGCCGGGATACACGTGCTCGGCGTATCCCGAAGATTCCTTCACGATGCGCTTTCCGTCCTCCTCCCGCACCGCATGGGCCAGGAGAGGATCCAGATATTTCTCATTGCTGGACGGCTCATTGTGACAACACCAGAGCAGGATGGACGCATGGTTGTACAATTGATTCACCATGTCCTTGATCTGGGAGACGGCACTTTCGACAAATTCGTCCGATTCCTCATAGGACCATTGCAGGGCAAAATCCTGCCAGACGAAAAAGCCCTGTTCATCGCACGCGCGGTAAAATTCTTCCCTCGTAACGTGCGCGTGAACCCGGATCGCGTTGATATGCGCCTCTCTCATCATCTTTAAATCCCGGGCGAAATCCTTCTCGGTCCACCGGCTCAGCCACTGCGTCGGAATGTAGTTGGTCCCCCGGAGAAATATCTCCCGGCCGTTGAGAAATACTTTCCCGTCCCCGTCCTGGCGAACTTCGCGAAGGCCGAAGCGGAACACCTCCTTTGTCTCCTGCCCATCCACCTCATGGGAGACCACCAAGCGGTAGAGGGAAGGATCCCCCTGATCCCAAGTCCACCACAGTTTGGGTTCATCAATGGTGATCGCCGTGTAAAGGGTGTGAACTCCGGGCGGCATGTGCCGGGTGATCACCCGCTCGTAGACGGAGTCGGAGGAGAAGTTGTCCGGTTCAATGCGAAAGCGGACCGTTACCGCCTCTTCCCGAAACGCCGCAAACCGGGTTTCAACCGTGACGACGGCGTCGCGTTCCCTGAGATGCGGGGTGATTTTGCATCGCTCCAGCTTGACGGGCGGTGTCGAGTACAAACGGACGTCGTTCCAAATTCCTCCCGTGGTTTGATCCTGCCCGGTTTCCGGAAAACAGCCCCCGGGACGGGCATCGTGGTGGCTGAACACTCCCTTGATCAACCGCTTGCGATCCGGCCATACGGTTCCCGGTTCCTCCCGCGGGGAAATCACCTTCGAAACCAGCTCGTTCTCGCCCTCCCTCAGCACGTCGGTCACATCAAACTCATGACATTGAAAGTACCCCTCGTGTTCGCCCACCTTCCGTTGAGGAAGACCTCGTGAAAATAATCGACGCCCTTGAACTGCAAAAAGTAGCGTTGATCCGGATTCAACCGGTCAATCCGGAAAACCCGCCGAAACCAGACCGGCCCGTGAATCTTCTCAAGCCCTTCCTGCACCCAATTGGAAGGGATCCGGATGGTTCCCTCCCACCGGGGGAACGCCGCATCTTCCGAATCCCCCTCGCCCACCGCATATTCCCACATGCCGTTCAGCAGCAATTCCATGGGAATCCCCTTTCCAGCGTATTTGACTGAACTCGGCTGCGGGCGGATCGATGATCCGCCCGCAGCTTCGATGTTCGATCCTCCCCTCCGGACATGCATCCGGGGAAGATCGGCAACCATCCGCCACCGATTCTCCATGCGTTGTGTTTATTTGAACACCTGGAGCTTTTTGGGCCTTTCCTTTCCATCCATTTCCCTTCAGGCAACGCCGCTCCGGGAAAGATGACCCGCATGGGTCATGGCAACCGCAACTCTTTCAATCACCGGGGCTGTCCAGCGGGACCGCACGCATTGGCGCTATCCTCGGCAGAAACGTCCCGGCACTCGTTGGAGCCGGTTCCGCCCTCGAAGTGGTCCTCGCCCGCGCCACCCGTCAACGCATCCCGACCGGGTCCCGCCGACAGGACATCGTCACCGCGTCCTCCGAAGAGCTGATCTTCACCCTCTCCGCCGTACAGGACATCGTCGCCGTTCATCCCATAGANCCGGTCATCGCCCGNATCACCGTAGATGACATCGTCGCCTCCGCCTCCGTAAATGACGTCATTGCCGCCCAGTCCGCAAATCACGTCGTCGCCCGGGGTGCCGTGGATGACATCATCGCCCGGAGTCCCTACGATGGTGCAGGCGCGCGGATGGGCGTTGAACTCTTCCACCGCCATCGGCGGCCGCAGCCTCTTCTCGAATTGCGGCGTGACAAAGGAGCGACGCAGCATGTCATCGGCCAGGAAGTTGCCGATGGACGCCATGATCATGCCCTGGTCGAGGGCCAGGTAGAAATCGGACACCTCACCGGTCTCGACGTTGACGGAGTCACGGAACCCCCACTTGGTATAGATGTCGAAGTCGCGCTCCAGTCTGGTCAAGTTCTTCACCGTCTCCTCCGGCGCCCACCGGAGTGCCAGGAACGCCGCATGGGGCGTCACGACGCCGTTGGTGTACTCCTCAGGCTTCGGGAGGGGCTTGGGCTCACGTCCCTCGCATCCTTCATAGCCGAAATCCGCGAAGGTGTCGTCGTTGTTCGACGGATAACCGTCGGGATTCATGCCGAGAGCGTCGACCCCGTAAGCGCGGTAGCCCCCTTCCGGAACATCCGAAGGGGAAAAACCCCAATATCCGTAACCGGCTTCAACCATGCCGTGATAAATCTGTGCCCGGACGTACAGCGGGTGATTCACCCGCCAGCTGCCCGGCGCCCATTTCTCCTCGGGCACGAACAGCGGAACCATCAAAGCCTCAAACATGCTGCCGCCCCAGTTGGGCACGATGCGCGAGCCGTTGTACCGGTATGCGCCCTCAAACACATCGACGCCGAAGTACTGCCGGTGGAAGCCCTGCGGCCGCATCTCCTGCCATCCCCAATCCTTGCAGCTGTCGGGAAANGTCCGCCACGCCCCGAAGTAATGCTTCTGCGGCATCTCTCCCTTGGCCATGCCGATGTAGCTGGCGATTCGGATCTCGCCGAGCGTGTCNTAGCAGCAATGCTTTTCTCCGGTGCTCGGTACGTAGCTGAACAGAAGACGGTTGGTGTCCGGGTCGTAGAAGATGCTGAAGTCCATGCTGTCGAACAGCGCACCGGCTCGGTGCGACAACTCCGGCACGGACTGTCTCACAAGGTGCAGGCCGGTGGCCAGCCATCCATTGTCCACCGACGACAGGATCGGCGTGAGCGGATCACCGGTGCTCGGCCACTCGGTCAATTTCTCACCCGTCCGGTGGTCGTACCAGTTGTAGTACTGTCCGCTCTCCTTATGGCGCTCCATCTTCTCCAGGGTTCCGAGGGTTTTGGAAAGCCGGGATACGAGCTCCTCGTGATCGATGAAGCCGAGCTTCTCGGCCACCAGCGCGCTCCACATATACGCGCCGATATTCGTCGTAGAGGTTTCCACACTGCGGGTGCCATCGACATGCAGGCGGTCCGCCGGCAAACCGCTTTTCTCATCGGTCATGGCGACAAACGATTCCCAGGTATCCTCGGCGTAGCGAAGCAGGATCTTCTCATAGCGGGAAGATGCGGCAGGGCCTGTCGATACGGCGTCCGAACGCCCGCCGCCGTCATCGATGACGGGCGCGGCCGAGGTCACGTTGAGACTGAAAAGCAAGACGAGGGTTACCAGCAAAACCAGCCATTTTCGCATCCCTTTTCACCTCTTTTTCAATCGACCCGGGTTTATAAGAGGCGGGTTTCTTCTCCCGTGAAACCGCCCTTAGAACGCTCAAACGTCAAGTTTCCCGCCAAAACGTCAGCGTCACGGGCGCATCGATCGGTCCGATGCGAAGTAAGCCCTTTTCCGGCGAACCGCCGATGTTCGCGCGCCACCCGTCTCCCATCCGAACCTTCAGCACCCCGCTTCGTCCCACGGGCTTGACGGTCAGAGATGCACGACCCTCCGCCGATTCCCAATGCGTCATCTCCACGGTGGCGTACTCGATGACCAAATCTTCGGCGATCGGGAAATTTCGAAGATACATCGCCCCCGAACGCGGGGGAAGAACAATTTTTTCCCCATCGAAGAGGGGCCGTCCCCCTTCATACAGGTTGGTTTCCTGCTCCCATTCCGTGTAGTTGTGCACGAAAAGGAAAGACTCACTGCCGTTTCTCCTCTCAATCGCCGACAGATGGGGAGTATCCGCCGA
>JGI1652J44930_10000438_pt1 | contig 16279 bp, 14 predicted proteins | sample NewIslsDNAsample_FD_44930 | JGI IMG/M metagenome (IMG submission 44930)
AAAAAAAAGATAACTCTTGTACAGGTTATGCTTGATCATGGCCCAAATGGCAATCTGCAAGGTAGTAAACTCCCACGGCTTGGCCGTGGGAGAGTTAGAGTAGAAAACATTGGCAATGGTGTGAGCGGAGGTCTTTAACGTTGGCTTTAGAGTTCGCTGGATATTGAGCATTTGAGTACAACTTTTGACTATAGCTATTGTTGAAATCGGCGATCCAACGTGCGATACTGAATTGCTTCAGCGACATGTTCTAAGCGAATCGACTCTTCTCCAGCCAGATCAGCGATTGTTCTCGCTACTTTGAGAATACGATCATGCGCTCGGGCACTCAGACCAAGTTTGTCAAACGATTGTTTGAGTAGCTGGTAGGAATCTTCATCAATCGTACAATATTTCCGAATATCGGTTGGACTCATACGTGCATTTTCACCATTGCGCTTTCTTTGTCTTTCACGAGCTTGATTCACTCTTTGCCGAATGGTAACGGAGGTTTCGTTTTTTGCTGAATCAGCGAGTGTGTCAAAGTCAACGCGTGGAACTTCCACATGGATATCGATTCGATCCAACAGTGGACCAGATAACTTGGCTCGATAACGATTGATTTGAAAGGGGTTGCAGGTACACGGATGCGTCTCTTCATATCCCAAAAAGCCACAAGGGCAGGGGTTCATGGAACCAACGAGTAAAAAAGCAGCGGGGTAAGTAAAAACGGCTTTGGCTCTACCGATGGTCACTTGATGATCTTCTAAGGGTTGCCGGAGTACTTCCAGTGAGGACTTGGAAAATTCAGGCATCTCATCCAAAAAGAGAACGCCTTTATGTGCGAGACTAACCTCACCTGGTTTGGGATTGGTTCCACCTCCAATTAATCCTGCTTGTGATATGGTATGGTGCGGTGAGCGAAAAGGACGTTCCGTGATCAATTGTCCTCGGTCTGAAATCAAGCCGGCAATGCTATAAATTTTCGTAACTTCAAGTGCTTCAGCTTGTGTCATATCGGGGAGGATGGAAGCGATTCTTCGGGACAGCATGGTTTTGCCTGAGCCGGGTGGTCCGATCAATAGTAGATTGTGCCCACCTGCTGCAGCTACTTCCATTGCTCGTTTTACATGTAATTGGCCTTGTACATCNGCAAAGTCAAGTGAAAATTGTGGTGAGGGCGAGGAGGTTGAATGTTGAATTGCTGCAGGTTGCCATTCATTTCGGAAATAGCGAATTGCTTCCGAAAGTGATTGAATGGGGATGATCTGAAGCCCATCGACTAATGCTCCTTCTGAAGCATTTTGAGATGGAAGCATGACTTGTTGGATTCCTGCTTCTTTGGCTGCAATGACCATTGGTAAAACGCCGGTTAGCGGTCGTAAACTGCCATCGAAGGCGAGTTCACCAATCAACAACATATTTTTGGTCTTTGTAAGTGGAATTTGATCACTTGCGCCTAAGATTCCGATCGCCATTGCTAGATCAAAGACTGACCCTTCTTTGCGAATATCGGCTGGAGCGAGATTGATGGTGATGCGCTGTAAAGGATAGTTTGCATCACTATTTTTTATGGCAATGCGTACACGTTCTCGAGCTTCTCGAACAGCTGAGTCAGGCAAACCGACAATTTCAAAAGCAGGCAAACCGTTGCTAATGTCAATCTCAACTTCCACGATNAAGCCGTCAATCCCCAATACATTTGCACTGATTAACTTGGCGTACAATGCTGAGATCCTCCATCCGAACAAATATACTCCTTCTTTCATTTCTCGTTGATGAATAGATTTCCTGCAATATTTTGGATAAAATGTAAAATGATTTGCATGTTTGTTCTATTTGTCATCCATTTATTAATTTCGCGGTAGGAAGGAAGAGATGATTTGATTAAAATACGTATTTTACTAAAAAATGCTCTAANAAGACCGATGTGGTGAATCCATCGGCAGTTTTGGCCTTTGAACTCACCACACCGGATGTTTATTTATTTCGATGATCCGTCGTGCTGGCCGCGCCGGCATTTCGGGCAAACACAGATGCACGTGACTGGATTGCCAGTGCATACACAGATCATCGCTTACCTCCTAGAGTAGGTTCGTGTTTTTTGTTTTACACGTTGCTCCTTTCATCGGTGACCTATTACCTTGTTAGAATTGTAACATAATTATGATTAAAAATAAAGAAATGATCCTTGGGAATATATTTGAAATATGTAATCTTAACTTAGAGTTGCACCCCCGTCAATAACCATGACATGTCCAGCCAGACACCTTTTAGGTTAGGTTGATAGCTAACATGGAGTCAAAGTCTTCTTCAGACACATCAGCTGTTGGAGCTAATTTTCTACCTATTCCTGCAGCGTTACAGGCAAAGTCCAAACGACCAAAGTGATTGATGGTGGTATGGATCATTTGCCGAACTTGTTTCGCTGAAGAGACATCTGTTTGCACGGCGATTGCTTCTCCGCCTAAACTCTCAATCAATGTTTGTGTTTGTTCAGTTTTTTCGCTGGTGCGTCCTACAATGGCAACCTTGCTCCTTTCTTCACAAAAGCAAGACAGGTTGCTCTTCCGATTCCTGAGCCGCCACCTGTTACCAAAGCTACTTTGCCAGTAAATTGCTCCATTTGATCCGCCCTTTTCAAAGATTTATTTTATTATCCTATCAATTCTTTATGACTATCAGAAAGGCGTTCAATCACTGTCCCCCAATCGATATGATAATAGTATTTCTTCTGCTTTTAAAAAGGAATATTCTTAGGCGTTTTTCCACACTGGTAGAGTTTTTTTCTTGACATTCGTTTGGAGAGACGATATAATTTATCAGCGTATGGAAATATGGGGCATTAGCTCAGTTGGGAGAGCGTTGCACTGGCAGTGCAAAGGTCAGCGGTTCGAATCCGCTATGCTCCACCAAAAAACCCTTGATTTCTCAAGGGTTTTTTTGTTTATGAACATGACTTCCCTGCTTGACAATCCTCATGTTGAAAATGAGAGGTCTCGATTTGAATGGTAGTATGTGGAATATGAAATTGTTTGTTAATCTTCTCAATGGCTTCTTTCAAAATGAATTGACTATCAAACCCCTCTTTGATCAGAAGGTGACAGGATAAAGAGTCGAAACCTGAAGTAATTGTCCAAATGTGTAAGTCATGTACGTTTTGCACTCCTGGAATTTCGAGTAATACCTCTTCGACTTTTTTCTTGTCGATTGTAATGGGTGTTCCTTCCATTAAGATGTGAAACGAGTGGGAGACAACACCCCAGGCATTTTTAAGAATTATAACAACAACAAGAAGGCTAATAATNGGGTCNGCAATATACCATGCGAATGCGTACATGAGTAAACCAGCAATAATAGCACCGATGGAGCCGAGTGCATCGCCAATCACGTGCAGATAAGCACTACGAACGTTTAGATTCTCTTTCACATCGCTTTTGCGCATCAATNTCCAAGCGCTTAATAAGTTAGCAGCNAGTCCGATTGCGGAGATCAGGATCATAAAACTACTGGCGACTTTCGGTGGNGAAAGAATCCGAAGATAAGCTTCCCAACCAATCACTCCAGCGATGACAAAGAGTGTTACTCCGTTAAACAAGGCAGCTAATATTTCAAACCGATAATATCCATAAGTTTTGTTGGGCGATGGTGGGCGATTTGCAAGCCACATCGCAAGTAAACTTAAAGCTAGTGCTCCTACATCGCTTAACATGTGACCTGAATCGGACAATAATGCGAGACTATTTGCAAACAATCCCCCAAAAAACTCAAGCACCATTATCCCAGCAGTAATGATTAATGCAATGGTTAAGCCATNTTTATTATTTTTCCTGATATGATCATGAGAATGAGCATGGTTATGGGAATGATGATGTCCGTGCATGGTTAACACCTCTTTTCGTCAGGTCCCATTTCATCAATACTTTTGTCTTTACCATAGTATGTGAGCATATTTCATCTTCAAGACAANCCTCAAATGATGTTAAGAACAACATATTCTGATTACCATTTTTTATGATGAAAGGAATCATCAAATCATGTGGTTTTTGACTGCTGTACTGAGTGCTTTCACTTTTGGTCTTGCCGGCTTTATGATGAAAGTTAGCTCAGCGAAGAATGGATCAGTGCTCTATTTATTGTGGGGATTGTATTTTTCGGGCACATTGGGATTTCTATGGTGGATGTATATGACAGATACGGTGACATTAACTTGGCCGATTGTTCTATCTGGGATCGTGATTGGGATTGGATCAGCATTTGGCAATCTGCTTTTTATGAAAGCACTTGATTGTGGTCCTGCCAGTTTAACGTCGCCATTGGTGAACAGCAACATTGTGTTTACATTGATGATGTCGCTTCTTGTTTTTAATGAAACTTTATCTACTTCTGAAATCATGGGCGTTGTACTGTTGCTTCTAGCTGTAATGATGCTTCCTGTTGATCCCAATGAAGAGTTGCGAATTCGCAATATAAAATGGTATGGATTGGTCGTTATCGCAACTATTCTTTTTTTTCTGCGCAATGGTGGATTAAAAATAACCGACGAAATGAATCTACCCAATACCCCTGTTTTATTGATTGGTTATTTATTGGGGCTGTTCTGGTTTTCCATTGACATTATGCGGAAACGACTATTTTCTTTTCGCAGTGTCAAAATAAAAATTGGCTTATATTGGGGGATTATTTCAGGAGTTTTTTCTTTTGCTGGCATGCAACTATATGCACAGGCGCTTATGGAAGGTCCAGCAAGCATTGTCGCACCAATTTTTGCTGCCAGTAGTTTAATTGTTGCATTGCTATCGATTCTCATCTATCGCGAACGACTTTCAGCAATACAATCCATCTGTTTGTTGTTACTGTTTAGTGGTTTGATTTTGATTCGCATCTCGAGCTCATAGCACGTTACTTCGTCAAGATCATAGAAAAGAGCTTATACCTTTAATTTAGTCGATTTGTGGAAAAAAAGAAAGCATGTCTTGAATGATGGTGTAATGATCAAATGATGATTAGTGCGTATTTCAGCGACTTATATATGACTTATATATATTGAAAAATTACACTGAGATAAGAAAAGACGAGGTTTGGTTTCCTCGTCTTTTTTGTGGACATTATTCTTTTTCAATAAATATTACTTCGGAATGAATTTGACTATTATCATGTGAAATATTTAATACCCCAAAGTTTTTAATGCTCGGGATATTGGGCGAGATATCGTAATTTTTACGTATATATCGATCCAGTTCTGAAATTAAGTTTGAAGATATGATAATACCCAATATTATGTACCCATTGCGAATTTGAAATAAACTCACTTTTGAATCAAGAAGACTTTGGTCATTAGCGGCTGAAGCCAATAGCCAATCCAAACGCCCAACAAATTTAGAATAAAATCGTCAATGTCAAGGCTGCCTCGATTTGTCAAGAATTGTAGAATTTCAATAAGTAGGATACAAGTAAAGGAGATCCACAGCGTAAAGGTCCATTTTTGCCAATGCAATCGAATAAACCAACCCCATGGTATAAACAGGGCAATATTCGCAAGAAGATTATAGGTTGCAATCATCCAATTCTTTGCTCCAAGAAAATAGCTGCTAATTGTGGCAAAGGGAATGAGATTCCAAGTTTCGTAGTGTTGATCATGGGGGCGAAAAAAAAGTAGAATCAGCAAAGTGATATTGTATAGGATAAAAAGGCTGAGAAAAAAGGGGTAGGAGATAGTGAGTCTTTCTCCTCTAAGACCAAATACCATGAAGAAGACAATGCCTGTAAGGCAAAGCCAAATAACACCCAAGGCAATGGGATGGAGATAAGCTAGGAATGGAAGAGACCATGGGAGTAGGAGCAAAAAAATGCTCTGTGAAATTAGTAGTGAGAGTACTTTTGAATTGATCATTTTGCTACATCCTCTTGGTGTTTGTGCTAAATGACATTATCTTAACATACCCTTTTCATTGTAAACAACAAAAATAATGAATGATTACAAGATCTTTTCATTGTTGTACTTGATGATTCCATGATCATGTTGGTCCTTTTCACTGTTCGCAAAAGGTTCTATAATAAATATAATGAAGAAAATTGCAACACGCTTGAAAGGTTGGATGAAAAGATTTTAGGGAAAGATTAGCGGAGTGATGCACCAAACCTATCAAGCTGAGCCATTATTTGTAAGCTGCGAGATTTCAGAAATGCGAGAATAAAAACCCATTGGAGGGGCATAAACATGGTTATCAGTCAAAAAATCTCGGATATGATTGCTTATGAACTGGATCAATTGATTAAAACAGAACATAAACCTTCTTATCGTCGGGCAATGATTGATATCTTCTCAGGGCGACTCGTCGATAAAAAAACAGTGGAAGAAATGAAGAATGCGGCTGCCGTTGTAAGGAAAGTCTTTGTACCGGATGATGTGACCCGCGATGCTTGTGCGCGCATTAATAAGCTGCTGCTTTATGGACGGGAGCCTCATCCTGTAAGTCATGGATTTGAGCGGAATCGGAATGCATCTACTTTTATTGAACCTCATCGTTCCAAACGGCGTTTGCTGACAATTCAGCTGTTAGAAGCATTAGAACGAATTGGTAGAAGAAGGATTAAAACCATTGCCAATAACCATTTAGGACTCGATGAAGCACGAGCTGACTTTTTTTCGCGTTTGGTAACGATTCGAGGCCGATTGGCAGGTGGAAATCCTTTAAGTCCGCAAATCTTAAATATTCAGGCATATAAAATGGATCGGTATTTAACGGATTTTTGTAATAAATATCGGTTGACGTATACGCGTTATTTGGACTCGCTGGCATTTTCATCCAGTGTTTTTATTCACACTGAAGTGATTGCCAAAATTAAACGCACCATTTCACGTTGTGGTTGGTTGATTGATAATGAGCAAGTTGATATTCAGTCAGGGAACCATTTTCATATAGCCGGGCAGGTTGTTGTACCTGATCATATTTTGGAGAAGAGAAAACGCAACAACGCTAAACAAAGTCTCGTGTCGTCGCGAAACAGCCAAATGACCGCTCGGACTTTAAGCTCCATTTTAAAAAATGTTAATCCGACCGACCATATCCCGCAAGAACAAAGATTGATTCAATCATTAAAAAATCGGCTAAATCGCAATGAAAGCAATAGTGAATAATCATTCGTTCGAGGTGGTTGATCCCACCTCACTTTTTGGTTTCAGTTGATCAGCTTGGATGATGCAAAATGGATCGGCCAACATTGGAAAGCTCATATCTGGAAAGGAGAAAGTAGGTTGGAAACCTTTGTTCATGTTTGGCCGATTAAATGGAACAGTGAGAACATGGATGAATGTTTAAAGTGGATGGAATGGTTATCGGAGGAAGAGAAAAACAAGGCGGAGCGATTTGTTCGCCAATCAGATCGTTATCAATATATTGTTGCGCATGGTTTTTGCCGCCTGATCTTAAGTCGATATGTAAAGCAGCAACCGCACGAAATTCAGTATGGTCAAGAACAAAAGCATAAACCGATTGTGGTTCTGAAACCAGATTCACCTACCNTTCATTTTAACTTATCACATGCAGGCAAAGTTGCGGTTGTAGCGGTTTCCAATCGTCCCGTTGGCATTGATGTCGAGTGGATGGATGCTTCGCTTGTGCGGGTAGAAATGGTTGAACAATTTATGTCTGAGCAGGAGAAGTCTACTTTTTTCCGTTTACCTACATCCCAGCAAAAAGAGGCATTTTATCGTTGTTGGACAAGAAAAGAGGCATATGTCAAAGCTTTGGGGGAAGGGTTGTTCTATCCCATAAGGAAAATTACGGTTCCATTGGGGAGGCAACCGGTACGATCATGGACGGATGACGTTCGACCGGATGAGCCGCAAAAGTGGAACATGGAGCAGATTGAAACCCCACCCGGTTATATGGGTGCAGTGGTCCATCAAGGGCAAAAGGTTGTGTGTAACCCGCTGAAAACCATCTAAAAAACCTCTTTCTCAGTTCTTCTGAGACTGAAGAACAAAGAAAGAGGTTTATTTATCAAATCATTACGATCCGAGTTGCTGTTGTACGACTTCCGCCACTTGTTGAACATATTGTTTTAGTTTTTCTTCCTCAGGTCCTTCCACCATAATTCGGATCAGCGGTTCGGTTCCGGATGGCCGTACTAGGATTCTTCCAGTCGAGCCTAGTTGCTTTTCTACGTTACGGATGGTCTGAATGATCGCTTCATTGGTGTCCCAGCCTGCTTTTTCCTTCACCTTGACATTCTCCATGATCTGAGGATAGCGTTTCATTCCCTTTTTCAGTGATGAGGCGGGTTGGTTTTTCTTTTTAATTACTTGTAACAGTTGTACCGCTGTTAGCAAACCGTCTCCGGTGGTGTTGTGATCGAAAAAGATGATATGTCCCGATTGTTCGCCGCCGAGCGAATATCCCCCTTCTCGAAGCTGTTCGGTCACATACCGATCTCCCACTTTGGTAGTGACGGTGTCAATGCCTATCGATTCGAGCGCTTTTAGCAAGCCTAGGTTGCTCATCACTGTAACTACGATGGTATTGTTATTTAACCTTCCATTTTCTTTTAGATATGTGCCGCAAATATACATGATCTGATCGCCATCGATGATTTCGCCTTGTTCATCAACCGCAATCAGGCGATCAGCGTCCCCGTCAAAAGCAAGTCCAATATCTGCTTTTTCTTCTTTGACACGCTGTTGCAGTTGTTCAGGTTGTGTTGAGCCGCATCCTACATTGATATTGGTTCCATTGGGTTGATCGAACATCGTGACCACATCAGCACCCAGTCGGGTCAGCAGTTGCGGTGCTAGCGAATAGGCTGCACCATTGGCTCCATCCACAACAATCTTGAGATCTTTGAGATCGGTGCTGATGGTTGATGCTAAATGCGCCAAGTAAGCATCAACTGCATCGGGTTGCTTCCTAATTTTACCCAGATTTGCTCCGGTTGGTCGCGGCAAATTGTCATTTGTCGCTTCTAAATATTTTTCGATTTGGGCTTCTTCTGCATCCGATAGCTTAAACCCTTGATGATTGAAAAATTTAATCCCATTGTCAGGAAAGGGGTTATGTGAAGCCGATATCATAACACCGCCTGCTGCTTGGAGATGACGGGTGAGATAGGCCACGCAGGGTGTACTGACCACACCTAGTTGAATCACATCGACACCCATGGAAAGAATACCAGCGATCAATGCTGCTTCGAGCATTTCACCGGAGAGACGTGTATCTCTTCCAATAACAATTTTTGGCTTTTCTTTCCCTTTTGTTAGTTGGTAACTTCCATAACGTCCTAATTGAAAAGCAAGTTCTGGAGTTAATTCTTTGTTCGCAATGCCTCGTACACCGTCTGTACCAAAATATTTTCGCATTCTATGCCTCCCTGATTCCAAGTAACAATAATCATTATATTTTTTATCTGCTTTTATTTTTCATCTGTATTGTATCATAGTTTGTTTGGGTTTTCGGCTGACTTCCTTTTTGCGAATTTGGCTTGTCGCGATGCATTCATTCAAAGTAAAGACGAGTTTGACCGAAAATGGAGCAATCCGTTGGAATTATTTTAGATGTGAAGTGGATTTTGGTTTTGCATCATTGCTTGTTGACTCTCGCAATCGCAATTTTGCGCAATTCAGTTTTCAGCACTTTCCCAACCGAGTTTTTAGGTAGGCTATCAATAAATTCTACCTCACGTCCACACTTGAACTTGGCAAGTCGACCACGGCAGAATTTGATAATATCATCATGCGTGATCTTGGATCCTTCTGCACGAACAACAAATATGATTGGTCTTTCACCCCACTTCTCGTCTGGAATTCCGACAACGGCTACTTCTTCAATGCCGTCCATTTTTTGCAGAGTTGCTTCTACTTCTGCTGGATAAATGTTTTCACCACCGCTGATGATCATATCTTTGTAGCGATCAATTACTGTGAGGAAGCCCTGCTCATCCAATTTGCCCAGATCACCAGTATAATACCATCCGTCTAAAATGACTTTTTCGGTTTCAATCGGTTGTTGCCAGTATTCTTTAAAGATACAGGGTCCTTTGACAATGATTTCGCCAACTTGTCCTGGTTTTACCTCCGTGTTGGTGCCAGGTTCTACGATTTTGACCTGTGTATGGAACAACGGCTTTCCGGTTCGGTTATATGTATTTGCCCCTGTATCTTGCGTCCAGAGCGAGATTGCACCAGCGTATTCGGTACAACCGTATACTTGCACAATTGGAATTTCAAAGGAGTGATATTGTTCAATTAATTCAGGTGGTACAGTCGACGCACCGCACATAATATACCGCAGTGAATCGATATTTTTTTCGGTCCAATCAGGAGCTTGTAACATCATTTTTAACATTGCCGGAACCGACATGAATTGCGTGATCTGTTCTTGCTCAATTACATCCCAAATGTATTGTGGGTGGAATTCGGGCATATAAACAATGCAGCTGCCTTCAAGTAAGCTGACAAGATCAAGAATAATTCCGCCAATATGAAACATCGGTGCAACGGAGAGAAAACGGTCGCCTGAACGCCAATCAACAAAGGATGCACATCCTACCGCGTTAGACCAAACATTATCATGGGACAAAAGAACTCCTTTCGGTCTTCCGGTTGTACCCGATGTGTACATAATGATGGCAGGATCATAGCCGAATGTCTCGATATCGGGTTCATAAGTTGGCTGATTCTGGAAAATCGATTCAAAGGAAACATCGATTTTTGGTGTGGAGTTGATTCCAATTGTAATAAAGGTGATTTTATAGGCAAAGTCCATTGTTTTAAGTTGAACAATTTTATCATCAAAGACATCTTCATAGAAGAGAACTTTTGGACTGCTGTCTTGTAGAATGTACTTTAATTCCTCAACAGCAAGACGCCAATTAATTGGAATTGCGATTGCCCCTAATTTAGCCGTTGCATACAAAATGGTTGCAAGGGCAGTGCTGTTTTTGCATAAGATGGCAACTCGATCACCTTTTTCTACTTTCTTGCTTTTTAACCAGTGCACCAATTGATTCACCCGCTGATTGTACTCTTGATAAGTAAAGCGGGTTTTTTGGCGAAGATCAACCACTGCTTCTAAATGTGGAAATGTGTTAGCACGAAAAGTTAGCAGTTGTGCAATGTTTATCATCATTTAGAACACCTCATATACTTTGAATTTTTTTATTGTTCGGCATCCATATTTCCTTTTACCCAAACATAAAAAGAACAAACATGAACTTTTTATGGAAAATTTTAGGATAATAATACGATTGCATCAAAATTACATGTTAAGATTAAATGAAACATTCAATTATCTTTGCTATAGTTATTAATAGATCAAGTTTCTGAAACAAGTGAGGTGAGACAGATTGTCTCAAAGTCGAATTATTCATCAAGCCGATTTGCGGGCGATTGAAACCAATCTCAGTACCATTAACCATAGTATTGAACATGTTTACCATTATGTGATGGAACTACAGAAAAAAGTACAAACGACCGATCAAAAATTAGAAAAATTGTCGAATGATTTTTATAAATTTTTACAAGAGAAATTGAAGATGGAGCAATTGCAATTGGCTGAAACACGTCTAATTCGTGTGCGACAAAAGGTTGAAAAAGAGTTTGGTCATTATGATGAAATCAGGCGTCGGGCTACAGGAATTTTGCAAGCAATGGAGACAGGTGTTGTTCGAGATGAAATCGTTCGCAATTCAACTGAGGAGTTAATGTTGGGTGCACCAAAATATTGGCTTGCTCCTTGTTTGGTTGCATTGTCGGCTTGGATTTCGGATAACAGAGAGTTAGCAGAGCGCGCTTTGCAAGAGGCAATCAAACGGGATAAAGTGAAAACTTCGCTCTTTTTTGCACTCATTACGCGGAGAGCAGAACGTATTGAAGCGAGCATGCGATGGTTGGAATATTATTTTCAGCTGCAAGATCCGTTTGCTTTGGAGCGAGAAGTGATCATTTTAATTGATGCGTTTACCAATGGCGTGTTTGATCCTGGTGCTCGCAAGCGTTGCGAAGAAAAAATGATTCAGTGGTTGAATGATATCCGCCAGATGGGAGGGGCCAATTACTTAAGTGATTGGACGGAGATTTTTAAGCAATTTATTCCGAAAACGCAACAACAAAGTGATTATCCCTATCTAGAAAAATATTCTCCAACGTGGCAGCAGTTGGAGCAATCATTAGCAGCAGCCAAGAGTCACAAACATATTCTTGCCTTTTTCAATCAGATTTTTAGTGGTGAGCTGCAAACCAGTCAAAAAATTGAAGATGCTGTTGACCAAATCTTGGATCGGTTGGTAACGGGGTATGACGAAGAAGAGTTGGCAATACGAGAAGAGGATCGACGTCTCTCCTTGATTATTGATGCAGAGGGAGATCGTGAAGAAGCGGAAAAGAAATTTAAGCATGAACAATCAGCTTGGTATCAAAAGTTTCATTTTAAAGACGTCTTGAAAGCACTTGTATTCTCCCCACAAGCGATCAACGCCACCAAGTCATCGCAGCGTTTTGCCGTGGCTTTTTGTAAGGATTGGGTGAAGCAAGCGTATCAAGATTACACAGCGCAGAATCGCAAGAACTATCCAAACGAAGTAGCTTTGCATATTCATGGTTGGCAGGGAACAACTCGAGATGGTAGCAATCAAGATGAACTTTTGAAAGATCTCTTTCATTATCTTGAGAAAAATGCCACAAAGAAAAAAGGGTATAAAAAAGTGGGCAAAAAGCACTTTCTCATTGCAGCCATTGGTGGTTTCGTTTCTTTGCTTGGTTTGGGTTTATCATTCTTTTTCCCGATTGGAAATTTGCTATTTTTGCTTGGTTTAGTAGGACCGATTTGGTTAGTATTTGCTTTTTATCGGGCCAGACGCTTTTACCGGCGACATCTAAAACAAGAGAAAGAGGAAGCAAAAAATAAACTGTTAGCTTGTTTGGCTGAAGTAGTGGATTGGCGACGCGAGTATGAGAAGGAAGAAAAACAACATGAGGAGGTCATTGAATACCTCTCTGGTATTCAACAGAAACATTATGTACAAGCTTCGTTTGATCATGCACGTACACTATAAGGAAAGAAGGGAAGATTATGCCTCGACCATTGTTTCGGAAAAAAAGCCAAAAGCAATTGAAATGGTCGACTGAAACGAGACAAGCGAATCAGGGGTTTTTGCATACTTCATTTGAGGAACGCATGCGGCAAAAGCGCACGTCTTCATATTTAGAGACAATGAGCGGTTTGGACACAGGCGAAAAAGTAATCAGTCAAGCCAAAACCAAGGAAATTATGGATGCTGTGAAAGAGGAATTCCCCGATCTGCCTGATTCGGAGATGCCTGTTGGCATTGTGGCCAAATGTTATTTGGGAGATCCTTATGAAGTTCATACGTTTGATATCGAAACGGGTGAAATACTGCATTACAAAACTTCAGAACCTTTGCCGCCGATGCTAGAGAGAGCGCGCAGTATTGCGCAGCATCCGAGTTATTTGTTTATTGAGGTTTACCCCAATTGTCTTTGTGCGGTTGATCGAAACGGTGAGGTGTCAATTGTGAAATAAGGGATAAATCAAGGAGTGAGATAAGTTGGCTCAAGATGATAAATTTGTTACAAACGGATTTCAACCGCTTCGCAGGGGACAAGTGATGGCGGGAGCTGAGGAAGAGCAACGGCAAACGGAGAATACTCCTAATCTGTCATTTACACGCCGAAAAACCGAACAAAATCCACAACAATCAATTTTCCCCAATTGGGACCTATTGCCCCCTAAAACCATTATTCGGAGAAAGGGTTAATGATGAAACAACCCCCAACATCGTATGCAGAATGGGTCAAGTTTTTTGACCTCTTAAAAGAATCAAATGAGAACGAAGAAGAGTTGCTGGCGGTTATGTATCAGGGGAAAATTGATTGGGTACCAGGTGTAGCGGAACGATTTATTCGACAAGTCAAATCGGTTGTTGATAAACGATTTGATGATTCGAATAAAAAATTGCGGCGTGATTTGGCTTATGCCAAAGGGCAAGAGCATTTACTTGTCCCGGCACTAATTGCGGAGCGAAAACGTTCCGAATTTGTTGTGCGGCTTGTGCAGTTGCCGGCCATTCCAAATAAGATGAAACGCAATTTTTTAGAAGCCATTGATGATGCAATTCAGAAGTTACAAGATAGCCTGGAAACGAGCGCTCGCAACAATGATCCTACCGGTAAACTTTACAATATTGTACGAAACAATCCAGTGACAGTTGACATTCCGAAGATCGAAGTGGAGGACGAGCAGTCAACATCATCGACAAGCATTTTTACCCAGATCATTCGCAAGCTGAAAGGAAAAAAGTAGGTCAAAAGGGAGGGGAAACGGATGAGTGATATGAAGACCTTTAAGAATGCATTGGAACGTTATATTAGCGCACGCATCCCGTTTATCTCGATACGCACAACTGAACGGTCTAGAGTCTTGGGAGTGTTGCAAGGAATTGCCGACAGGATGAATATCCCAATTTATGTTCACACGCTGTCAGAGGGCATGAAAGATATTGTCACCAACCGCAAAGTAAATGAAGACCGATCCGTTTATGGAGCCCTTGATTTTATTGGTCAACAATTTACACAGCGGAATAACTTAACATTTGTCTTAACCGAGTTTCCCGATTTGGAAGATGATAATGAACGCTCACGACATTTTGCTGATGTTGTGATGTTGGCAGAACAGCGAGCAGGTGTTGTAATTGTTTTAACCTCAACCCCGATTTGGGGGCAGTTGCAACGCTTGGGAATGGCCTTAACGTTGGATTTACCAAATGAGGATGAGATGTTGGAAATTGTGAATAGTGCCATTCAGTACTATAAAAGCCAGGTTCAAATCGAATGGGGCGAAAAAGAAATACAAGAAGCAGCAACCATGATGGCTGGAATTAGTCAAATTGAGGCGGAAAATATTATTGCCACCATTGCTGTCAAAGGCTCCATTAAAAAAGAAGACCTAGCGGAGATCATGCGTGCCAAAGATCGCATTTTTGCAGATATATCGGGATTGGAGCGGATCAAACTAGATGATCAAACGTTAACAGTGGGTGGCTTATCAGGGTTAAAAGCATGGTTGGAGCATGAGCGGCCCTTGTTAACCGCCAACCTGAAGGATCGAGGGATTCGTCCACCCCGTGGTATTTTATTGGTCGGTGTGCCAGGGTGTGGAAAGTCATTATCAGCCAAAGCGATTGCCCTTAGCTGGAACCTTCCTCTTTATCGCTTGGATCTTTCAACTATTCATGGGCAATATCTGGGGCAATCAGAGGGTCGCTTAAAGGAAGCGTTAAATACAGCTGAACATGTTGCACCTTGCGTACTCTGGATTGATGAGATCGAAAAAGGTCTCGCTGGAGCACAAGGAAATGGAGATGGTGGTACTACAACTCGTTTGGTTGGGCAATTCCTCTTTTGGTTGCAAGAGGCACGTTCGCGCGTATTTGTTGTTGCTACGGCGAATGATGTCTCCAAATTGCCGCCGGAGCTTTTGCGTCGCGGACGATTTGATGAGTTATTCTTTGTCGATCTACCATCACCAGAAGAACGTCGTGAAATTATCCAAATATATGCAAAGCGTGGTTTGAAAAAAGAAGTTCCAGAACCGCTGTTAAGCGAATTGGTTGAATTATCGGATGGTTTTGCTGGTGCTGATATTGAAGCAGCTGTTCGGGAAGTGGTTAAAGAAGCCTTCTTAAATGGAGATGAAGCGGTGACAGCTGATTTATTCCGGCGCAGTTTTGCAAATGTGGTTCCCTTATCCAAAACCAGCCCTGAACAGATCGCAGCCATTCGTCGCTGGGGCCGAGAAAGAGCAATTCCTGCGTCCGGAGTTCAGACAACAACCGATCAGGACAAGTATCCGCAAAAAAGAAAGTTGCTCTTTTATCATAATTCGTAATTGTAAACCAAACGTTCACAAAGAAGTTATCGTCCATTATTTTCGGTAACTTCTTTTTTCTTTGTTATAATCATGAAAGAGGATGTGTGATGAGAGGAAGACTTACTGTGAAGATTGGTGTTATTGGAATTGATCCTGGATATTATCCTGCATTAGAGCGAATCAGTCGGCTTTTTTTCGAAACGTGTCATTTTATTGCGATAGAAGAAGAAAAGGATTCTTATACATTGACATTGCATTTTCATGCTGAAAGCAACCAGCCACCTCAGCTTACACTAACCGAGCAGCTNACTGGNNAAACGTGGTATTCTCCAGTCGCAACGACGCAAACCAATGCTAACGCCAAGATGGAAAAGCAAAAAGAAATGAAACAACAGCTTGGTTGTGCACTACTGAAC
>JGI1652J44930_10000439_pt1 | contig 16254 bp, 13 predicted proteins | sample NewIslsDNAsample_FD_44930 | JGI IMG/M metagenome (IMG submission 44930)
TCGGCACGCCGTCAATGAATTTGGCGGAAGCAAAGGTGTTGGAAAGTTTGCTGCTTTTTGACAGCGGACGGGCGATGCGGCTTCACCATCACTTGCCTTCTTCCATACAACAAATCATTGTTGGCGTCCGTCCGGAACATATCCGCCTTGCCCAGCCAGACGATGACCATTTTGTAGCGAAAGTTGTCAATGTCGAAGTTTTAGGTACGGAAACGCTCGTCACATTTGAACTAACGAAAAACGAGCATTGGATTGCGCGATGGAACGGGCAATGGAACGTTCATGCCGGTGAACGAGTGCCTTTAACCATTGATGAAACAGATTTCCTTTTCTTTCATGAAAATGGCCAGCGGTTGAATCGCTCGATGCCTTCTTATTCGGCCGGCAAGGAGGAGTGCCAATGAATACATCGCTTTCCGTGAAATCATCTCCATCTGTTTCGATTCGCCGCAAACGAGCGATACGGGCAACGTTGGAAGGAATAGCGTACTTGCTTCCATCTCTTATTTTGTTTTCTATTTTTCTTTTTTACCCGATGCTGCGAACCATGTATTTAAGTCTCTATGTAACAGATCATCAAGGAAATCCAGTTCAATTTGTCGGGATCGAGAATTTTATTTATTTGTTAAAAGATGTAAACTTTCTGCAAAGCGCAAAAGCGACATTGCTGTTCGTTTGCTACACCGTTCCGGCCAGTGTTTTTCTAGCGTTGTGTTTAGCGCTCTTGGCCAATGAAAAGCTGAAAGGAATCGGTTTGTTTCGCACGTTTTTTTCTTCCACGATGGGCATGAGTGTAGCGGCCTCTTCTGTGATTTGGATGTTTATGTACAATCCTTCCATCGGGGTTATCAATAAAGTGCTATCTTTATTTGGAATTTCAGACGTTCAGTGGCTGCTTGACCCTAAGATAGCGCTCATTTCTGTCGCCATTTCCGCGATTTGGATGAATACAGGATTTACCTTTCTGATTTTGCTTGGAGGATTGCAAAATATCGACTCCTCTTTATATGAAAGTGCGCGTATTGCGGGGGTGAGCTACTGGTATCAGCTTCGCAAAGTGACATTGCCATTGCTGTCGCCAACGCTCTTTTTTGTAACGACGGTTTCGCTCATTCATTCGTTCCAAACGTTTGGCCAAATCGATATGTTAACGAAGGGCGGACCGATGGACGCAACGAATGTCATTGTTTACTCCATTTATAAAGATGCTTTCATTAATTACAACTTCGGTTCGGCTAGTGCCCAAGCGGTTCTTCTCTTTTTCGCGGTTTTAGTGGTTACCTTTTTGCAATTTAAATTCGGGGAGAGGAAGGTTCATTATCAATGAACGTTTTACGGACGTTTCTGTTGTATGCCCTTCTCATCATTTGTTCTGTTGTGGTGCTGTTTCCGATTGTTTACGCGTTTCTCATCAGTTTTATGAACGGAGCGGAAGTGCTTCAGGGACATATATGGCCGCAGAAGTTTACAATGGCGAACTATGTTGCCGCGTTTCAGAAAGTTCCGTTGCTAGAGTATTTGTTAAACAGCTTTATTGTTTCGTTGATTGTCATGTCCGGACAGTTGATCGTGTCAAGCTTAGCGGCATTTGCTTTCGTATTTCTCAACTTCAAAGGGAGAGATGTCCTCTTTTTTCTATGTATCGCAACGATGCTGATCCCTTGGGAGGCAACGATGATTCCGAATTTTTTAACCGTTCAAAAACTAGGCTGGCTGAACAGCTACTTAGGATTGACAGTTCCATTTTTTGCTTTAGCCTTTGGCATATTTCTTTTGCGTCAGCACTTTAAAACGATTCCATTGGAATTATATGAGGCGGCGCAAGTATCAGGGGTTGGCCGCTTTCGCTTCTTTTGGAATATTGTTCTTCCGTTATCGAAAACGAGCTTAGTTACATTAGGAGTTTATAGCTTTTTAACGACTTGGAATATGTATTTATGGCCTTTGCTCGTTACAAATAATGACCGTGTTCGCACCGTCCAAATTGGATTAAAGCAAATGCAATCGCAAGAAATTTCGACAGAATGGGGGATGGTGATGGCGGCAGTTGTCGTGGTCATTTTGCCAACATTATTGCTGTTGTTTGTCGGGCAAAAGCATCTCCAAAAAGGACTTATGCAGGGAGCCATTAAATAAGGGGGAGAAAAATGATCATGAAAAAAGGAATTTTCATTTTGTTCGCGTTCATTTTAATGACACTGACCGCTTGTTCAAGCCAAAACAACGAAGCAACAGCCGCTCCATCTGAAAACAAAGACGGGAAAACAGAGGTCATTTTTTGGCACGCGATGAGCGGCGATTTGGAAACGGTATTAAAGGAGATTGTTGCGGAATTTAATCAGTCCCATCCTTCTATTGAGGTAAAGCCGATTTTTCAAGGCACATACGAAGAAGCGTTGGCGAAATTCAATACGGTGGCTGGAACGAAAGACGCGCCAACGATTATGCAAACATTTGAAGTTGGAACAAAGTATATGATTGATAGCGGCAAAATTCAACCTGTACAGAAATTTATTGATGAAGAAAATTATGACACATCGCAATGGGAAAAAAATATCGTCAATTATTATACGGTGAATGGAAAAATCTACTCCATGCCGTTCAACTCCTCCACGCCTGTGTTGATTTATAACAAAGATGCGTTCAAAGAAGCAGGATTGGACCCTGAAAAGCCGCCGATGACGTATAGCGAGTTAAATGAAGCGGCGAAAAAATTGACAAAAAAACAAGGAGGACAAACGACTCAATATGGTTTTTCCATTTTAAATTACGGCTGGTTTTTTGAAGAAATGCTTGCGGTGCAAGGCGGGCTGTACGTCAATAATGAAAACGGACGCAAGGGGAACGCCACGAAATCGGTTTTTAATAATGAAGAAGGATTGCGTGTGTTTGATTTGATTCGTGACATGTATAAAGAAGGAACGTTCTACAACGTAGGACAAAACTGGGATGATATGCGTGCGGCGTTTCTATCAAAAAAAATCGCGATGTATTTAGACTCTTCTGCAGGAGTGAAAACGATTATCGACAATGCACCATTTGAGGTAGGAGTTTCTTACCTGCCAGTTCCAGACGGTGTTGAACGTCAAGGAGTGATCATTGGCGGAGCGTCGCTATGGATGACTAAAGATATTAGTGAAAAGCAACAAAAAGCGGCATGGGAGTTCATGAAATATTTAGCAACGCCTGAAGTTCAAGCGAAATGGCATGTAAAAACAGGTTATTTTGCGATTAACCCAGCTGCTTATGATGAAGAGATAGTGAAAGCAGAGTGGAAAAAATACCCTCAATTAAAAGTAACCGTCGATCAATTGAAACAAACAAAATCAACACCTGCGACACAAGGAGCACTCATATCTGTTTTTCCAGAATCACGTCAAAAAGTAGTGGAAGCAATGGAAAGCTTATACCAAGGCGCTGATCCGAAAAAAGCGTTGGATCGTGCAGCGGAGGAAACAGATTGGGCTCTTGAAGTAGCGAATAAGAAATAAGTTGGAAATCAACGGGGCTGATCTGAAAGCAAAGCGTCAGACCCCACAACCATCATATGCAGGGCATAACTATATGAGGTCAGACGCTTATGGGTCAGCTCCTTTGATTTACGCATAAATGGAGGGGTGAGAGGAATGGAAGTTTATGCTCATCGAGGATTTAGCGGGAAATATCCAGAAAACACCATGCTGGCGTTTCAAAAAGCGTATGATGTAGGTGCTGACGGGATTGAATTAGATGTGCAAATGACAAAAGATGGGGAAATTGTCGTTATTCATGATGAACGAGTCGACCGAACAACCAATGGGATTGGTTATGTAAAAGACTTTCCCTATAAACAACTTCGTTTGCTTGATGCGGGAAGCTGGTTTCATGACCGCTTTGCCCGACAACGCATTCCCGCCTTGATGGAGGTGTTGGAGTGGGTTCAAGATTTGGATAAGGAAATAATGATTAATATTGAGCTGAAAAATAACGCAATTGATTATCCTTATTTAGAAGAAAAAGTGCTCAAAATGATTGGACAATTTCAGTTGGAAAAACAGGTGATATTATCTTCTTTCAACATATCTAGTATGTTAAAGGCACGGCAGCTTCATCCGACGATTGAAATCGGCACATTGTTTGAAGGAGTTCATGAAAGCGCAGTTACAAGTGCAAAGTTGGTGAATGCGCAAGCTATACATGGAGATTTGCCGTTTGTTTTGTCTTCAGAAGGAAAAAAAGCGGTGGACCAAGGGATGAAACTGCGTGTTTATACGGTGAATGATGCAAAGGTAGCATCGATGTTGCGGAATGCGCAAATTTCGGCGCTAATGACAGACTTTCCGAATGAATTTCTGACGGAGAAGTGTGAGTCTTGAAAGTCGTGGGATGTTTCTTGCGTTGGAGATTTTGTTCGAAGCAGCAGGCACGGCGATGGTGAAACGGTCAAATAGATGAACCAAGCCCCCACTATAGAGCGATATCCTCTTTTGAAATGGCTCCATGGCGAACAGTGCTCGGCACTGTTCGCCAAATGCGTTTTGAGAATGTGATTGTTCGTCAGTTTGCTTTTTTCGCCGTTTTATTTTTTTGTTTGGTTGTAAGACTCCAATAAACAGGAATTCCGGATAATGTGATTAACACGGAAAGAAAAGCATCGAGCGGCTGATGGATAACGGTGCTTCCAATAATGTAAAGCGCTCCTGCAATCGCAACGATAGGCGTTACAGGATATAAAGGCACTTTATGAGAGGTTCATTCTCCTTCTTGCCAGTAAAAAAAGTTGGCCACAACAACGGATCAGGAACGGAAAATAGCCAGAAAATCATGAGGAAATAGCGAGAGGTTCTGAAGGTTTTTTACCTAATTTATATTTATTAATAATAGAAGAAAAGACTGACTTCAAAAGGTCCATTCAACGACTTTTGAAGCCAGCCTCTTCATCCATTTAGTTTGTAAAAATGGCGTTTGACAGAAGACGGAAAAGATAATCGGTATGATCACGGAATCCGGCTTCTAAGCCGATAAGAGTGACGCCTTTATTTTTTTCTCGTACAATGACTGCCTGCCCTTGGGCAGCATCACGATTTCGCCAATGTCCCGCAATGAAAAAGTCCGGCTGATCCAAGTATGTTGCTTCAACGATATCATTTTCTGTACCGGTATACCAAGCTGGTCGGTAGACGAAGCCGATATCGTTTTGACCATATCCAGCGGTTACTTCAGTTCCTTTATAATTCACTTTAACAATACCATTGCTGTTAGAACCACCTACATTGATGATGTCATCTGTTAATCCAAGCNTTTTAGTTGCTAGGGACGCTCCTGCNCCTATGGCGATATATTTACCGCCACTTTCGACAAATTTGGTAACATTAGCTTTAAACGCGTTGTATTGTTCACTATTTTGTAAACCGAATTCCTTATTGGCATCACTTAAGTTCAAGGAAATAAGATTTTCTGTTCCNCTGTAAATAAATACATCAAAGCCATCAAGCCCTTTTGTCGCAACATCGACCGGTGTGAGTTCTGTTACCTGGAAGCCAAGTCGATTAAGGGCGAGTTTCGTTCCGGCATGGGATTGTTGTTTTCCTATTCCTCCGTCTTTTAAGATCGCGATTTTGACATTTGATAACGCAACAGCATCGGCCGGCACTGTCGCTGTTTGCAAATGTAGTCCAGACTCTTTTACTGCTTCAAAAATATCGTTAGCTGCCGCCTCTGTATAGAAATTTCCTTTTGAATCCCGTTTAACTGGTACCCCTTGTTGAAGAAGGGTATTAACGAGATTTACCGCCTGAACAGAGCTGTTTAGGATGATATACGGTCCTTTGCCGGAAATAGAACCTTGGTTATTGACTTGGTGCACTTTGGTAGCTGTCACTTCGATGTCGCTATCGGTCGCGACTGCCTCAAATCCCCATAGCTCAGGCAAGCTCCATGCAGAAATATCATACATAGCCGGCGTGTCGNTTGTAATATCCTCCCCATCCCAAAGCATTGTGTTCGCTAAACCGGCTTTCGCCTGATCCATTTTTACAATATAAGTACCTTTTGCATACGTTTTGCCATCGACGGAAAAAGGCTTGGATGCTTGTAAAACTTCAATGTCGTTGCGTAGCAAGTGACGGACCGCTTTTTCCGTGACCGTTGGATCTTCTGCATCGACCGGCAAAATATACGCTTTCGGGAAGAATCCGTCTGGGTGATACGGATGATTAAACGTAATGCCGCGTTTAAATATTTCGATTTGGTCTTTCATCATTTCTTGTTTATGTTCCGTAGCAAACTTCAGCGCGCCCATAATCGCGTCGTAATGCCAACGGACCCCGTCCCAATCGTTTGTCGGCGCCTCTAATGTATGGCCGTAGGCACCGTGATACATGGCGTACATTGGTGTAAAAATTGGCGGATAATCGTCCCAGCCAGCAGTGTCATCCCGCTGCGGAATATAGGTTCCTTCCATCGTCTGGTATAGAGCTCCTTTATATTTGTCCTTGTTGGCCATAATCTCTTTTTCCATTGCTTCTGCCTGTTGAAACGCCCATTTGTTGTACAGGTCGTATTCATAGTTTGGATTATGCGGCGGCGTACAAGGTTCGATGAGACCTTGTTTGTTCGGTGCGTAATTTTTTACATAACCGTGAGTGTCTAAAAAGACCATTGGGTTCCATTCTTTGATCAGCTCTACGGTCTCCCGTGTTTCTGGCTGGGATTGCGTAATAAAATCGCGGTTTAGATCGATTCCCGCCCCGTTAAAACGGGTTGCGTTGATACGCCCATCCGGATTTTGTACCACGTTAAAAATTAAGATAGTGTTCGCTAAAATCTTTTTTGTTACTTCATCGTTCTGCGTTGCAAACCGCTCAATCAATTGAAGAATGGCATCGCTGCCAACAAACTCATTGCCATGGATGGAACCGTTAATCATAATGGGCACTTTAAAGTCTTCGTTATTGGTCACCCAATCTTGCGCTTTTCCAGGGTTTTTAAACATCTGCTTTCTTAGCGCTTTAAACTTTCCAAATTTCCCTTGTGCAGATGGATCCGCAATTGTTACGACATAGAGAGGATAACCGTTCGCGGATGTTCCTCTTATTTCTACCTTCACTCGGTTCGATTGTTTTTCGATCTCTTTAAGCTTTGCGCCAATTTGCGAGAATTTCACAAAATCATAGTTTTCGCTATTAAACTTGCTTCCATCTTGTTCTTCAAATGTATTAACATTCGTCCATTTCGTAGATTTAGCAAGCGTGGTTGACCACGGGGCAGAGGCAAGTACTCCTATCGCCAGAAGACCACTAAGTATCTTTTTTCTCTTCATTCGTTTCTCCTCCCTCCTTGAAAATACATTGATTTTGAATATTTATGAAAAAATTTCGATTTTAATATATTTCAATAAACATTTTAACGCAAGATAGAAACTGGTATTTGATACTGATTTCCTAGTTAAAATAACAAGATGGATTAGTTTGGTGTGTATTAATATTTATACATTATAAAGATTGGAAAAGGGTGTATTGCAATGAGGGTTCAATACTCTGTATCAAAGAGATTAGATAGTAAAACCGTAGGAAACCAATTGTCATAGATGATTAATCTTTGACTTTACTTGATACTTGGCGAACAGTGCTTGTCACTGTTCGCCAAGAAGTACGCCTAGTTCTTTTATAGTAGACAGCAAAGAGGAAAGGCTTACAGGTAAAGTCCCGTTGTGTAAACAGTTGTAATAGTTTGGGCAATGTCTTCTACGGATGCCTGGTGTTCATTGCGAACAATTTCCCAAAGATACATTTCGTTGGTGAAAAACCAGCCGCGGGCAACCAGTTCGGGATTTAACTGCGCTTTGGCTAGTCCTTTTTTTTGTGAATAGGCAATATCTTGTGAAATTCGCTGGATGAATTTTTCCCTGATTTCTTTCCATTTAGCGGACACAACCGGTGAAACTCCAATAGCCTGTGCAAACACTCGCATCATGCTTCGTTCTGCTTCTGCCATCTTTAAAAATGAATATGCCTGTTTTTTGATGATTTGTTGAGCTTCTTCTTTTGACGTTGGAAAGAAGGGCGTTTCTGCAATTTGATAAAATTGTTCCATCACATCTTCCATTAGCACTATCAAAATTTCGTCTTTTCCTCCAAAATGTACGTAGGCTGTACCGTATCCCACATTTGCCTTTTTGATAATTTGAGTAATCGTTGCTTTTTGAAACCCTTCCTCCATGAATACTTCTTTTGCTGCTTGTAATAGTTTTTGGCGTGTCATGATGGAACGCATATGACGTTTATCGGCTACTTTGCTAGTATTCACGACATTCCCTCCATTCGTTTCCTTTTTAATAGCATAAATAGAATTGGATGAAAACGAAAGGGTTATTTACGAATAATTTTAATATTTAAATTAATATTTAGAAATTTTTTTATTTTTAATTGACATTATGTCAACTTCCTTGATACAATTTCCCTACACATTTGTAAAAACAATGTGAAGGAGGGATAAAATGTTTTCTTCTTTTGAACCCACACTAGCATTTGCCAGAAAGCTTGACCAGGAAGATAAATTACGGCATTTCCGCCATGAGTTTTACTTAAAGCCTGACTCTATTTATATGGACGGCAACTCATTAGGGCTTCTTTCTAAGAGAGCTGAAAAAACGCTATTAGAGTCTTTGGCTGATTGGAAAGAATTTGGGATTGACGGATGGACGAAAGGGAGACATCCATGGTTTTACCTGTCTGAGAGGCTTGGTGAAATGATGGCTCCATTAGTGGGAGCTTCACCTGAAGAAGTCATTGTAACCGGTTCCACGACGGTGAACTTGCATCAACTTGTTGCGACCTTTTACAAACCTGAGGGAACACGTACAAAAATCTTAGCTGATGAATTGACATTCCCTTCTGATATTTACGCGCTTCAAAGTCAGCTCCGTATCCACGGCTATGATCCAGATACGCATCTTATCCGTGTAAAAAGCCGCGATGGCCGTTTTTTAGAAGAGGATGACATTATCGCTGCCATGACCGACGATATTGCGTTAATTATTTTACCAACTGTTCTTTATCGAAGCGGTCAAATATTGGATATGAAACGTTTAACAGAGGAAGCGCATGCTCGCGGCATTTTCATTGGATTTGATGCATGTCATTCTATCGGTGCCATTCCTCATTCATTCAGTGAGTGGGAAGTGGATTTTGCGTTTTGGTGCAACTACAAGTATTTAAATGGCGGACCTGGATGCGTCGGGGGGCTATATGTGAATCGGAAACATTTCGGGAGGCTTCCTGGCCTGGCCGGATGGTTCGGTTCCAAAAAAGATAAACAATTTGACATGGAGCATACATTCACACCGGCTGAAACGGCAGGGGCTTATCAAATCGGAACGCCTCACGTGTTGAGCCTTGCGCCTTTAATCGGATCTTTAGAAATTTTTGCAGAAGCCGGAATTGAAAATATTCGCCAAAAGTCGCTGCAACTCACTCAATATTTCATGTACTTAATTGAACAGGAGCTGAAAGGTTTTGGTTTTACCATTGGCAATCCTAGAGACGATGCACGGCGAGGGGGACATGTAAGTCTTGAACATGAGGAAGCCGCTCGTATTTGTAAATCATTGAAAGAAAACGGAGTGATCCCGGACTTCCGTGCACCGAACATCATTCGTTTGGCACCGAGTGCATTGTACACTTCTTATGAAGAAGTGTGGAAAGTCGTACAAATCCTTAAAAAAATTATGAAGGAAAAACAATATGAAAAGTTTACAAATGAGCGCGAAGTAGTGGCATAAAGATGTCGCGTTTTACGATGAGAAAGGGGGAGGGAAAATGGGAAACCCAAATAATCATTTCCATGATCTTCATGAGCGGGAGAGAGGATTAAATCGCGATTTAAAAACCAATCAGCTTACCATGATTGCCATGGGGTGTGCAATCGGCACCGGATTGTTCCTTGGGAGCGGGCTTGCCATTGGAACTGCCGGGCCAAGTGTGTTGATTAGTTATGTGATAGGCGCATTGATCGTATTGCTTCTAATGGGGTGTTTATCCGAAATGACGGTTGCCCATCCGACTTCCGGGTCTTTTGGGACGATTGCTGAAAAATATATCCATCCTTATGCAGGTTTTATTGTTCGGTATTCGTACTGGATAGCGAATGTACTTGCTGTTGGAGTAGAAGTAAGTGCCATTGCCGTCTATATGAAATACTGGTTTCCGAATGTTCCAGGAATCGTATGGATCCTGTTGTTTGGCGGTGTGTTGATATATGTTAACGCTACGAGTGTCCATACGTTTGCTACTTTTGAGTATTGGTTCTCCATGATAAAGGTTAGTGCGATTGTGCTTTTCATTCTCCTTGGTGCATATGTTCTATTTGGAGCGTCCGAACAGCCGGGAATAGGAAGCGAAAATCTTGTAAACGATGGCGGGTTTCTGCCGTTTGGCTGGTGGGGAATGTGGATAGCCATCTTTATCTCTCTATTCAGCTTTTTAGGGACAGAAATGATAGCGGTTACAGCAGGTGAAGCGAAAGACCCGGATGTAGCCGTACCAAAAGCATTAAAAGCAACCGTATTCCGTTTATCGACTTTCTATGTTTTGACAATGGCCATCATGTTAATGATCGTTCCCTGGAAATCGGCTGAGGTCGATAAAAGTCCTTTTGTCAAAGTAATGGAAATCTTGAACATCCCTGGGGCTTCGGGTGTTGTAAACTTTATTGTCTTAACGGCTGCATTATCATCGATGAATAGCCAGTTATATGCATCAACGCGGATGATCTTTTCCTTATCACGAGGAAAATATGCGCCCGCTTTCTTTGGAAAAGTAAGTAAAAAAGGGGTTCCAACAAACGCTCTTACGGTTTCTACACTTGGGATTGTCGTCGCTGCAGTCGTTTCGGCGCTGGTTCCTGGGACATCTTATGCGGTCATGATGGGGATTTCCATGTTTGGTGCCATCTTCACATGGCTGATGGTTTTCGTTTCTCATTTATTTTTCCGCCGCAAGTGGAAACAAATGGGGGGACGCAAATTACCAGTAAGAATGATCGGTTTCCCTTATTTGACGATTTTAGGGGGCGTTCTATTGCTCAGCTTGATGATTACGACATGGTTTACGCAATTTAAAATCATGCTTCAATTTGGAGTTCCTTGGTTAATTTTTCTTTCGGTTGCTTATTTTATTTGGAAAAAAACAAATGCAATCCATCATACAACAAACGACGCCCTCCAACTTTCTGAAAGTGATGTCAACATAGATAAATAGCGTCATAGCAAATTTCATGTCTCCTATATAGAAGGCAGCTATGCATGTGAATGAAAAAAGGAGGATGACAGTAGGTGAACGTCAATAATAATGAAACAAACGCTAATGCTGGATTAGAGAAAGAGATTCATACAGATTTCCGAAAAGAAATGTCGTATGCAAGTTACCTTCAACTCAACAAAATTTTATCCAGCCAACAACGATTGTCCGATCATCATGATGAAATGCTTTTTATTATTATTCATCAGGCAAGCGAACTTTGGATGAAGCTCATTATACACGAAGTGAACGCAGCGATTCAATGTATTCTCCGCAACGATTTGGAACCGTCTTTTAAAATGCTTTCACGTGTATCAAGAATTCAGCAGCAATTGATCCAATCTTGGAGTGTCCTTTCCACGTTGACTCCTGCTGAATATATGGAATTTCGGGATAAATTGGGGCATGCATCCGGATTCCAGTCCTACCAAAACCGTTTAATCGAATTTGCGTTTGGAAATAAAAATGCTCATACTTTATTAGTCTTCCAACATGATCCTGAGATTTATGAAAAGCTGAGAAGAGCGCTTCATGAGCCAAGTATCTATGACGCGGCGATTAAAGCTCTCGCAGCCCGAGGATTACCAATTGACCAAGAAGTTCTTGACAGAGACTGGTCCCAAAACTATCAACCCAATGCCAGTGTAGAGGAAGCATGGCTGACTGTTTACCGGAACGTGGATCAATATTGGGATTTATATGAGCTGGCCGAGAAGTTGGTGGACATTGGCAGCCAACAACAGTTATGGCGTTATAACCATATAAGTACGGTTGAACGAATTATTGGCCATAAAAAAGGAACAGGCGGTTCATCAGGTGTCACTTATTTAAAAAGAGCGCTTGATCAACATTTCTTCCCTGAATTATGGACTTTAAGAACGAAGCTTTAATATGTATGCATGGCAGGGGGCTGGGGAAAAGTCCCCTTTCCTGTTTAGGAAATGAATAAGGAGGAAAGAATGATGAATTCATGGATTGATATATCTCAACGTCTGGATGAAAAAGTTGCTGTATGGCCGGGGGATACTCCTTTTTCTTACCGTGTAAATTGGAGCAAAGAGGAAAGTGGGTCGGTCAATGTAGGACAAATCACGATGAGCACCCACACAGGTACACATATTGATGCCCCTTTCCATTTTGATAATGAAGGAAAGCGGGTGATTGATTTGGATTTGGATATATACATTGGCCCTGCCCGTGTCATCCATCTGCCAAACAAGACAAAGATTGGAGTAGACGAATTGCAAGGTGTAAACTTAGAAGGAGTAACACGCCTGTTAATTTATACAGGCGCATGGAAAAACCGTACTGTCTTTCCAGAAGCCATTCCCCATATGGAACCTGAATTAGCGCCATATCTTTCGGAACGCGGCATTCGACTCATTGGCGTGGATCTGCCGTCCGTGGATCCTTTGGATAGCAAAGAGTTATCTGCCCATCATGAATTGACTCGTTATGGTATCCATATTTTAGAAGGTATTGTCCTGGATCATGTGGCCCCAGGGGACTATGAACTATTAGCCCTTCCGCTTCCGCTTGCAGAAGCTGATGGAAGCCCGGTAAGAGCTGTATTAAAAAAGAGGGGGTAACATCCATATTCCATTAATTACACTCAAATCATGGGAACCTGTATAATAAGGATCCTGAAATGATTCTGTGTTAATGCTATACTTCCAAAGCCTTAAAAGCAGACAATGGAGAGAGTAATTATTAAGCAGATAAAAAGTTGACGAACAGTGACAGGTACTGCTCGTCAATTCCAAGCGTGTTTAACAGCAAAGTAGTGGAACGAGTAAGACAAGCAGTAATTGAAGCGGCAACCGCACCGGCGTGGCGCGAAAAGATAACATTCCTTTAAGGAGATATCCTGGGTTACAAAAATAAGGCTTTCGTTTGGACAAGGCTGTTGAAAAATAGGTTTCAGACGTTCGTCTGAAACCTATTTTTTCTTTAAATCCAGTGTATTTTGAAAAAAATAAGCGAAATTTGTTTCCGTAAGGCAAACGTACGCTACCTCTCATTTTTCACAAACAGACCTCAAGAAACTGACGATTGTTCGCTCCAACCATGTAAAAAAGCATTTTCAAGGGGAAACCGCCTTCTCGATGTTGCTTTCTCATCCGTTAGCTAGTTAATAGGCTCAATGGTTACCTATTTCGAAGGAACTTTGACACGTTTAGCATGACAGAATAATAGATAGGGAAAAAGTACTGGTTGTCATCTGGAAAAACAGGAATATATCATGATTTATCCTTATTTTCCTTGTGTTACCATTTAGATAGTGTGTGAATGGGGGAGAGGAAATCAAGGTGTTGCCTTTCTTGGAATCGATCGAAAAAGAAGTGAAACGCAGGGCCTACGAGACGATGAGCCATTGTCTCCAGTCTTATCAGGGGCAGGTCGAAGAAACGATCGAGGAATTTGATCATGGCTTACATTCCTTTTACCACGTGAATGATGAATATGTCTCACATTGTCAGGGAGAGCCGAGGGAAGCGTCTGAGTCGATATACGGGGACTTGCGGCCAATCGAATCACATATTGATGCGGCCGCAGACGATCTTCTTCATGAAATAAGCAGGGGAATCGCCCGAATACAGCGAAAGATAGAGGAGTTATCATGACAACCATTCAAATCAAACCAGACGAGCTGGAAACGGTAGCAAAACATGTCCCCGATGCGGAAGACGCCTGTCAGCGCGCGCGAACCTCGCTTTCCTGGGAACTTCCCTCTTTAGTGATGGAGATTCCAGGAATCGGCTCTGATGCCATCCATGAGTTCAAAGACGAGCTTGTTTATTGGCTCCAGATCTATGAAGAAAAGCTGAATGAAGCGGAGGAACTGCTGTATCGAACAGCCGCGGCAATAAGACAGGCAGACCAAACGCTTGCCGATAACATGACAGAATTCGGTCTGGAGCTTCTTGGCTGGTATGACTTGCAGCGATTGCTTGGAGAATACGATCCAATCACCGGGGAACGGATTTCAGCAGGAGACCGCTGGCTGGCGGGAGGAATGCTATTGTTGTCCGTCATTCCTCCAGCCAAAGGAGCAGGCGTCGCCGGCAAAGTGGGGATCAAAGGAGCGAAAGCGGCAGAAACAGCAGCGGATGTTTCCGAATTAGTCTCGCAAACGAAACATGTTCTCCGCTATGATAAAATCATGCCTACCCTTCAAGCGGTATACCACCAAGTCGTAAAAGCTCCGATCAGCAATACGATCCGCTCATTTAAGAAGCAATGGGACGACTTTTTCGCCAGCGTTCGATCTGCCCAATGGCAGCCAGCATTTGCCGGGATAGGACCAGTGTCAAGAGCAGGGATACAGGAGACCGCGGAAGAAGTCACCAGCTTCGTGCGCTTTTCAATGAGTCAAGTCGAAGGAGAAGTGGGGAAACGAACGGATGACGCCTTATATGCATATAAGGGTACTGAAAATGTTAAAGTATATGATGTAGTACCTTATCGTCCTAGCAATTCCCCACTAGAAAATCATCATGGTGTATTAGATGTTTGGGCTAAGCATAACATACCGAATTATGTAAGTAGAGGTGCTGATACTCCTACGATTGCCTTGACAAAAGAACAGCATGATGCTACAAAAAGGGTATACAGAGAATGGTTATATGAGAAAACAGGTAAAAAAGTTGGGGGAAAAGTAGATTGGAAATCGGTTTCACCTCAAGAAGTGCAACAATTAACAGAAAGAATGTTTGATGCTGCGAATGTGCCACAATCTGCGAGACGAGATTATTATCGTGCATTTCATCAGTATATATATCGGGAGTAGTGAAAAACCATGAATATAGAGAATTTAATAAATAAAATAAAAACTTTACCAGATTGCGTGGTTTATCCACCATCTGGTATTCCCAAAGTTAATAAATCACATACTTTACCTGATGATGTGCTTAAATTTTATGAGCTATGTGGGGGAGTTGTTTTATACGAAAAAGCAGATTATCCAGTTTTAATAGTTCCTCCTCAAGATTTTGTGCTAGCCAATCCTGTTATTGTGGGGGAGTTATGTGAAGAAGATATTTCATCAGATTGGTATATATGTGCAACAGACAGAAACGGTGAATATATTACAATCGATTTGAACCCAAAAAGACTCGGAAGGTGCTATGATAGTTTTTATGATAGACATGGGGTAGTGGGGGAGTGTTCTATTATAGCTACTTCTTTTACTGACTTATTAGAGCGGTTTATAGAAAATAAGGGAGACTATTGGTACTGGTTAAAAAAAGATTTTATACCTTTAGGTGATGCTTACGATGATATTTAAATATATTCCTGGGAGATTGAATATCTCTCAGTTTTTTAATCTAAAAATAACATATATGATTTTTATTTTCTAATTGATTTTCTCTACAGAGCATTGAAAAGTAATAGTTATTTTCAGAAGGATTTTTTGGGATTCGAAATGCAAAATAAACTGATAACGATAACATACGGACTTCAGACATTGAAATAGAAAGTATTTAAGTCCCTTTGCGGCTTATGCTTGTTTTGATAGTTGTGATCCTTGATCAGAGTGATAAATCAACCTAGGTGGAGGTTGACGCTTCCAAACAGCTCTCTCTAATGCTTGTATCGCGAATTGATGATTCATCCGTTCACTGATGGCCTACCCGACAATTCTTCGAGAAAACAAATCCATTATGGCGAACAGTGCTAGGCACTGTTCGCCAAGTATGATTCTGCTACGGTTGGCCAAGTTTTACAAAGCATTTTCATGAAGAAAAATATTAAGACCGAATTAGATTTAAGCCACGATATGGTTCGCGTAGAAGCTCGTAGCTGAAAAGCCGATTCGCACTTAGGACATGTTTTTAATGACGGATCAGCACCGACAGGGCTTCGCTATTGTATCCATTCAGCAGCGTTGAGAAGATCTTGAAAAAGAAGGATACGGGTAGTATTTTACATTGTTTGAAAAAGAAAACCGCTAAACGGCGTCCGTTTAGCGGTTTTA
>JGI1652J44930_10000443_pt1 | contig 16160 bp, 17 predicted proteins | sample NewIslsDNAsample_FD_44930 | JGI IMG/M metagenome (IMG submission 44930)
GGGCGCATGGGGGGCGGCGGATGCCGGCTGCAAAGGGCGAAACGTCCGTTGAAGGGTTCCAATGATCTGTTCGAGATGCGACGACAGGGGCTGGCCAAGCGGCCATTGGGTTTGAACGTGCCCGGACGGCGAATCTTTCGACGCGCCCCTGGTAGGCCAAAAGTTCTATGCGAAACCGCTAAGGGTGATGCGCTGACGAGGCCGTAGGAATTAAAATATTGTTGGGGAGCATTAATCTGTTATTGCGGACACCACAGGGGTCAGGAAGGGTCGGATCAACCTGTGGCCAAACAGCGCAACTGCCTCAAAGCAGCTTCACCAGAGGACTTCTGCGGAGATGGTCGGTTGCCCACTTTCGCATAAAGGGCGTGAACCGTATTGTGGCTGACGGGTCGATGGAGCCGGGAAATTGCATCTGGTTAACCGGCTTGCATAGGGAGTGGAAAACAGGATGCGGCGGACACGTCGTAAATTCAGATGTTGATATTGACCATCTTGTGCACCATTTTTGTGGAGTATGTGTGGGACACAAATGTTGGCCTGTTCGTATTTCTCATTGAGGTCTTCTTTCTGGTACTGATTTTTATCCTCGATACAATGACCATTGCAATATATAAGGAATGGCACGCCAAGGAAGCGCCGTTCGGATTAATGGGGGTTTCTGAGAGCAGTTGTCGGCCTCGTGGTGATTTTTGGGGTCATCTATATCATTGTTCAGCATCTTCCCTTGCCAAGCTGAAAGCGATATACGATCTCCCTAGAAGGAAAAACGGAACACGACAAAAACAAGTGAAAGGATGGAACAAAAGGATAAGTCCTTTTCTTGAGAGAAAGGTGATTGATGATGCAATTTGAATACGGAACATTAATATTTCAACTGGTCATGTTAATTATGCCCGTGTTCTTTTTGATGTTGATTATCGCTTTCGGGTACTTGTATTACCTGGCAATAAAAAAATTGAAGAAGTGATGGCACCCTTTCCACCCCTCTACCATATTGGTGTGGAGACGGCAGAGCCACCTTCCAACACCTTTTGCATTTGTTTATTTTTCCGTATATTCAATCAGTGGCAACGGCTTATGGGAATGGCGACGGAAGTGTCAGTCTCTTCCGCTACAACGGAACCATAGACAGAATCGAATAGATAAATTTGGACAAGAACGGAGAGATCCAGGACTGCTTCCATATGTACGACGAAAAGGGGATCATCACCTCGGGCGTCTCTTCGGAGGGAACAACGACTTACGTCTACGGCGTGCTGTAGCAGCTGGTCAAGGAAGGACGGCCCGGTGGAACGGTGATCGAGTACACCAGCGACGCCGTCGTCAACCGGCTGACGTTGAAGGAAACGAAGGGCGGTACGGCCTTCACCGCGACCTACACCTACCGCGAGCGGATCCTGGATCAAAGGGAAAATATATAAAGTGCGATGGCGGTTTCATTTGATCCATGAAAGAGGGAGATTCATACTATAGGTCATAAGGAGAGTGAAATAGATGGCAAACTCGGAAACTTGGGATCCGCATAAATTTTTAGTTAAAATTCTGGAAAAAGGAGAACTTTCAATAAAAAATATAAAACAATCCACAGGATTATCATATCTTGCTTCTTTTTCTATTTATATGGGCTGGAAGTACAGGATGGGTGGGAGAGGATTAAGTGCGATAGAGAAAAGATGCGAAAAAGCCTCTGGCGCACCGTGGTTATTGAAGGAAGAGGACATGAAAATGTGCATTTTTTCAAGAGGCAGAGGAAAACCGATTGCCGAGGTGGTCGACAAAAACTGTGAACATATAGCAAATTTGGTTTCATTAGCACGTACAGATCTTCCGTATTTAAGAGCTTTACAGTTCGTTTTGCGTTCGCAACATGATGTTTATGTTTCGGGATACAGACCGACAAAAAAACTGCATGATGAAGAAGTGATTGAGCAGATTCGCCGGAGGTACGAAGGNGCTAAAGGCATTCAAATGGATATTTCGATCGAAGGGCGGAGGAGAATCCATATATTGCATGAAAAGGAGACCATCATGAAGGTGTATCGGCGGGCGGACGCCAACTTTATTGTCCATTCATTCAGTGACATTTTTAAAGTGCTTCGAAGGATTGACAGGCTGGTGAAGAGACTGAACAAATATTTTTGACTGGTGGAAGAAGGTTGCGGAATACCTAATCAATTCAGATGAATAGGCAAAAACAGGTGTCACCCGCAGGAGGACCGAGAAAAGCAAAAGACCGGGAATTTCTCCCGGTCTTATTCCTTGTCGTGGGCTTCTTCCTTGGTGTTGATCATGTGGTGGGCGGTGATCACCAGCCGTCCCCACATTTCCTCCCGCTCCGGTCCGGTGATGCCCACCTCGTCCAGGGCTTCGGCCATGCAGGAGAGCCAGGCCTGGGCCCGGGAGGGGGTGATCGGAAAGGGGAGGTGGCGGGCCCGAAGCATGGGATGGCCGTGTTTTTGGCTGTACAGGGGCGGGCCGCCGAAAAATTGGGTGAGAAAGAGGCGCTGCTTCTCCATGACCGGAGTGATGTCCTCGGGAAACAGCGGAGCGAGCAGCGGATGGGCCTGTACCCGCGGGTAGAAGGCGGCCACCAGGCGGGCGATCGTGTCGGCGCCGCCGATTCGTTCGTACAGACTCTTGGGCTCCGTCATGCGCCCGCCGCCCCTTCCCGTTTCATCTCCCGGAAGGCCCGCTCCACCGCTTCGATGGTCCGGTCGATGTCCTCGTCGGAGTGGGCGATGGTCAAAAACCAGGCTTCGTACTTTGAAGCGGGAAGATAGACGCCGCTTTCCAGCATCAGATGGAAGAAGCGGGCGAAGGCTTCGCCGTCCGCCGCTTTCGCCCCGTCGTAATCCGTCACCGGCCGGTCGGTGAAGTAGACGGTGAAGGCGCCTCCCTTCCGGTTGATCTGAACGGGGATTCCGTACCGGGAAGCCAGTTCGGCGATGGCGCCGGCCAGCCTTTCCCCCGCCTGATCCAGCCGCTCGTAGGTTCCAGGCCTCGCCAGGGTTTCCAGACAGGCAATGCCCGCGGCGACGGAAAGGGGGTTTCCGGCCATCGTTCCCGCCTGGTACATGGGACCCACCGGCGCCACCAGCTCCATGATTTCCCGGCGACCGCCGTAGGCTCCGATGGGCAGGCCGCCGCCGATNATCTTGCCCAGGGCGGTCAGGTCGGGCTCCACTCCGTACAGCGTCTGGACGCCGCCGTAATGGAAGCGAAAGGCGGTGATCACCTCGTCATAGATCACCAGCGCGCCGGCGGCGTGGGCCAGGCGATTCACCCCTTCGAGGAAGCCGGGAGCGGGGGGCACGATCCCGAAGTTGCCGACCAAAGGTTCCACCAGGACGGCCGCCGTCTGATCCCCCCACCGGTCCAGGGCTTGTTCCAGCGTATCCANCCGNTTGAAGGGGACGGTGATCACTTCCCGGGCGATGCTTTGCGGAATGCCCGCGCTGTCCGGCATGCCCAGGGTGGACGGTCCCGAGCCGGCGGCGACCAGGACCAGATCGGAATGGCCGTGGTAGCAGCCGGCGAACTTGATGATCTTGTCCCGGCCGGTGTAGGCCCGGGCCAGGCGGATGGCCGACATGACCGCCTCGGTTCCGCTGTTGACCAGGCGCAGCAGTTCGCAGGAGGGAATCGCNTCCCGGAGCATCCGGCAAAAGCGGATCTCCTTTTCCGTTGGGGTGCCGTAGAGGGTACCCTCCGCGGCGGTTTTGACGATGGCTTCCGTGACGGCCGGATGGGCGTGGCCGAGGATGATCGGCCCGAAGGCGCCGAGATAGTCGATGTACCGGTTTCCGTCTTCATCCCAGAAATAGGCGCCCTGGGCCCGCTTCATGAAGACCGGGGCGCCGCCGCCCACGGCCCGGAAGGAGCGGGAAGGGCTGTTGACTCCGCCGACAATCACATCCAAGGCTTGTTCGTACAGTGCTTCAGAACGCTCCCGTCGCAAGTGAAGGCCCCCTTTGGCATCGTTTTGGTCCGCATTTTCGTCTCCCCGTCCTATTGTAACACGACCTGCGCGGGAAGGGGGTGGAGGCGGATCAGCCTTCGGTTTGCGGCACGGGTCCTTTCACCTTGGCCTCCTTTTCACCGGTCCGGTTGGACTGTCTGAGGGGGATTTCCCGCAGGAAGAAGGTGAGGAGGAAGGCGAGCAAGACGACGAGCGTTCCCGCGAAAAATACGTGTTCGATCGCCAGGGCGAAGCTCTCTTTCACCAGCTTGAGCAGGGATTCAAACAGCGGAGCGGCCCCCTCCGGTAGGGCGCTCCGAATGCGCTCGAGGCGATCGGGATCCATCAAAATCTGGGGATCCTGAAAGGAACTCCACATTTCGGCGTTGCCGCCCGCGCCCGAAGCCTGCGGCAGGTCTTTCACCATTTGTTTCATTTCGCTTTCCATCTGGTGGGAAAAGATCGTCCCCATGACCGACACGCCGATGGTCCCGCCCATTTGGCGGAACAGCTGGTTGGAGGCGGTGGCGACGCCGAGGCGGGCNTGTTCGACGGCGTTTTGCACCGTCAGGGTGAAGATCGGGAAAGAGATGCCCAGCCCGGCCCCCACAAGAATGATGTTGATGACCGTGGTGTGCAAGGGGGTGTCGACATCCATCCGGGACATCGAGAAGAGCCCGGCGGCCATGACTGCCAGGCCGAACAGGGCCAGTTTCTTGTACCGGCCGGTCCGGCTGATGATCTGTCCGCTGACGGTGCTGGCGATCACCATGCTCAGGGTCATNGGCATCATGATAAAGCCCGAGGAGGTGGCGGAGACGCCCTGCACTCCCTGAACGAAGAAGGGCGTGTACATGATGGTTCCGAACATGCCCATCCCTGTCAGAAAACCGACGATGTTGGAAATAGTGAAGATCGAGTTTCGGAACAGATCCAGGGGCAACACGGGGCTTGAGGCNCGGACTTCAATCCACAAAAATGCGGCCAGGGCGATCAGGGTGAATCCGAACAGCCCGAGAATCTCGAAGGAGAGCCAGTCGTAACGGTTGCCGGCCCAGGAGAAGGCCAACAGCATCGGAACGATCGTCAAGGTCAGAAACAGAGATCCCAGATAGTCCACCTTTTCCCGCCGCCGTTCGGTGGCGGAGGGGAACAGGCGGATGATCAGAACCAGGGCGACCAGGCCGAAGGGGAGAAAGACCCAAAACACCCAGTGCCAATCCCANTGGTCGACGATATATCCGCCCAGGGTCGGGCCGAAAACGCTGGCCAAGCCGAAGGAGGCGCTCATCAGCCCCTGCCAGCGTCCCCTCTCCCGCGGGGGGAACAGATCCCCGACGGAGGTGAAGGCCGTGGACATGATCATCCCGCCGCCGAATCCCTGNAGTCCGCGGTATAGGATCAGCTGGAGNATGGTGTCGGCGGTTCCGCACAGGAAGGAGCCGGCGATGAAGAGGGTGAGCCCCGCGAGCACAAAGGGTTTTCGCCCGTAGAGATCCGACAGTTTTCCCACCAAAATGGCGGTGACGCTGGANGTCAGCATGAAGATGGTGAACACCCAGTTGAACAGGTCCATTCCGCCCAGATCGGCAACGATCCGGGGCAGTGCCGTTCCCACGATGGTTTGGTTCAGGGAGACGAACAGGAGCGATACCATAATGGCGATCAAGATGGTGATTTTTTTTCTTTTACTTAAGTGTTCCATCCGATCCCCTCCATCTTTTTGTTTTCAGATCAGGCGCTTCAACAGATCGTTCAGGGTGTGAATCGTTTCCGTCGGCAGTGAGGAAAGCTTCTCCTGAAAATATTTCTCCTTCTCCCGCAGCAATTGATCCATCCTCTCTCGTCCCGCCTCCGTGATGTGCAGTTCGACGGACCGCCGGTCCCGCTCGGACCGCCGCCGGACGACCCATCCCTTGTCTTCCAGCCGATCGGTCACGTTGGTGACATGGCTCAAAGAGACGCCCAGATCGTGGGCCAAATCGGTAATCCGCAGGGAGCCGTCCCGGTGCAGGATCTTGAGGACGTGGTATTCGGCCATTGTCATCTGATCGCCGAGCAGGTCGCTGAGATCCTTGTGGATGGACCGGAACACCGCGCGGAGGGTGGATTCAAATTCTTGAATGGCTGCCAGACGGCTGTTCATTATTTCCCACTCCGAAATATTAACTAACTTAATCATCAATGATGTTAATTATATGGGGATGGCGAAAATGTGTCAAACGGGATTTTTTGTAAATCGGCGGCGAAAGACGGAGAAAAGGCGCCAAAAGTGAAATTGTAGCGGGTGAGTTTCTGTGATATGCTGATGGCAGCGAATTTTGTCATCGGGAAATGGCGTTTGTTTGACGAGGAGGCGGAAGAAGTGTCGTCGTTTTTCACGGTGGGTCAGCGGTATCGGGACCGTTATGTNATCGAAAGCGCCCAAGCCTTCCTGGACGGGGAACTGGCTGTCGCCCGCACGGATGAGAACGAGCGGTTCTANCTGCAGTGGACGAAACTCAAGAAGGCAACCAAATCCCTGGTGATTCAGCAGTACCGTTCCCTCAATCATCCGTTGGTCCTTCCCTTTGCCGAGGTGTACACCGAGGATCGCTCCATCGTGTTTATCCGTCCGTACGTGAATCTGACTCATCTGGATGAGATCCTGCAGATGCAGCCCTGGAGCGAGGAGGANACGGTTCGTCTGACGAGGGAGCTGCTCCGGCTGGAAAAGATGTTGAACAGCCGCCCCCTTCCCATGTATCTTCTGCTGGATCCGCGGAACCTGGGTCTCACGGAGGACGGGGAGCTGAAGGTCTTCTTTTGCGGGGTGAGGGATTTTACGGCCCTGGAGCCGGCCATCGACTGGGGAACCTGGATGTACATGTGCATGACCGGGCAGATCATCGGGGAATCCCTGGTCAAGCTGCCCTCCGACTTTCCCTTTTCGGGGCCTGTGGCGCGGCTCATTGAGCGAAGTCTGAAAAGGGCTTCGGCCGATCAGGTTCTTTCCCAAATCGAAGCTTATGAAAAGAGGAAGAATTCTCCCGGCCTGCTGAGCCGCCTGTTCGGGGGAGACCGCCGGCAGCGGGAAGAAAAGCGGGAGGAGAGCCTGCGCCTTCCGCCGAAAAGGACCGCCCCGCCGGATTTTTCGGGAGGTAAGGGAAAACCCTATTTGGGGGATAGAATAAAAGCGAAGCATCCTGCCGGATTTTCCGGCACACCTCCGGCGGCCCCCGAGGCGCACAAAGTGATGTCTCCTCCGGAAAGCCGTTGGCCCGCCCCGGGGGACAGCAAGCCGCATTTTACGGAAAGACGTCCGGATCTGGAGCGGCGGGAAGAACAGAAATCGCCGCCCTTCGCGAAGGAAACCGCGAAGGAAACGGAGACAAGGGGGGAGAGCGCTCCGGATCAGACCGCTTTTTCGCACGCGGAGACGCGGGAAGAGCACGTGCCGAGGCCGGCTCCGGAGGTTTCGGTGGCGAAAGCCGCCCCTCCCTCCGCAGAGGACGATCGGAGGCCGGATTGGCCGGCGGAGATGCCGGCGGAAACGTCCCCTCGGGCCCGGGACCGGCAAGAGACCGCGCCCGGAGAAGGGGAAGTCCCCCGGCGGATGCCGGAGCAATCTGCGGTCCGGGAGAAGGCATCGTCAGGGGAGGCGGCTCCTCAACCGCCGGAAGTACACCAGCCCTTGGAGGTCTCCCGGCCTCAGGCAGCGGACGGTCCTCTGCCGGCGGACCGGTCGCCGCGCGTTGTGCCGTCTGACCTTCCCGCGCGGCAGGAACAGGAGCGGAGGCAGATGGATCACCTGATCCGGGAACGCTTGATCCGAGAGCGAAGGGAACATGACCGCCTGGCCGGTCAGTTCCGGGAGTATGCCAGAATGATGCAGGGCGGGGGAGGGAATCGATAGGCAAACGGGGTGACGAAATGGAACAGTACAGGGTGCATCGGGATTCCCTGGGAGAAGTTCGGGTGCCCGCCGACAAGTATTACGGCGCGCAGACCCAGCGGGCGGTGGAAAACTTCCCCATCAGCGGGTTGAGATTGCCCCGCCGCTTCATTCGGGCCCAGGGCATCATCAAGGCGGCGGCGGCCCGGGCGAACCGCGAATGCGGGGAATTGTCCCCCGACCTGGCGGATGCGATCATCTCCGCGGCGGAAGAGGTGATCCAGGGAAAATGGGATGACCACTTCGTCGTGGATGTGTATCAGGCGGGGGCCGGAACGTCCCAAAACATGAACGCCAACGAAGTGATCGCGGGACGGGCCGCCGAGCTCCTCGGGGGGAAACCCGGGGACATGTCCCTGGTTCATCCCAACGACCACGTCAACCGGGGGCAGTCGACCAACGACACGATCCATGTGGCGATCAACATTGCCGCCGCCGAAGGGCTGGTTCATGAATGCATTCCCGCCGCCAGCGCCCTGGCAGGCGCCCTGTGGAAAAAGGCGGAAGAATTTCACGAGGTCCTCAAGTCGGGTCGGACCCACCTGCAGGATGCCGTGCCGATGCGTCTGGGGCAGGAGTTTGAGGGCTATGCGGCCTCCCTGGACGAGGCGGTGGAGGATTTGAAAAAGGTGTTGCCCGATCTTTACCGGATCGGCCTCGGCGGCAACGCCGTCGGGACCGGCATCAACACCCACCCCGATTACGCCCGCATCGCCATCGAGGATATCGCGAGACGGACCGGCCTGCCCTTCGTTCCGGCGCGGAACCGGTTCGCCTTCATGCAGAACACCGGGGCGGCCTTCAAAACCAGTGCGGCCCTTAAAGGCCTGGCCATCCGCCTGAGCAAGCTGGCCAGCGACCTGCGCCTTCTCTCCTCCGGTCCGAGAACCGGCCTGGCGGAGATTCGGCTGCCGGCGGTGCAGCCGGGCTCCTCGATCATGCCCGGGAAGGTGAACCCGGTGATGGCCGAGATGTTGAACATGGTTTGCTGTCAAGTGATCGGAAACGATGCGGCCATCACCTCCGCCGGGGAAATGTCCCAACTGGAGATCAACGTGATGATGCCGGTGATCGCCCACAATCTGCTTCAATCCATTCAGATCCTGACCAACGGCATGAACGCCTTCCGGAAGCGCCTGGTGGAGGGGATCGAGGCGGATCCGGACCGGTGCCGGCATTGGCTGGAACGTTCCCTCGCCCTTGCCACCGCCCTCAATCCGGTGATCGGTTACGACCGGGCGGCGGAGGTGGCCAAAAAGGCGTACCGGGAAGGGAAGACGATCAAGCAGGTGGTTGTGGAGGAAGGACTGCTGTCGGAAGAGGAAGCCGACCGGGTGTTGGACGTCCGGCGGATGGTCCCCTGACGGCGAAGGCGCACAGAAGGACCATGTGCGCCGGAACGTGTCGATGCTTGCATGTACCGGCCCGCGAAAACGGAGGGGTGACGCGCGCGCATATGTACAAAGGCCGGCGGGCCCGCAGCCGGCGGTTGATGGCGCCCGGCGAAAATGGCCCTTCGAGGGTTGAAACTGCCCGGTGAGGGAATCGACGCGGGGATGCCGCTGAATCGGGCGGGTCCGCCGGACCGATTTCGGCTTGGCTTCACCGGTGCCGAAGGAAGGAATCCGGTTGACGCACCGAATCGATTTTCTTTGTCCGCAAGGCGCCGGAAAAATTCTTCTTCCGGGGGCGTTCCAGAGGCCTCCGGGCGGGTTGCCGGGAAATATCTTTTGGAGGGGATCTGCGGGCCTGTTGTTCCGGAGATTCCGGGAGAAGAGCAAATGCCTTGTGGCGCGGAAGCGCATCCGTCCGGTGAAGCCGGGGCACCGGCCCGGAAGCTATTTAGCGTTTTTTCCGCGGGCTGTCATCCGTGATGGAAATGGGGTGTCCTTCCTTTTCGGGAAGGTCCCCCTTTTTCTTTTCTCGAACCGCCTTTTCGAGGAACCGGGCGATGCTTTTGCCGTCTCCGGTGGCGGACAACCCCACGTTCAGGGGGCCGCTCAAGGTTTTGATCGACAGTTCCTGGATTTTGTATTCGATGCGTTCGATGGTGATCGGCTGAAGGGATGCCAGTTTTCTTTTCAGGGCTTCATTTTCTTTCCGCAGGATGGCGATTTCCCGTTCCAGGTGATGAAGCCGGTCCCACAGAGTTGCGTACACGAAGACACCTCCCGTCATTTCTTTTTAAAATATATGGCCGTTTTCTTGCGGAAGCACCAAAAGGCGGGTGGCGGAACGGAACCCGGCTGAATACAATACGGATGGGCAGATGCCCCGCCGGATTTGCCGCTGAAGGGAGGATCAAGGATGGAATCCGGCTTCCCCTGGAGGAAATGGGTTCAATTGGCCGACCGGTTTTTGGGGGAAGACTTCTGGTCCGATCTTGAGAAGGAAGTTCCCGATTCCGTTCCCAAGGTGGATGTATACCATACCCGGAGTGAAGTGATCGTGTTGGTGGATTTGCCGGGAATGGAGGATCTCAGCCGGCTGCAGCTGAGGACCGACGGGCAGCATCTGATGATCAAAGGGAACATTCCCTCCCGCTATGATCGGCTGGATGTGTCCGTGGCGGAACGTCCCAAGGGGGAGTTTCACCGCTCCATTCCCCTGGGGGCATGGGTGACGAGGCACCAGGCAAGGGCCCGGTACCGGCGGGGGGTGTTGGAAGTCCGGTTGCCCAAAGTGTCGGCGCCGAAGACGGCGCCCATCCGGGTGAGGGAGGGCTGAACCGGGCACATCCCCCCGGCGGTTCACATAGCATAGGATGAGACCAAGCGGGGGGATCAGGGATGGGCACCGTGAACAACATCTTCAATGTGAAGATCAACAATGTGACCAGCACCGGATCGGTCAATTTCGGAAACACGATCCACATCGGACATGAGGCCAACAGCAAGGCGGTGGGAGGCGCCTACCAGTACGGTGATTTGGGCAGGATGCTGAGTGCCAGCAGCAACAAGTCGATCGATCCCGACTTGATCGATCAACCCTGACTTCCGGGGGGAAAACCATGATTCGGATCGAGATCGGCACCGTCAATATCGACACCGTCTCCCAGGCCGGATCCGTCAACTTCGGCAATACCTTGCACGTGCTGGAGTCTCCTTTTGAACGGGTACGCAGTCCGGAGGGGGAGGAAAGAAAAAGGGGGCGTGCAAAGATCCGGAATCCCTGCAGGAGAGGAGGTTGCCCCGAATTTCCTCCGCCGTTGCCGTATCCCCCCGGGTTGTGGTTTCCCTCTGTCCCGATGGTCGGATGGATGGGGGTTCCCTTTTTCTACTGGTGACGGGAGGAAGTGGGGGGAGCGGGGGAGAGGGGATTTCGTTGAAACAGGTGACCACCGGCTTGTTGCTGTGTTTGATCCTGACGGACGCTTCGAGGAGAACATCGCCGGTGGTTCCGCCGATTTTTGGGAGGTCGGCGACGTTTCACATCCCTGCGGAAGAAGGCCCGGAGCTTGCGGATTTCATGAGGTGCGTCCGGCGGGAGACCGGCCTTCGCGGGCGCGCACCGGATCGCAAATGGGCGGAGAGAAAGGAAGAGAAGCGGGTTCGAGAGCTTTCTCCCCGACGGGAAAGGAACCGGTGGCTTGGCCCTTGACCATTTGCCAGGAGAGCGAAAAAAGGGCCTGTACGGGTTATATTTTCCGCCGCCAAAAAGAAGGCCGATCAGTGGTTCCGAAAGCACCTGGATACATATCCGGATGGGACAACCATTCAATTTTACGGTGCGAAAGATCCGAACTGGATCGGAAGGATGGGATCCGGGGGCGGTGTGGTGGTCGTGACGGCCGGTGAGCCCCGAAATTGAAAAAAGGGTTGTGGAGGAAGCTGCGGAGGAAAACCGGGAGATGGCGAAAGATCCGGGATGAAATGATGAAAGAGGGGCGGATGGACAGTCTGTCCGCCCCGTTTTCTTTCCGGGATCCCCGAAACGCTCCCATACGCATTCCCCCGCGGGTGTTTTCCAAAGGTGCCCGTGGTACAATAGTACCGGCGGCGAATGGAAGCATTCTTCTGAAATCCGGGATTTCGCGGTTTCGGGTGACGGGCGCGCTCCGCCGGGGATTCGCCCGATGCCGGAGGCGGTCAGGAAAAATCGTTGGAGGTGTGATGGATATGCTGCAAGAAGGAGACATGGCACCCGATTTCACGTTGCCGGCCAGCAACGGAGAACAGGTGTCCCTGTCGGATTTTCGCGGAAAAAAGAATGTGATCCTTTATTTTTATCCGAAGGACAACACGCCGGGCTGCACCGCCGAGGCCTGCGATTTTCGCGACAGGGCCGGCGATTTCTCCGAACTGGACACGGTGATTTTAGGCGTCAGCCTGGATGATCTTCAATCTCACGAAAAATTTATCCGGAAATACAACCTGCCCTTCCTGCTTCTTTCCGACACCGAGGCGGAGGTGTCCAAGAAGTACGGGGTGTACAAGGAAAAAAACATGTTCGGCAAAAAGAAATGGGGAATCGAACGCTCCACGTTCATTATCGACAAGGAGGGGCGCCTGGCCAAGATTTACCGCAAGGTCAAAGTGGACGGCCACGTGGAAGACGCGCTGGCCTTTGTGAAGGAACATCTTTCCTGATCCGGACAGGGAGGGGAAGCCCTTGAGCGAAGTCAGCGCCTATTCCCTTCCGGAGTATTACGATTGGATCTCCACCGGCCTGGACGGGGACATCGCCTATTATGTGGGCCTGGCCGAAAAGAGCGGGGGGCCGGTGTTGGAGCTGGGGTGCGGCACGGGCCGATGCAGTTTGGCCATCGCCCGGGCCGGCATCGAAGTGACGGGTCTGGACCTCTCCCCGGCGATGCTGGATCGGGCCCGGAAAAAAGCCGATGAGATGGGCCTTTCCGGCCGGATTCGCTGGGTGGAGGGAGATATGAGCCGCTTTGATCTGGGAGAGCGTTTCCCTCTGATCATCATCCCCTATCGCTCCTTTCTTCATCTGATGACGGTGAAGGAGCAACTGGCCGCCTTGGCGGCGGTTCGCCGGCACCTGGAGGAGGACGGGCTGTTCGCCTTCAACGTCTTCGTCCCGAAGGTGTCCGATTTGGTCGAACAGGACCGCCGCATGACGTACCGGGGCTCCTTTCCGGTGCCCGGATGCGACCATTCCGTGGACGTATATGACTGGACGGAATTTGATCACTTTTTCCAAAGGGCCCGCGTCGTTCGCCACCTGGAGCGTTTTGACGGAGAAGGCCGCTCCCTGGAGAGGCGGCGGACCGTCTTCTGGTTCCGGTACATCTATCCGGCGGAGCTTTTTCATCTCCTGCGGTTGGCCGGATTTCAGGTGGTAAGGCGTTACGGCGATTTCAGGGGTCGTCCCTTCGATCGCCAAAGCAGCGAATTGATTGTGGAGGCCAAGAAGATCTAAGGCCGGGGCCGGCGGAGGCCGTCAAAAAAGAGACCGGGAGACCGCGTCCTCCCGGCACCCGTCGCGGGTGAAATCCCGGTCCGCAGGGTGCCTCGCCGGGGATCTGCGAAGGCGGGGGACAGGGCGAGTCCTGGGGATTTCTTTTTTGTTTCCCGCGGGATGCCGGTAGAGGGATGCCGCACGGGATTCCTGGATCCCCGGAGCCGGTCAAACCGCTGGACAGTCGGGACGGGCCCGCGATTTTTCGGTACAATGGACCTGTAATGCAGCAAAAGCAAGTTCCGGGGGAGGAGAAGACCTTTGACTCAAAAAGCGAGCGGACGGGTTCCGATCCGGAAGATCATGGATACGTTGGCGGCCATGTATCCGGATGCCCATTGCGAACTCCGCTTTCGCAATCCCTTTGAGTTGTTGATCGCCACCATCCTGTCCGCCCAGTCCACCGACCGTCAGGTGAACAAGGTGACGGAGCGGCTGTTTGCCAAGTATCCCACTCCCCAGGATTTTCTGTCCCTTTCGGAGGAGGAGCTGGCGGAGGAGATCCGCGGGTTGGGACTGTATCGGAACAAAAGCAAAAATATCCTGCAGACCTGCCGCATTCTCGTGGAACAATACGGGGGAGAAGTTCCGGCGGAGCGGGAGGCGCTGGAAAAACTGCCCGGAGTGGGGAGAAAGACGGCCAATGTGGTGTTGAGCAATGCCTTCGGGATTCCTGCGCTGGCGGTGGATACCCATGTGCACCGGGTTTCCAACCGGCTCGGTCTTGCAACCAGCAACAACCCTTTGGAGACCGAGAAGCAACTGACCCGGAGGATCCCGCAAGAAGAATGGTCGATCGCCCACCACCGCCTGATCTGGCACGGGCGGCGCATCTGCAGCGCGCGCAATCCCAAGTGCGGGATCTGCGAATTGGCTCCCTACTGCCGGTTCGCCAACAGTCAAGCGTGAAGAATGCTCCATTGACAAGATGAGCTTTTACGGCGTAGACTATTTATAGGTATTCTTATGTGGAAATGAATGTTTTTTGGGCGGGAAAGAGAGGTGGATGGCTATGGCCACGGCGCCGGACCGCTTGAGGAAAGCGGTGGAAAAGTTGAAGGCGACAGGCGTCCGCATGACGCCCCAGCGTCATGCGATACTGGAATATCTCCTGTCTACGATGAGCCATCCGACCGCCGATGAGATCTACAAGGCGCTCGAGAAGGATTTTCCCAACATGAGCGTGGCGACGATTTACAACAATCTGCGACTGTTTAAAGAGGCCGGTCTGGTAAGGGAACTGACCTACGGCGATTCCTCAAGCCGTTTTGACGCCAATATGAGCGATCATTACCACATCATTTGCCGACGGTGCGGAAAAATCACGGATTTCGAATATCCTCCCCTCATTGAGGTGGAGGAAGAGGCGGCGAGAAAGACCGGCTTTCGGGTCGATTCTCATCGGATGGAAGTGTATGGCTTGTGTGCTGAATGTCAATGATGAAAATCAAGGACGAAGGGAACATCCCCTGCACCTGTTGCAGGGGATTTCCTGTGAAAAAACCGGGAATCCGCCGGCCGGCGATTCCCGGTTTTCCCTTTTCTAAAGGAAGACACTGATGGCGATGATCAGGACGTAGGTGAGTGAGACGGCGGTTAACCCGGCCAGCCATTTGGTGACGGGCCGATCCCGGAGGATGGCGTGGATGGCCAGTCCGGTGAAGAGGAGGATGGCAACGATGGTCATCAGATACAGCAGACTGTAAAACATGAGCGTTCGCCTCCGATGTTACGGCACNNGAATTTTGCCGAGAAAGGCGAATTTGCGGTTGAGCTTCGCCACTTCTTGGATGGTGGTGCCGGTCATTTCGTACAAGTCTTCGATCAGGCCGTGTTCCTCCTGGGTTTGCTTTGCCGTCCGGGTGGCGGGCTCCAGCAATTGTTCGTTCAAACGCGAGATGGTCCCCAGTTGTTCCATCACCATGGCCGTGTTTTGGTTCAGCCTGTCCAATCCCTGGACGATTTTTTGTTCGCTCGCCTGCACGTTGGCCAGGCTGTTGTTCATCCGGGAAAGGAGGTTGACGGTGTTGTCCAGTTTGACGTTCATCTCTTCCACAACCACCGCCGTTTCCCGCAGCGGCTTCAGTTGTTCGTTGGTCGTGACCGTAAGCTCATGGGCCTTGCGGATGTTTTTGTGAACNTCGGCCATCACCCGGTTGGTTTCCTGCTGTGTCTTGATCTGCTGAAGGATGCCCCAGCCCATCAGCCCGAGAAGCCCGAGATTGATCAGAATCACGATGGAACGAACGAGCATGGGAACTCTCCTTTCGTCAGGGAAGAAGCGGCTCCAACAGCCGTCTCAGCAATCCGCCCTTCGGTTTTTTCTCTTCCGGTTCCGTCTCCTTCGGGGATTGAGACGCAGGCTGTTCTTTCGGCGTTTCCTTGACGGACCCGGATTTTTCCTCGGGGGCCGGGANAATTCTGCCCACGGTATTTTTCAGGGTCTCATCCAATATGTTTTTCACGGTTTCCAGTCCGCCCTTGATTTTGGCGAGAAAACGGAAGTTGTGCACGGAGGTGTCCAGCTCCGCCAGCAGCACGTCCATGCGGTTGTTCATCTGGGCCGTGGTGTTCGCCACTTCACCGGTGTATTCAGCGACCGTGCCGAGCTGATCCACGGTGGCGATCATCTGTTTCTTCACCTGGTCCGCCCGGTCCGCCGTCTGCTCCGTCAATTGGGCCGTCTGTTTCTCCCGTTGGAGGATCTCTTTCATCAGCTCGCGGGCGCCGATGTTGCCCGCCAGCTGGTTGTCCAGTTCCTTTTTGATGTTTTCGTTCGTCCGGATCTGTTCCACAAGAAGTTCATTCTGATGCTTCAGCCCCTCCAGGGCCTCTTCCGCCTTG
>JGI1652J44930_10000444_pt1 | contig 16156 bp, 15 predicted proteins | sample NewIslsDNAsample_FD_44930 | JGI IMG/M metagenome (IMG submission 44930)
ATTTATTTTGAAAAATAAATTATAATAAAACTAATAAATCTGACTAGTTTAGTATGTTTAAGGTTATTTTATTATACTTTGTATAAAAAGACAACTACAAATTAAAAAAGATAGCTAAACCAATAATCGGTTTAGCTATCCGAGAAGAAGGAGTTTATTCGTTAGGCAAAATTTCCGTAATAGAATCGATTGGTGTTTGTACAGCTTGACGGGCACGTTTTACAGCTTCTTCATCCGGTGCATCATAGAAGCATAAGCATTTTGTCATATCTTCGCATACGTAAGTTCTTGAGAATTTTACTTCGGGCACTTCTTGATAATGGACAGAATTTTTCTTTTTTCTTTCAAGGTACTGCTCCATAGTAATATTTTCTGGAATGTTCCATTCTACAAGATAATTGACAACTTCATTGCTTTTCTTAACTTCTTCCAAATCTTTGCCGACTAGACGGACTTGTTTGATCAGCTGTACCGGAATGGAAAATTCTCTTAATACTTCTGTAATGTCATTGCGTTGATTGCTCTCAAAGATAAAGAACGCGCGGGAAAAATCTTTTGATACTTGAATTTCAATCAATGATGCGCTCTTTTCTGCCAACTTATCTTGTAAAGAATTTGTAGTTTCATGTAATTGTTCCTTTGAAGTTACGATGCCATTTAAAGAAGATTCAACTAAATATAAACTCATTTTATTTACCCCTCACTTAAATTATATTTTTCCGACCTGTTAAGGTTATATTATTATACTTAGTTAAAAAAATCAACTTTGTATATAAAATTATTTTTGTGTTAAGATGAAAATACGGAGGTATTAAGTAAGATGGAAACAAAAACTCGATATGATATTCCTTGCAATATCGCGCAATCATTAAACATCATCGGGGATCGCTGGACCTTGCTCATTATCCACGAAATATTGGTGGGTCACACACTGTTTAATGAAATAAAAAAATCTTTAAAAGGCATTTCCTCCAATCTGTTATCCGAGAGATTGAAATATTTGGAACAGCATGGATTAGTGGAAACGGAACTATATTCGGAGCATCCTCCCCGCTATTGCTACAAGTTGACGGAAAGCGGAAAAGANTTGGAAGATGTATTTAATGCTTTGATAATTTGGGGGAGCAAGCATTTAAAAAAATGTTATAAGAAAATTATTGATGCAGAAACGGGCGATGAGGTGGAGATTGGCTATTACTCCAAGAAGACCGGGGAACGGGTAAAGAGAATTGCTGTCGTTCCAATTGGTGAAGAGATTGAAAGTAAATAATATGGAAAGAAGCTGACCAATTGATAGGCATAGGCGGACACTTGTACCAAGTGCAGGAGTTTCCTATCAATCTGTCAGCTTTTTTAATTTTTCCTTTTAAAATTTTTCTAGATAGTTGAAAAATAAAACAAAGTATAATAAAATAACCTCAAATTATTAAAATATAAGTAATCTGATATGTATTTATGAGTTTGGTGATGGGAGGTGGATGGGATGGTCCTGGAACAACCGGCTATGATTCAAGTGCGCCAAGTAAGCAAAAATTACAAAAAGAATAATCAAGATATCCAAGTATTAAAAGACATCACTTTTACAGTTCAAAAGGGAGAAATCATCTCGATTCTAGGGGAAAGCGGATGCGGAAAAAGTACTTTGTTAAATATTATTGGCGGCTTTGAAAAGGCTACCGGCGGAGATGTATTGTTGGATGGTTCGAAAGTAAATGAGCCGAATCGCAAATGCATCATGCTGTTTCAAAATTATGGATTGCTTCCTTGGCGTACGGTTTTGAAGAATGTGGAGCTTGGCCTTGAAAAAAACATTAAGAATCGGAAAGAAAGAAAAGAAAGGGCATTGAATTATATTCAATTAGTCGGTTTAAGCGGAAAAGAAAATATGTTTCCCCATGAACTTTCAGGCGGGATGCAGCAAAGGGTAGGAATTGCCAGGGCGTTGGCGATACAGCCTGAACTCATTTTATTGGACGAACCTTTTGCCGCTTTGGATACGTTTAATCGATATTATTTGCAAAATGAGTTGCTTCGCATCCAGGAGCAGGAGAAAACAACAATGATTCTGGTTACTCATGATATCGATGAAGCGATCTATCTTTCTGACAGAATTTTTATCATGCATCCAAATCCTGGCAGAATCCATCGGGAAATCAAAATCCATTTGACGAAACCCCGGGATCGAAGCGACGGAGATTTCCAGCATTATCGGAACATTATTTTTAAAGAGTTTCATTTTAATAGACCTGGAAATTTATTGGAATTCAATATCTAGCAATAAAGAAAATAATAGGTTGGGTGGTATGGATGAAAAAAGTGAAAAGAGGGTTTCTGTTTATTCTTGCCATTCTTTTTCTTCTAAGTTTAGCGGCATGCAATGGCAGCGAAGAAGAAAAGAGCGGNGGAAATGAAAAGCGGACAATCAAAATCGGCTATTTGCCAATTACTCATGCAGTGCCATTGTTCGTTGAAAAAGAACTCGGGAAATATGAAAATTTTGATTTGGAATTGATCAAGTTCGGTTCATGGACTGAGCTTTCAGATGCATTGAATACGGGCCGCATTGACGGGGCTTCCATGTTAATTACTCTTGCAATGAAAGCGAAAGAACAAGGAATCGATGTAAATGCCGTTGCATTAGGACACCGCGATGGCAACGTAGTCGTGGTTTCTAAAGATATTAGCAATGTTGCGGATTTAAAAGGAAAAAGCTTTGCAATTCCGCATAAATTCTCGACTCAAAATGTATTGCTTTACCAATTGCTAAAACAAAACGGCTTGAAATATGAAGATGTGAATGTCGTTGAATTGCCTCCAGCCGAAATGCCGGCAGCCCTTTCGGAAGGAAGAATTTCCGGTTATGTGGTAGCGGAGCCTTTTGGTGCGGTATCTGTGTCTCTTGAAAAAGGAAAGGTGCTATATCAGGATAAGGATATTTGGGAAAATTCCATTGACTGTTCTTTAGTGTTGCGCAGTGAATTCATTGAAAAAGAAAAAGAACTTGCCCAAGAATTTGTGAATTACTACATTGAGGCGGGGCATTTCGCTGAACAAAAAGATGCACAAGTGAAGGACATGTTATTGAATTACATGAAAGTGGATCAAAATGTTCTTGATTTGTCTTTAGAATGGATTTCATATGATGATTTAAAAATTAATCGGGAAGATTATGAAGAGTTGGCATCCAATCTGGTTGAGATGGGACTGTTCGAAAGTCCTCCTGCATATGAAGATTTTGTAGATCATTCCTTGATAGAAAAAGCGAAGTGATAATGATGAAGAATTCAAAGTTCCTAATAAATGCGGGCATAGGATTTACTATTTTAATAGTCATTTGGCAATTCATTGCTGAAGTCGGTGGTTATGAATCCGCCCTGTTTCCGCCTCCATCAAAGGTATGGGAAGGAATTCTAACCTTAATCAGTGATGGTACATTATTGACTCATTTACAAGTGAGTTTGTCGCGTTTCATTACCGGTTACCTTTCAGCGGTGATTGTCGCCATTGCGCTTGGATTGATCCTGGGGAGAATCCCGTTATTGTGGGGCGTCATCGATCCCATTGTGCAAGTATTGCGCCCTGTTTCCCCTATCGCCTGGTCTCCCTTTATTGTCCTTTGGTTCGGAATCGGGGATATCCCGGCAATCGTGATTATCTTTATTGCCGCCTTTTTCCCTGTGCTATTATCCACCGTCTCGGCTGTCCGGAAAGTGGAAAATACGTATATTAAAGTTGCCCAAAACTTTGGCATCAAGAAGTTGGAACTTTTGCGGAAAATCATTTTACCGGCTGTGTTTCCGTATATAGCAAACGGTCTTCACATTGCCGTGGGGACGGCATGGATCTTTTTAGTGTCCGGGGAAATGGTCGGTTCTCAATCAGGTTTGGGATATTTGATTGTAGATGCAAGAAATTCCATGAGATTGGATTTGGTAATGGCCGGAATTATATTTATCGGAATCGCCGGGTTGATTTTGGATAAATTGGTCGGCTTATTTGAAAGCTGGATCAACCGCATTTGGGGAAGACAAAGCGCTTGATGGTGCTGAAATCGGACTCCTGTTGATTCATTGGAAATGAATTATGGAAAGTATAGAAAAAAGCCGAATTTCCTGAATGATTGCAAGGAAATTTGGCTTTTTTGTTTTGGATATTAAAAATCATGGGCGATTCTGAAGGGGTTTCCGGAAATTTGACGAAAAATTAATGAAGATATTTTTCACTTCGCCATTAAAAGGGGGATAGAAATGAAACTGATTTCCATTTGTCCGAGCAACACCGAGCTGGCTGGCTATTTAGGATTGACTTCTTCATTGGTAGGGGTGGATGATTATTCCGATTGGCCGGAAGAAATTGAACAATTGCCGAGATTGGGCGGAGATTTGAATATTGATATGGATCAGGTGGAGAAGCTTGAACCGGATTTGGTATTGGCTTCCCTTTCCGTGCCAGGGATGGAAAGGAACATTGAAGAATTGGAAAAACGGAATATTCCTTATGTCATTGTGCCGAATCCAAAGACGCTTGCCGAAGTCGGGGAATGCTTATTATTTGTCGGAGAAGTGACGAATACACTGGATGAAGCGAAGAGAATCTATCGTGTATTTGAAGAACATCTCGAGAAATACCGGAATTTATCCAAACAAGTGGAGCATCCCAAAAATGTTTATTTTGAATGGTGGGCAAAGCCGATTTTCACTCCAGGAGCATCCAATTGGCTGACGGAACTGGCTGAACTAGCCGGAGGAAGAAATATCTTTGAGGATTTCCGGGAGGCAAATGTACAGACGGATTGGGAGGAAGTGAAAAGAAGGAACCCGGATGTCTTTTGTGTTGCCTGGGTGGGGGTGCAAACCGGAAAAATCAACCCGAAAGTCATCTTCAAACGCCCGGGTATCCAGGAAATAAAAGCGATACAAAATAATGAGTTCCATATCTTAGAGGAGGCGCTATTCTGCCGCCCTTCCCTCAAACTATTGCAGGGATTAACCAAGCTGGCGGCCATTTTACACCCGCAAATCTATCCTCCCTATGATGGAAAGGACCCGTTATTGGTGATGAAAGAAGAAAGAAAATCTTCATAATATAATCTGCAAAGGTACTTCGTTTGAAAGCGGATGGATGCAATTCGCTCTTTTTTGATAGATGAATGGATAGGGTAATAGCTGAAAAATCTCTTTTGTACGGAAAAGGCTCCAAAGATTCGTCACATGTGCAGTTGCCCTCCCCGCATACGTTGGACCGGAAGAATTTCGATTACTTTAGTTTTAAAATCGGTTTTTCAGGGTATGACGCAAATAAACCACTAAGAGGGGAGGCAAAGGAGATGGAGCTGATAAAAGCCTTGGCCGTTTTCTTTGGAATCATCTTATTAACCGCTTGTTCGTCCGAACCTCCCGTTCCCCAAACAGCCAAAACCTCTAAAGATGATCTTGAAATTATCGCAACAGGCCTTGAAATTCCATGGTCCATTGAAAAAGCGGGGGAAGCTTTTTATCTTTCGGAACGAGTGGGAAATATAGTGAAAATTGAGGATGGGCAAGCGGCAAGACAGTCCGTTCAATTGGAGAAGCCTCTTGCAAAAGCTGCGGAAGCCGGATTCCTGGGATTTGTTCTGGCTCCGGATTTTGATAGGTCCCATGAGGCATTTGCGTACTACACTTACACAGATGAAAACGGACAATATAATCGCATTGTCCGTTTAAGATTGGAAAGTGATATATGGGTTGAGAAAGGGGTATTGCTCGACCGGATACCGAGCGGCCCGGTCCATCATGGCGGAAGGTTGAAAATTGGCCCGGATGGCAAACTTTATGCCACTGCGGGAGATGCATTGAGGCCGTCTGTAGCCCAGAATGTATATTCATTGGGCGGAAAGATTTTAAGGCTCAATTTGGATGGTTCCGTTCCTGCAGATAACCCATTCCCCAACTCTTATGTATATAGTTATGGCCACCGGAATCCTCAAGGTTTGTCCTGGTCTCCGGAAGGAACGATGTATGCAAGCGAACATGGCAACAGCGCCAATGATGAAATTAACCGGATTGAACCGGGAAAAAATTATGGTTGGCCGGACATCGAAGGAAACGATAAGAGGAAAGGATTGGTGTCGCCGCTGTTTACATCCGGTTCAGGACGGACATGGGCGCCATCCGGAATGGCCTATAAGGAAGGGAAGTTGTATGTTGCAGCATTAAGAGGGGAAGCCGTGTTGGAATTTGATTTAAAAGAAGGAACAGTAAAAGAAGTCATTGCCGGTTTTGGGAGAATCCGCGATGTGTATATTGAAGGGGATTTCCTCTATTTCATTACCAATAATACCGATGGACGGGGAAGTCCAAGGGAGAATGATGATAAAATATACCGTCTTTCCTTATCAGAATAAAAATGAACATAAAAAGGCTGTTTAGAAAGCGGCAAGCTTCTTAAACAGCCTTTTTCTATATAGAAAAGAATCTTAGACTATTTGATCGGCCATCACTTTTTGCATATATTCCCCGGATTGTTCAAGGGTTGTCATTGTATTGATCATCGAGCATGCAGCGTCGAGAATCGGGAAAGCAAGGGCAGCCCCGGAACCTTCGCCAAGTCTCATATTCATGTTCAGCATCGGTTCTACTCCCAATAATTCGCTTGCGATTTTTGCACCGGGTTCTTCGGACAAATGGGACGGAATAATGTAATCTTTTACCTTTGGCTCCAATTTATAAGCGATTAATGCGGAAACCGTGGAAATGAAACCGTCAATTACGACAGGCACCCGGTTGGCTGCCGCGCCTAGGACAACTCCTGCCATTCCGCCCAATTCCAGTCCCCCGACTTTTGCCAAAACGTCAATCGGATCTTCAGGGTCTGGTTTGTTGATTTCGATTGCCCTGCGAATCACATCAATTTTATGTTGGAGGCTATCCACCCCCGCCCCCATTCCGGTTACTTCAGCAGGATCATACTTGAAAAGCGCGGCCAAGACGGCGCTGCTGGCGGTTGTATTGCAGATGCCCATTTCGCCGGTTGCCAATACGTTAACTCCTTGTTTTACTTGTTCATTGGCCACTTCGATTCCCGCTTCAATTGCCCGTATGGCTTCTTCCCGTGACATGGCCGGCCCTTTGGCCATATTGGCAGTACCGTATCTTACTTTTTTATTGATGACCCCTGAACTTTCCGGCAAATCTTCCTTGATTCCCACATCGACGGAAACCACTTTTGCTCCCGCCGCTCTTGCAATGGCACAAACTCCCGTAAAACCTTTGGCAAAGCCAATGGCCTGCATTACCGTTACAAATTGAGGATTGTTGGATACGTTTTCTTCATACACCCCGTGGTCCGCGGCCAATGCAATGACCGCTTTGTTGGATACGTNGAGTTCAAGTTTCTCTGTAATACCGGCAAGCTGTATCGCGATTTTCTCCAATTTTCCTAAACTGCCTAAAGGTTTGCAAAGAGAATCAACTTTTTCTTTTGCCTTTTCCATCATTTCTTTGTTTGCTTCCGTGATGCTTTCCAAGGTCGCTTNCAATAGTTCCATTCCAATCTCCCCCATCATTAGNATCAATGTTATATTAAAATAATAAAAGTCTGCAGTTTATTGGCATGCCAAATAAACTACAGACTTTACCATCGTACTGTATGTTTAAAGCAATTAGGCAGGTCTCCTGGCTCAGGTTCATCGCAAATATGGGCCTTCCCGGTTTCCCAGTGGCATTTTCCATATTGCTCCCCAATACAGTGGTGGGTCCGCTAAAGATTCTCACTTTATTCCCTATTCTCCCGTCACGACGGGCACCTAATTGCTGTAAATATTCTGTTTTTTATAAATGTAAGATGAAAATATGTTTTCGTCAAGATTTTTCGGAGTCAATTGTCTGAAGAGGAATGCTAATGTCGAAATAGGAATGTGCTTAGCGGATCGAGTTTGGAAGTTTGGCTTGACGATAAAATATACAATTGTATACAATGCAGTTAATAATTTTGTATACAAATGTATACAATGATTGCGATTTGATGGATTAGAAAAGGAGTTATAAAATGCGGGCTGCATGGAAGCTTTCAAAATATTTAAAGCCTTATAAGCATTTCGCTATTCTTGCCCCGATTCTTATGGTGCTGGAAGTCGTGATGGATTTGATCCAGCCGACAATTATACAAAAAATCATCGATGAAGGAATCGCGGCGAATGATACCCCGCACATCATTGCGATGTTTGCTGCCATGATGGCATGCGCAATAATCGGATGGCTGGGTGGGGCCGGCTGTTCCTATTTCAGCTCAAAAGCGGCGGTAAACTTTGCGTCCGATGTCCGGGAGGATTTATATGAAACCATTACTTATTTTTCAAACACCAATAAGGATCGGTTTACGTTGGGGAAACTGATTACCAACTTGACCAATGATATTGAAATGCTGCAGCGGGCGTTGAACATGCTGCTGAAAATTTTTGTCCGGGGGCCTTTGATGTTTGTCGGGGCCGTGATTGTGGTGTTCATTACGGCAAGAGAGTTATTTTCAGTGTTGTTTTTCGTCGTTCCTGTATTGATCATCTGTTTATATCTGTTTATTAAACTGTCGATTTCGCTGTTCCGAAAAGTACAGGAAGCTATTGATCAAATCAATATACGGGTGCAGGAAAATTTGGCAGGCATCCGCGTTATTAAGGCCTTTAACTGTATGCGGCACCAAGTGGAGCAATTTGCCGGAATCAACCAAGCGTTAACCATGCGGAATATGACCGCCGAACAAGTGATTGCCGCTCTTATGCCGATCACCCAGTTTGTAGTGAATGCAGGAATCGTATTGGCTCTTGCCCTCGGTGGCATAAAGGTGGAAGCGGGTGTGATGGAAGTCGGGGTGATTGTCGCATTTATCAACTATTTAATGATGATTATGAACGGCCTGATGAGTTCCAGCAATGTTCTGATCCAAATTGCCCGGGCGATTCCAAGCGCGGAACGGGTTGTAGTCGTGTTGGAGGAACTGCCTGAGATTACGAATGCGGATCAGCCTGTGAAAAAAGAAATACGGGGAGATGTGAAGTTCGAGAATGTGAGTTTTTCTTATAACAAACATGTGGAACCGGTGTTGAAAAACATCTCCTTTGAAGCAAAAGCGGGAAGCACTGTCGGAATCATCGGCATGACCGGCAGCGGTAAATCCACATTAATGAAACTGCTTGCCCGCTTGATGGATGTGGATGAAGGAACAATTTATATAGACGGCATTCCGATCCGGCAATACGACCTGGAGACCCTCAGAGGCGCCATGGCTTTCGCGCCTCAAAAGGCCACACTGTTTTCGACAACGATTGAAGAAAACTTGAAATACGGAAAGATGGATGCGACAAAAGAGGAGATCCGGGAAGCGCTGGCCGCTTCGGATGCCTATGAATTTGTAGAAAAATTGGATAAAAAAGAACAACATGTATTAACCCAAGGGGCGACAAATTTATCCGGCGGGCAAAAACAACGGTTGGCGATGAGCCGGGCATTAATACGAAAGCCGAAGATTTTGGTTTTGGATGATACAACATCGGCAGTGGACAGCATTACCGAAAAGATGATTCAAAGCAATATGAAGAAAGCACTCAAGGGAAGCACGAAGTTTATTGTGGCATCTAAAATTTCTTCCATTAAAGATGCAGATTTGATTCTCGTTCTGGAGGACGGCCGGCTTGTTGCACAAGGGACCCATGAAGAATTATTAAAAACAAGTGTCCACTATCAAGAAATTATGGCATCTCAAGCTGAAAAGGGGGGTGTGCTGAATGAATAGATTGCAGGAATCCATTTCCGGCAGAGGAGGAGGTCCGGGCCGTGGCAGAGGTCCGGCTGCCAAAGCAAAAAATCAAAAGGCTGCTCTTAAACGGATTTGGAGTTATTTAAAAAAGCAAAGAATAAGTGTAATCAGCGTCATCCTCCTGGTAATCGTTACATCTGTATTAAATATACTGGGCCCTTTTATGATTGGATTCATTATCGACCATTATATTTTGCCTCTTGACATCAAAGGAACGATCCGGATGGCAGTGTTGCTTGCAGCCGTATTCATTGCATCCTCCCTTTTAACTTGGCTGCAAACGTTTATCATGATCAGAGCCTCGCTCAAAACGATTCAAAATTTGAGGCTCGAACTGTTCGAAAAGCTGCAGTTATTGCCGATTCCATACTTCGATCAAAAGCAGCAGGGCGACTTGATGAGCAGAATGACGAATGATATCGATAATTTGAATTTTGCCCTTTCCCAAAGCGTCATTCAAATTGTATCGTCCATCCTCTCTCTTGTTGGCACCGCCCTTGCCATGCTCTATTTAAATTGGGTTTTGGCGGTTGTCACCCTTTTTGTTGTTCCGCTGATTGTGTGGTCAACAAAACAAATTATCAAACGCAGCAGCGTGAATTACCGGAATCGTCAGCGGGATTTGGGAAACTTGAATGGATATATCGAAGAAACGATTTCCAATTCTGAAATTGTGACATTGTTTGGACGGGAGCAACAAACCATTGAGCGGTTTAAAGAAGCCAACGAAAGGCTGCGCCATTCCGCAATGCAATCGGAAATTGTATCCGGTTTATTAGGTCCGACAAATAACTTGATCAACAACCTTGGACAAGGAATCATTATAGGCGTCGGCGCGGTGATGGCCGTTCATTCCCTTGTGACGGTAGGCGTCATCACATCTTTTTTAACCTACGCAAGACAGTTTTTCCGGCCGATTAACCAACTTTCAAACTTATTAAATACCTTTCAATCGGCCATCGCCGGAGCAGAACGGGTATTTGAGGTATTAGATGAGCGGATTGAAATCATGATTTCCCCTAACTCCCTTCCAAGAAAGCCGTTGGAAGGAAATGTTGAATTTCGGAATGTATGTTTTGAGTATGTAAAAAATCAGCCGGTATTAAAAAATATTTCTTTTAAAGCGCGTGCGGGAGAAGTTGTGGCTCTGGTGGGCCCGACCGGTTCGGGCAAGACAACGATTGTACAGTTATTAAGCCGTTTTTATGACGCGACAAGCGGCGAAATTTTGATTGATGGAAAAAATATCCAGTATTACTCTCTGGAACACCTGCGGGATTCCATCGGTGTCGTGCTGCAGGACACATATTTATTTTCAGGAACCGTCAGAGAAAACATTCGATTCGGAAAACTTGATGCGACCGATGAGGAAGTGGAAAAAGCGGCGAAAATTGCTTATGCCCATTCCTTTATCAAGTATTTGCCGAATCAGTATGAAACGATGATAGAATCGGGAGGAAAAAATTTGAGCCAAGGTCAGCGGCAACTGATTGCCATTGCCCGTGCCATATTAAAAGATCCGGATATTTTAATTTTGGATGAAGCGACTTCAAACGTAGATACCATGACGGAAGTGCATATTCAAAAAGGGTTAAATAATCTCATGAAGGGCCGGACAAGTTTTGTTATTGCCCATCGGTTAAAAACCATTGAAAATGCGGATCAAATATTAGTCATTAAAGAAGGAAAAATTGTGGAACAAGGAAACCACGATTCGCTAATGGCACTCGATGGATTTTACGCCAAGTTGCAGAAAGAATATTATCAAGGCGCAGAGATTTAGAAAGGGACTGTCCCGATATATTTTGGGGCAGTTTTTTTAAGGTAAAATCCCGGATTCGATTGGAATAAGAGAATTCTTTCAATTAAATCGCCAAACAAGAAGTTTCTCCCCAAGTCGATTCTTAAGTTTTTTTCTCGGAAAGTTATCAACATTCTTTACTCATACAAGCATTCTTTCCTGCGTATAGTAGTGCAAAAGGTTGCAAAAGGCGGTGTAGTAGATTTGAAACGATGGCTTGCACTAATTGTCATTTTGCTCTGTTGTTTATTAGTGGTGATTTATGAGACAAGCGCATCGGATAACAGGTTTTTCCTCCCTGAACCGTTGGCAGGGGTAAAAGTCGTCATCGATGCGGGCCATGGAGGAATTGATGGGGGAGCATCGGCGGAAAATGTGGTGGAAAAAGATATTACACTGGCGATTGCAAAAAAGGTGGAAAGAAATTTAAAACGTTTGGGTGCTGAAGTGGTGATGACAAGAACAACGGATGGCGATGTACTCTCTGAACATGCACCAGGTGAAGAATTTGCCACTTTAAGAGAAAGAAAAAAACAGGACATCTTTTTGCGGGAAGAAATTGTGAAAGAAAATAATCCGGATATTTTCATCACGATTCATGCGAATGCAATTCCCGGAGAAAAGTGGAGGGGCGCGCAAGTTTTTTATCATAAAGAAGGGCATCCGAATAGCGAACTGCTTGCAAAAGCCATCCAATCTTCAATAAAAGAAAAGCTGAAGAATACCGATCGGGAAGCTTTAGCAATCAAACAAATTTACTTGTTGAAAAAAGCGGAAGCACCTGCCGTTCTTGTGGAAACGGGATTTTTAAGCAACCCTGAGGAAAGGGCCTTGCTGACTGATGAAAAATACCAGGAAAAAATGGCGGACGCGATTGTAAAAGGTATTGAAAACTACGTTAATATGGAGATTGAATAAGCAACAGCAATGATAAAATGAAAGCAGTTTAAATATGGCTATTAATGGACAATCAGTGTGTTATACTTATACTATCATTGGAAGCATATTTAGGGGAGTGTTTAATGTGATTAATGAACAACAAGTCCGTGAAATTTTAGGACAGCTGGAAGACCCGTTTTTACATAGAACGCTTAAAGAAACAAACGGAATTGTCAATGTATCAATAAAAGAAGAAAAAAATCATGTCAGTGTAAAAATTGCCATTGCCAAAACGAATACGCCGGAACAATTGCAATTGCAAATGAAAATTGTTGAAAAATTAAAAGAAGCCGGTGCCTCCACTGTCGGAATCCGATTTGAAGAATTGCCGGCAGAAGTGATCGAAAGTTTCCGCGGTACGGCCAGTGAAGCGGAAACTCATGACATTTTATCGCCTTTATCTACGGTCAAAGTCATTGCCATTGCATCAGGGAAAGGCGGAGTCGGAAAATCGACGGTTTCCGTCAACTTGGCGGTCGCTTTAGCCCGTTTAGGGAAAAAAGTCGGCTTGATTGATGCGGATATTTACGGATTTAGCGTTCCTGATATGATGGGAATTGAAGAGATGCCGACTGTCAAAAATGACCGGATTTATCCTGTGGTGCGCAAAGGGGTTAAAGTCATTTCCATGGGATTTTTCGTGGAAAACAATGCACCGATTATTTGGCGCGGGCCAATGCTGGGCAAAGTGTTGGACCAATTCTTCCGCGATGTTGAGTGGGGAGATATCGATTATCTTCTGTTAGACTTGCCTCCAGGAACTGGAGATGTGGCACTTGATGTCCATCAGGCTTTGCCGGCTTCAAAAGAAATTATTGTGACGACTCCGCATCCAACAGCGGCTTTCGTTGCAGCACGTGCTGGAGCGATGGCTGTGCAAACAAATCATGAAGTACTTGGCGTTATTGAAAACATGGCCTGGTATGAGTCAAAATCCGGCGAACGGGAATACGTCTTTGGAAAAGGCGGCGGACAAAAATTGGCGGAAGAATTGCGTACCGATTTATTAGGGCAAATCCCACTGGGACAACCTGATTGGGATGATGACGATTTTGCCCCTTCCATTTATGATGAAAACCATCCAACGGGCAAAATTTATTTAGATATTGCCAAAAAAATAGTTAATAAATTGGAATAAAATTAGGTAAGCGGATGCCTGTCCATCCGCTTACCTTTTTGTATTAATTTCCTCCGCCTTCTTGTCCTTGACTTTGTCCTTGTCCATCGGTGTTTTCTTGCTCTTTTTCTTTGGAACCGCTAGCCTGGCCGCTTTGTTTAATCAGTTCTTGCCATTTTGTTTGCAGCAATGGATTGTCGATTGTTTCCATCACAATTTTTTCGATTTCTTTCCTAAAATCTGCACTTTTTAGGACAGATCCCAATTCTTTTTTCATTTCCGGTTGTCCAAAAAAGGCAATCAAGTCTTCCTGATAAGAGGCGTCTTTTATTAATTGTTTCATGATTTCCGTTTGCTGTTCTTTCATGCTTTTGGCCATCGATTCTTTAAATTTTGGATCTTCAAAGGTTTTTTTCCAAAAGTCTTGGGCCTGTTCGGACAATAATGAATTAGTGATGGATGACTCCACTTCATCATGTTCCAGAACAATCAGCTCCCGGAAACTAGGATCTTCCAACAGCTGTCGAATCGCCTTTTTTCCTTCTTCTGTCTGAATCGCGTCCACGACAATTTTTTTCACTTCTTCATAGGAAGGTTGGGAATTCGGTGAATCGGAACAACTTGCCAACAAGACCAATAGTAAGAACAAGGTTACCAAACGATTGAACAGGGGATTTTTCACCTTTCTCAGTCCTTTCTGCATAAAGGCTCTATTTTTCATTATTGTTCACAAATCTCTTCTTAAATATGTACATGTTTAGAACTTGGATAGCTTTTTTAAAAAACGATTGATAAAATAATGATTAAATTGAAAAAATAAGGGGAGCATGAACGTGACAATACGAAATTGGTTTAAATTCTTCTTGATGTGCATGCTTATTGGCGGAGTTGTTACTGGTCTGGCAGGTATTATTATTCGCTGGAATTTTTTTTATGAATACTTGTCCGCAGGGGAAATAGGAGAGTTTTTGGCCGCTTTTGTTTGGATGATTTTTTTGGGCTTTACGATGAGCGTCATCGCCCAGGCCGGATTCTTTGCTTATTTGACAATTCATCAAATCGGGTTAGGCGTTTTTAGAACGCTGACATTATGGAATTGGGTGCAAGTTTTATTAATGATCGTTGTTGTGGGAGATTTAATTTTTTTCCGCTTCGCACCTGCCGCTGAAAACGTTAAAGATTGGTTATTATATGGGGGATTGTTAATTGTTTTGATTTTTTCGGCAATTGCGACTGCGATGAAAAAAGTCCAATTAACAGGCAAAAAGCATATTTTCATCTCCTCAATGTTCTTTATGATCGTCATTACTTGCCTGGAATGGGTTATTCCGCTTATGGGGCGCAAAGGGAATATCGATATATATGTCGCTTTGCTATTGTTTCCGTTAGTGGCCGTCAACGCTTATCAGCTGTTAGCATTGCCAAAATACAATAAAAAATCTGAAGAAGACCGAAAAAAATTGGAGGAACGCAAAAAGGCGAGAAAACANAAAATGGAAACCCATAATCCTGATGCTGCACAATGAATGGATGTAAAAAGCTGTCCCGAAAGNGGTAACTTTCCGGACAGCTTTTTTTTGGGGACTTTAGGAATCATACAGGATATTATTTTGTGGAATATTGCGTCATGGCATTTTTGTCGACTTAAACGTATATCCGAATATATTCTCTTCTAAAGAAATAAACTTATGGGATTGCATGAATCTTGGAAGGTTTTTGAAATTGGGTTTTGAATGTTCGTGTATTTGCAAGCTGATGATAGCTCCTTTGATTTCATTGTATTTTTTTCCTTCTTTATAAATGTGAGTCGGAGATATTAAATTGATTTCTTCATTGAAAGCTGCCTGTTTAATTTCATCGGGGAATTCATAATCTCTTGTCATAAACCAAAGGGGTTTCTTATTAAAATGTTTTTCATAAATCTCCACTTCTTTTTTGAATGCATTTACGCTATATTCCTCTTTGCCCACTCCGCCCAATAAACCAGTGGGAATATTCTTTTTACGAATCAATTCCACTAATTTCGGGGAACGTTCAATCCAATTTGCATCCAGCATTAAAATTGGGTAAGGTGCATTTAAGGATTCCAGCCATTGCGGCAATTCGTCATGGGTAAATGAAATTTCCACTATTAAAGATTGACCGTAATTCCCTTTCGATATGACCAGGGGTTGATCTGTCATTCGAAAAACGGATATGATTGAATTTTTCTGTGGATAAATTAACAACAAAATTACCACTATAATGAATAGTGGAATGATTATTTTACGCAACATCAGTTTGTCCCCTTTTTGAGTTTTTGATGAATCAAACCGTTTCTAAAAAAACTTATGAAAAAGTGTTGACTTTCATGAATAAAAAATGATAGGATATAAAAGTCGTCGAAAGATGNAAAAAATCGTCGAGCATGAAATGAACCTTGAAAACTGAACACCAAAGCGTTGATGCCAGAAACAATTCCGGTTTGCCGGCCCCGTCGGCGGACCGGATTCGGACAAACAATTTGA
>JGI1652J44930_10000447_pt1 | contig 16065 bp, 15 predicted proteins | sample NewIslsDNAsample_FD_44930 | JGI IMG/M metagenome (IMG submission 44930)
AATGCTGCGGTATTAATTGCGAAATTGGCGGGTGCCAAGGTTATCGCTGCTGCCGGTACTGACGAAAAATTGGAACGTTTGAAAGAATTGGGCGCGGATTACGTGATCAATTACAATAAGCAAGATTTTTCCAAAGAAACGTGGTATATCACAGGGAAAAAAGGTGCAGACATCGTTGTTGATTATACCGGGAAAGCAACGTGGCCAAAAAGCATTTTAGCGACGCGCAAAGGCGGTCGAATTGTTACCTGCGGTGCAACATCAGGCTATGAAGCCGTAACGGATTTGCGGTATGTCTGGACGCGCGAAATTTCAATTATTGGTTCCAACGGCTGGGAGAGAAGCGATTTAATTACATTGCTTGATCTCGTAAAATCAAAACGATTAAAGCCAATTATTGATAGAGTGTTGCCGCTGGATGAAATTCGCGAAGCTCATCGTTTAATTGAAGAACGTGAAATCTTTGGAAAAATCATTATTAAACCTTAAGGGGTCTTAAGGGATGAAAAACAAAAAAATATTATGGCTTCAACTATTAACAGCTGCAGTTGTACTGGCGATTATTGAGTTCGTTGTCAGAATCGGCTGGGTGAACGAATTGTATTTGGCTTCGCCTTCCAGCACGCTGAAAGGATTGATTGAATTATTTGCCCGCGGCAAATTAATCTATCATTTTTCGGTTACGCTGGCTGAATTTTTCATCGGTTTTTCCTTAGCGGCAATCGTCGGAATCAGCTTTGGGCTATTTTTGGCAATTTCTCGCAAAGCGGAAATTTTCTTTACTCCTTTTTTGTCAGCTCTCATGTCGATTCCGAAATCGGCGATTATTCCTTTACTCATCCTATGGTTAGGAATCGGTTTTGCGAATAAAGTGTTTGTTGCGTTCCTTGCCGGGTTTTTCATCATTACGTTTAACACGTTAACAGGTGTGAAAGGAACGCCAGAAAATTTAATTAAAGTCGGAAAAGTGTTTGAAGCGACAAGACGGCAAATGATTTGGAAAATTCTTTTGCCGGCTGCCGTGCCGTCCATTTTTACAGGACTGCGTTTGGCAGCAACATTAGGATTAGTGATGACGCTGTTTTCGGAGATGTTTGCTTCAAAAGTTGGCTTGGGAAATCTATTGACGATTGCTGTTCAATATTATAACACGCCGCAATTGTTCGCTATTATCGTGGTTGTCACGCTATTATCTGTGGCAATCACACAAACGATTCATTTGCTTGAAGTAAAAATATTTTCGAAATGGAGAGGTACAGATGCGTAATAGAAAGAAAATTTTTGCATTCTTTTTGCTGGTTTTGTCTGTTCTTTTAGCTGCTTGCGGAGATAAAAACGAAGAGAACACAAAGAAAAGTTCAGGTGAAAATAAAGAAGGATTAGAAAAAGTGACTTATGCTGTTTTCGATGGTTTAAATGGAATGGCTGTAAGATTTGGACATGAAAAAGGTTTCTTTAAAGAAGAAGGCATTGATCTTGAATTAGTGGTTGTCAAAGACGAAGTAGCTGCGTTAACAACGGGAGATGTCGATATTGCTGATTCGAACACGACAAAAATCATTATTGGTGCCGGGAAAGGCGCGCCTTTGAAAATCGTATCATCGATGTTCCGGACGCGCGGGCCTTTCTATTTAATTGCCAAACCTGAAATTAAACGCGTCGAAGATTTAAAAGGGAAAAATGTTGGTGTTGGAATTGCTGGCTCTGGAATGGAAGTATATACACGAAAAATCTTAGAAGATCACGGCGTTTCACCTGATGAAGTGAATTTAATCAACAATGGAGTATACCAGCAAGGTTATGCTTCTTTACAGACGGGTCAAGTTGACGCCACGATTATACATGAACCGTTTGTAACACTAGGTGAAGCAACCGGTGAAGCACACTTGCTAGCTTTGGGATGGGAATATTTGCCTGACTTTCATACCGGTGTACTGGCTACGAATGAACAATTCGCGAAAAAGCATCCAGACTTGATTAAGAAAGTGTTGAAAGGGTATTTGAAATCACAGGAATATGCAAAAGAACATACGGATGAATTTGTTGAATTTGTTTTAAAACGCATGGATATCGAAGAAGATGTTCTTCGCAAAGCGCTTGAACGCGAAAGAGTATTGTGGGAAAACAAACTGTTTGTTGAAGTTGATCGTTTGAAAGAAACGCAGAAGCTTCAATATGATCTCGGATTTCAAGATAAAATTTACGATGTAGAATCGATCGTCGATAACAGCTTTATTCCTGAAAATCAGGAGGAATAATCAATGAATACGATTTTTAAAATCAATCATGTTTCTAAAGTTTATGAGGAAACAAAAGCATTAGAAGATATTCATCTGGAAGTTTATGAAAATGAATTTCTCTGCTTTTTAGGACCAAGCGGATGCGGGAAAAGCACATTGCTGGAAATTATTGCCGGATTGCAGAAACAGACGGATGGTGAAGTGTATTTTGAAGATCGTTTGCACCTAAATCCTAGTAAAGAAATCGGTTTTGTATTTCAAGATGCTTCGCTATTTCCGTGGCGGACGATTATTGACAATATCACTTTCGGGCTTGAAATCAGCGGAGTTTCAAAAAAAGAACGCTATGAAATTGCAAGGTATTATTTGAATCTGGTTGGACTGACTGGATTTGAAAAGAAATACCCTCATCAACTTTCTGGCGGGATGAGACAACGCGCGGGCATTGCTCGCGCATTGGCAAATCAGCCGAAAGTTTTGCTGATGGATGAGCCGTTCAGCGCTGTCGATCATTTAACGAGGCTGCAGCTGCAGGAAGATGTACTAGAAATTTTTGAAAAACAGAAAACGACGATTATTTTTGTAACTCACGATGTTTCTGAAGCGGTTTATCTAGCGGATCGCATTGTACTGTTTACGCCAAGGCCCGGAAAAATTAAACATATTTATAACGTGAAAGCATCGAGACCAAGAAATAGGGATGACAAGCTGCTAATCGATTTGCAAAACAAAATTTACAGCGAATTGCTCGGCATCGAAACAAACCAGCAGCCAGAGTATTCGATTTAGGAGTGGTTTTATGTCTTTAAAGTTTGATCATATTATTCACTACGTTTTTGATCCATTAAAAGTATCGAAAGAATTGAACGAGTTTGGAATTGTCAATAACTATGGCGGAGAACATAGCCGCGGTGGAACGTTCAATACGTTAAGCTATTTTGGATTGAAATATATTGAATATCTCGGAATTAAAGATGAACAGGCATTTGAAGAGCAAATTCCGCAACTGGCAAAATACAGCCCAATGAATAGCATCGCAAAACGGAAAAACAAAGAAGGATTGGCGGCGATTGCCCTCCGTTCATCCAACCTAAATGCGCTTGCAGACAAGTTGCACAATAAAGGCGTATCGGTGGAAGGGCCATATCCGTTAAGCCGGAAAACGCCGCAAGGAGATACGTTAAGATGGGAATTGCTGTATGCTGGTAAAGATGATCTTGAGATTCCGTTGCCGTTTTTTATCGATTGGCGTTTAACGGATGAAGAACGGCTGCATTATTTGCAAAAAACCGGGTTTATCACTTCTCATGAAAAAGGAGATTTGAAACTTTCAAATGTTGTTTTTGCTGTAAATTCATTTGAAAATTCTATTGAAAAATGGAAAAATTATTTGGAGTTAGAAGAAATTGAGTCTGATGCAGCCTTGTTTGAAGAAGCTGAAATACGGACCCTATCTCTAGATGATCTCAATTTCATTTTTGTAAAACCATTAGGTGCCGGAGCAATACACACGTTTTTAAAGAATGAAGGTCCTGGAATTTATCAACTGGAATTTGAAGGGGCAAAAGAGCAAGAAGAATTGATTTTTCATCATGCGCATTACCGATTTCGTTAAAAGCGGAGGTGGTTTGTTTGCCGATTTTTTCAAACGAAGCCTTGAAAGACAGGCATATCATCGTAACAGGTGCTTCTGGTGGAATTGGAAAAGCAATTGTTGACGTAATTGTTGATATGGGTGCAAAAGTGACTGCGACTGGAAGAAATGTTGAAAAATTAAATGAATATTTTGGATCGAATCCGAATGTCAATATCTTTCCGTTAGATATCGATCAAACTGATCAGCATGAAAATTTTTTGCGGCAGGCAATTTCAACATTCGGAAATGTATATGGTTTAGTGAATAACGCAGGGACATATGAACGGGGTCCTGTAGAAAAACTGGAAGCAGAAACATTTTCAAAAATTATGCATACGAATTGGTTTGCGACTGTTTTACTGACGCAAAAAGTCTATCAACATATGATTTCCAATCAAACGGGTGCGATTGTCAATATTGCATCATTATCCGGATTAAGAGGGGTCCGCAACAATTCCGCTTACGTAAGCAGCAAGTTTGCGTTAGTTGGTTTTACTCAGTCACTGGCATTGGAAGCGATTCATCATGGAATTCGCGTGAATGCAGTTTGTCCGGGATTTGTAAATACAAAAATGGGATTAGATGCGATTCGCGACCGCGCGTTGCAAAATGGAATTAGTTATGAAGAACAGATTGAACGATTGAAAAAAGAAATTCCAGCCGGGAAAATCATTGAACCGTATGAAGTTGCAAACGTGACTGCATTTTTGTTAACAGATGCGGCATATTCCATCGTTGGCGAATCGATCAAAATTTCTGGCGGTACGGTTGTTTAAGGAGTGAACAGCAATGGGGAATGTTTTTCGCAAGATGCAGCAAGCTTTGCTTCAAATTAAAGATGAGATGATTTTAAACCGCCGCTTTCTGCATCAACATCCGGAACTATCATTTGAAGAAAAAGAAACATCGCAGTTTATAGAACAAAAATTAAAAGAGTATGGAATTAATGCAATTGAACATTACGGAAAATATGGCCTTATCGGCCGCCTAAAAGGGAGCGGCCAAGGTCCAACAATTGCATTCCGGGCGGATTTTGACGCTCTTCCAATTCAGGATCAAAAAGACGTATCGTACAAATCAACGGTTCCAGGTGTCATGCATGCATGCGGGCATGATGGACATACTGCGGCTTTATTGGGATTGGCAAAAATACTGAAACAGTTTGAACAGGAAATAAAAGGAGAAATCATTTTCCTGTTTCAGCCGGCAGAAGAAAAGCCTCCTGGCGGCGCAAAATTTATGATTGAAGATGGCGTGCTTGATAACGTTGATTTTATTTTTGGGGCTCATGTGGATACATCTTTGCCCGTGGGAACGGTTGCTGTCGGAAGCGGGTACAAAATGGCAGCGGTCGATTATTTTAAAATTGAAGTTGAAGGAAAAGGAGGGCATGGCGCCTATCCGCATGCGGCCGTTGACAGCATTGTCATCGGGACGACAATCGTGAACAGCTTGCAGCAAATTGTCAGCCGCAAAGTGGATCCACAAAAATCTGCTGTCGTGACGGTTGGAACGTTTCATGCTGGAAAAGCGTTCAATGTCATTCCGGATACAGCAGTCATTGAAGGAACTGTCCGTACGTTTGAAGAAGAAGTGCAACATTTAGTTGAACGTGAAATCAAGGAGATTTCTTCTGGAATTGCCAATGCTTTCGGTGCGAAAGCAACCGTTGCGTACGAGCGGGGATATCCCGCATTGTATAATCATGAAAATGAAACCAATGTCATTAGAGAAGCTATTTCCGAAGTGTTGGACAATTCCGTTGTTCCTCTCCGATCAACGATGGGTGCAGAAGATTTTGCCTATTATTTAAAACATAAACCTGGAAGTTATTTTAAAGTAGGCGCCCGTAATGACGATCCGAGAACGCAATATCCACACCATCATCCAAAATTTGATTTCGACGAAGAAGCGCTGCTGAATATCGGAAAAGCATTTTTAGCGATTGTGAAACGGTATGCAATGTAATTGAGTGTACGTGCGTTTTCTGCTGGATCGGCATGCCTTCTTGCTGTTTTCGTGTTATGATAGTTAAAAAAAGAGAGGCGTACATCAGTGGCAGTAAAAACGAAAGCGCAGCCTTTTTTGAAGTGGGCCGGCGGAAAACGGCAGCTTTTGTCTGAAATTCGAAAAAAAATTCCCGCTCGATTTCATACATATTTTGAACCGTTTGTCGGTGCAGGGGCGGTTCTTTTTGATTTGCAGCCAAAAAAGGCGGTGATTAACGATATCAATTTTGAACTTGTGAATACGTATCGTGTTATTCAAAATCATGTTGAAGAATTGATTGCCGAGCTTGAGAAGTATAAAAATGAAAAAGAATTTTATTACGAAATCCGCAATTTGGACAGGACGCAAGCGTTTGAAAAATTGACGAGCATCGAGCGGGCTGCAAGAATCATTTATTTGAACAAAACTTGTTTTAACGGGTTATTTCGAGTGAACAGACGGGGACAGTTCAATGTTCCTTTTGGGCAATATAAAAATCCGAACATTGTCAATGCGAATGTGCTTCGTGCTGTGCATGATTACTTGAGCTCGAATGAAATTGCGATTTTAAATGTCGATTTTGAGCAGGCGGTTGAAGAAGCCAAAGCCGGCGATTTCATTTATTTTGATCCGCCTTATGATCCGTTGTCGGAAACGTCAAAATTTACCGATTACAGTTTGCATGGCTTTACTCGCGAAGACCAAATTCGTTTGAGGGATCTATTTGTAGAATTGGACAAGCGGGGATGTTATGTATTATTAAGCAATTCAGCAACGCCATTTATTAAAGATTTGTATTCCGGTTTTCATATTGAAATTGTTGCAGCGACCCGAAACATTAATTCGGATGCAGCAAAACGCGGAAAAATTGACGAAGTTTTAATAAGCAATTATGATAAAACGCTAGGGAAGGTTTGAAATTTTTCCCTAGCGGTTTTTATTTTTAATGATAAAACTCGATGTCGATTTTCTTTCGATCGCTGTTCATTAATTTCGGCATGCGAATTTCAAGTACCCCGTTTTTATAAGTCGCTTTTACGTTCTCTTGATCTACCGGCGAAGGCAGTGTCACGGACCGTTGGAAACGCCCTGAAAACCGCTCCTGGCGATGGAAATTTTCCTGTTTGGTTTCCATTGAACGATTGATCGATCCGCTAATCGTTAAGACGTTATTTTGAATATCGATGTTAACGTCAGTTTTTTTCTCCAGACCTGGAAGATCGCACATGGCGACAATTTCATTTTCCGTTTCCATTACATCAATTTTTATGTTTGGAAACATTCTGTCAAAACCGAAACTTGCTGGAAAGTCAGTAAAAAAGTTTTCAAAATCTTTACGGAGCGTTGAAAGTTGTCGAAACGGATCGTACGGTAGTAAAGCCACGTTATATCCTCCTTTAATTTCAGTAAGATTTCACTATTACTATTTCCTTAAACTTAAAAATTAGTCATTAAATTTTCAGTTTTTCATTGTGTTTCAAACAGGATTTATGTTAACATGTAAAAAGGCTGAATAATTAGAAAATTTACGTCTTAGTATAAGGTAGGAAAGATTTTCAAAAAATGAAACAAGGAGGTAATGGAAATGAAGAATTTATTTAAGAAAAAATCATTTTTCCTGTCCATGTTGATGATTTTCACTTTCGTGCTGCTTACAGCTTGCGGTGGAAATGACGAAGCAAAAGACGATCAGGGCGAAAAGAAAGATAATGCCAAAACGACTGATTTGTTAATGGGTACTGGAACGCAAGGCGGTACATATTTTGGTCTCGGCAGCGAAATGGCGAATGTATGGAATAACAACATTGATGAAATCAATGTGACTCCTACTGAATCAGGCGCTTCAGTTGAAAACTTGGCAAAAATTTCAAACGGTGAGTTTGATCTTGGTTTAACAGTTAACCTGCCTGCTTATGATGCGTTGGCAGGTGTAGGGGAATTTGAAGGAAGAAAAGTTGAAAACTTCGCGTTTCTTGCCCATGTTTATCCTGAAGTATTGCAAATAGTGACGCGTGAAAGCACAGGAATTAAAAGTATTGAAGATTTGAAAGGAAAACGGATTGCAATTGGCCCTCCTGGAAGCGGAACGCAAGCGGCAGCGAAGTTAATTCTTGAAGCATATGGCATTAAAGATGGCGATTATGAAGCATATCAAGAAGGTTTTGGAGATGCAAAATCAAAACTTCAGGACGGAACGATCGATGCTTCATTTGGTATTCTCGGTTTACCAGATGCAGGGATCGATGAATTGCAGGCGTCTGTTAAAGACGTGAAGTTTTTGTCACTTTCTGATGAAGCGCTAAAATATATTGAGGAAAAAAGCGGATATAAAGCTTATACGATTTCTGCCGGAAGCTATGAGTGGCTAGATGCAGATATTCAAACGGTGTCTGCGTACGCAATTCTCGTTGCAAACACGGATACAGTCGATGAAGATTTGGCGTATAAACTTACAAAAGTGCTGATTGAAAAATCAGCAACAGAAAATACGCATCCGCAAGCGAAAAATATTACGAAAGAAAATGCATTGAACGGAATTGGCGATTTGCCTCTTCATCCAGGTGCAGAAAAATATTATAAAGAGATTGGCTTAAAGTAATGTCCAGACATCAAAGGGCCAGGCACATGGTGTCCTGGCTCTTTTTTAGCAAGTCACGCTTGATCAAAGGGGAGTGATGTTGCTTGAAGAAATGGCTGCAGTTTAAAAAGAAAAAAGAAGACGAAGCTGTCAAAGCACAGAATGAAGAAGAAAACAAAGAATTGGACGTTGATGAGATATTAGAAAAGTTCGATCGGGAAAGCGCCTATCGAAAAAGACTTGGAAAATGGGCCTGGGTCGTGTTTTTTCTCGCTGTATCTTTAACGTGTTTTCATTTGTATACCGGCTACCGCGGTGCTTTTGAAGCGCGCATTCAAGGTCCGATCCATCTTGGAACTGCACTCGGCCTAATTTTTTTGCTGTATCCGATTAAAAAAGGTTTGCAGCGGAAACAAAGAGGGGTTCCTTGGTACGATGCAGTTTTAGCGTTTGTAGCACTTGGTGTAGGTTATTATAACGTTATTTTTTATGAAGAACTTGTCAGAGAAAAAATTGTGTTTGGCTATACGACGATCGATTATATCGTTGCGTCTCTTGGAGTTCTGCTCGTGCTTGAAGCGGCACGGCGCTGCGTCGGTCTTCCGATCGTTGTCGTTGCCGGCATCGCGATTTTATATGCGCTCTATGGCAATTACATTCCGACAAAAACGTTTGCGCATCGTGGTTTTGACTGGGGAACGTTGGCGACAGATTTATATCTGACGACAAAAGGCATTTACAGTACGCCGATTCAAGTATCTTCGACATTTATTTTTCTGTTTTTGCTGTTTGGCGTGATGCTTGCCCGTACAGGCGTTGGACAATTTTTCAATGATATTGCTTTTGCGCTCACGGGAAGATTTACAGGCGGACAAGCGAAAGCGGCAGTTGTTGCAAGCGCTTTGGAAGGTACGGTTTCTGGAAGTTCTGTTGCGAATACAGTTGGTTCTGGTGCGTTTACGATTCCGATGATGAAAAAAGCAGGATATAAACCTGAGTTTGCTGCTGCCGCGGAAGCGAGTGCTTCAACCGGCGGACAGATTATGCCGCCGGTTATGGGAGCTGCCGCTTTCATTATGGCATCGTATACAGAAACTCCATACAGCCATATCATTCTTGTTGCGATAATCCCGGCATTGCTTTATTTTACGGGCGTATTTTTAGGGGTTCATTTTGAATCAAAGAAAATGGGTATCGTAGGTCTTCCGAAAAACGCTTTACCTCGAATTAGCAAGCTGTTGATTGAGCGAGGCTATTTGCTGCTGCCGCTCATTGTGATTTTTTATACGTTGCTATCGGGAAGAACGCCGATGAGAGCTGCTTTAATGGCTATCGTCGTAGCGTTTTTAGTCAGCTTTATCCGCAAAGAGACCCGGATGTCGATCCGTGACATTTTCAAAACGTTAGAAGAAGGAGCGCGGACCGCGCTGCCGGTCATTGCGGCATGCGCAGCCGCTGGAATTATTGTCGGCGTCGTCGTACAAACGGGACTTGGCGGCCGGATTGCAAATGGCATTATAGAACTTGGCGGAGGGAACTTACTGCTGACGCTGTTTTTCACAATGATCGCCTGCTTGATTTTAGGCATGGGCTTGCCGACGACAGCGAACTATATCATTACGGCTACGATGGCGGCTCCTGCACTTGTGTTAGGGATGGACGTTCCTGTTTTAGCAGCGCACTTTTTCGTGTTTTATTTCGGAATTGTTGCGGATATCACTCCGCCTGTCTGTCTAGCAGCATATGCGGCTGCAGGTTTGGCAAGGGCGAATCCGTTTATGACTGGTGTGACCGCATTTAAACTTGCGACTGCAGCATACATCATTCCATATGTATTTGTGTTAAATCCACAAATGCTGTTAATTGATGCCGAAGTGATACCGACGGCGCTATCGGTGATAACTTCAACTATCGGGATGGTTGGTGTCAGCAGCGGTTTGATCGGTTACTTAATCCGGAGAGCGTATGCTTGGGAACGAATTGTGCTATTTGCTGCTGGACTAGCGCTCATTTTCCCGGAATATGTTACAGACATTATTGGAACGATTGCTATTTTAGCTGTTTTATTCATTCAATCCCGGCGTCCAAAAGATGCTGGACAACGCTTGCAAACGCAATGAAATGGAGGCTTGTGAACGATGTTCGCAAGCCCTTTTTTTATTTTTTATGAAATATTTATTTCATAAAGGTTTATTTTTGAAAAGAAAACACATATAATGAAATATAAATATCATTTTATATCCATATTGAAATTATAATTTCATAAAAAGGATGTGTAAAATGGCAAATTCTGAAATTGTATCCAGTATCATTTCTGATGAATTGGCACGTTCGAATGAGATGTTTCAACGAGCAAAACAGGTGATTCCAGGCGGTGTTACAGCAAACATCAAATTTTTTTCACCGCATCCCATTTTTATGGAAAAAGGGAAAGGAAGCCGGTTGATTGATGTCGATGGAAACGAGTATGTTGACTATTTGCTTTGCTACGGCGCATTAATCTTGGGACACGGTCATCCAAAAGTAAATGAAAAAGTCATTTCATTTTTGCAAACGAACGGCTCCGTATTTGGTGCGCCGCACGTTTTGGAGCTGACGATGGCGCAAAAATTGGCCGATTTGTTTCCAAGCATTGAAATGACGCGGTTTACGAATTCAGGTTTGGAAGCGACATTGCTGGCAATCCGGCTTGCGAAAGCAGTGACGGGAAAACAAAAAATAGCGAAATTTGAAGGGCATTATCACGGTGGATACGATCAAGTGCTGATTAGCGTAAATCCCGATCTCCGATTGGCAGGAGAAGATGCAAATCCGACAGCAGTTCCGGATTCGAAAGGAATTGCTGAAATCGATTTGGAGAATACGATCGTACTGCCGTTTAACGATATTGATGCAACCGAACAGATTTTACGTAAACATAAAAATGAACTTGCGGCTGTCATTTTGGAGCCAGTGCAGGGTGGATTTATTCCAGCGGATGAGTATTTTATGTATCATTTGCGAAAAGTGACGGAAGAACTTGGCATTTTGCTTATTTTTGATGAAGTGAAAACGGGATTTCGCGCTCATTTAGGCGGAGTGCAGTCGGTCTATAATGTCACGCCCGATTTGACAGCGCTGGGGAAAGTGCTTGGAGGCGGTTTTCCGATCGGCGCTTTGGGCGGGAAAAAGGAAATTATGGAAATGATGTCACCTGAAAAGAAAGGGGATATTTTAATCGCTGGTGATCATAACAATCGCTCGACGGATGTACTGTTTCATAGCGGCACGTACAACGGCCATCCGATCGTGTTGACTGCCGGGCTTGCGACGATAGAAATTTTAGAAACGAATGATGCGATGAATACTTTGTTAAAACGGTCGTTATATTTAAGAAAAGAGCTTGAGTCGCTCTATCAGCGTTACAATATCGATGTCCAGGTCATCGGCATGGGAAGCATGTTTAATATCGTATTTTCTAAAGAACGCATTAAAAACTATCGGGATATGAAAAAAGCAAATCTTGAACTTAGAAGAATAATAGATTACAAATTGTTGACATTAGGCATTTATACAAAGCCGATGAACCGTTATTCATTGTCTGTCGTGCACACAGAAAAGGATATTCATGATACAATAGAGGCACACGAACATGTGATTAAACAGATAACGTCGTAAAGTCCTGAACCTGCGAACGGATGGGATGGCCAATGAAGGATATCTATCAGTTTATTTCCGAAAAAGTGAATGAAATGAGCAAATCGCAGCGAAAAATAGCTCTATATATATTAAGCAACACGGAATCCGTTCCTTTTTTGAACGTTAGCCAGCTTGCCAAAATGGTTGGGGTCAGCGAAGCGACGGTAGTGCGCTTCGCGACCTTTCTCGGTTTTGATGGATATTCGGAAATGCAGCGTGTGATGCAGGAAGCGGTAAAAAAACAGCTAACGACGGTGGAACGGCTGAAATTGTCTGATGATGTTTATGACAAGGAAGATAAAGCGATTTTTGAGATGTTTCAAGAAGATGTGCAGCGCATCGAAGCAATGGCAAAGCAGTTGGATATTAAAAAGTTTCGGGAAGCAGTCGATGCAATTATTCAGGCGAAGCGGATTTTTATCATTGCGAACCGCAGCGCCGTTTCATTGGGTACGTTTCTCGAATTTTATTTTGATTTAATGTTTGAAAATGCAGAGCTGATTCGAAATCCACACGGGATTTCGGAAAAGCTGTTCCGGCTTGATGAAAATGATGTTGTCATCGGGCTCAGTTTTGCCCGCTATACGAAAAATACGGTCGAAGCGGTTTCATTTGCGAAAGATCGGGGTTCGACCGTCATTGCGATAACGGATAATATGCTGTCGCCGTTAGTTCCGTATGCGAATATAACGCTTTGCGCCCGAAGCGACATGCCGTCTTTTATCGATTCTTTCGTTGCCCCGCTCAGTTTGATCAATGCGTTAATTACAGCTGTCGGCAGGAAAAAACGCACCGAAATCGAAAAACATTTGGAAGAGCTGGAAGCGGTATGGGAACGATTTGGTATTTTCAGCCCTCAATAAGTTGATACTCGTAATCACCGCCATGAAACGAATAAAATGTGTGAGCGATTGTTTCGAGTTGTTTGACAGCTTTCGTTTTATCGACGGAAGGAAGGAGATAGACGATTTGCAAACATTCCTTCGCTTCATTAGTGACGCTCGTACGTTTCGAGTCGACAAACGGGCTTCCGAAAGCCCCATGTTTGTCAGCTAACGTCAATTTATTAACCAGATGATAATTTCGTCCGTTTAATGCTTCGTACTCGTCGTGTTCTGAACCGATGTACATTTGAATCGGCGGTTCCAGTTTGCTGGCGTCATAAATGCCAAAAGGAATTTTATATTGAAGCGACAGCAAATTCGTTACATCTACAGCTGAATTGATCGAAGGAAGAAAATCGCCTCTCAATACTCTGCGCATAAGCGCTTCAGCAGAATGGCGATATTTTGACGGGTCAACACCGAGCGTTTTGACAATTTGTCTCCATTGTTGAATTTCCTGTATTTCTGCAGCTTTTGTTCCTTCGTATTCGAGTTTGAGCTGTTCCTGCAAAAGTTGCATGCGTCCTCGAAGCATTTGTGGAGAATCACTGACGACGGTATTGCGATAATGGATGACACCGAGTTTAAATTGCGGGATTTTTTCTGTGACAGCTTTTGAAATGGACAAGTCTATCATCGTGATCTCTCCTTTCTTCAATTGTTTTTATTGTAGCATATCGGGAAAAGGCGGGCATACGAATAATGTTAAACAAGCTCAAACAGGAGATTGTTGAATATAGTAAAACTATCGGGATAGATAAAATCGGTTTTACGACAGCAGACCCGTTCGTCGAGTTAAAAGAACGGCTTCGTGTTCAGCAGGAGCTGAACTATCAGTCAGGATTTGAAGAACAGGATATTGAAAAGCGGACGAATCCGAAATTGCTTATGCCNGAAGCAAAATCAATCATCTCCATCGCGTTGGCTTACCCTTCCCGGTTAAAAAATCCGCCAAAAAACGAAAAACACAATCGGCGCGGATTGTTTTCCAGCGTTTCATGGGGATTGGATTATCATACCGTGCTTCGAGACCGCTTGCAAAAACTGGAACAGTTTATTAAAGAAAAAGAACCGCGGGCGCTTACGAAATCGATGGTTGACACAGGCGAACTGAGCGACCGCGCAGTTGCCGAACGGGCTGGTCTCGGTTTCGTTGGGAAAAATTGTTCACTGATTACTCCTGAGTTTGGTTCATACGTTTTTCTCGGGGAAATGATCACAAACCTGCCATTTCCGCCGGATGAACCAATTGAAGAGTCGTGCGGCACTTGCAACAGATGTGTAGAAGCTTGTCCGACAGGTGCATTGGTGCAAGGGGGACAGTTAAATGCAAAAAAATGTCTATCTTATTTAACGCAAACAAAAGGTTTTCTTCCAGATGAATATCGAGAAGTATTGGGCAATCGCTTATATGGAATGGATACATGTCAGCTTGTCTGTCCATTCAATCGCGATAAAAACTTTTACATCCATGAAGAGTTTGAGCCCAATCCGGAGCTCGCTATGCCTCCGTTAAAACCGCTGTTAAAAATGAGCAACCGCGAGTTTAAAGAAAAATTTGGGAAACTTTCGGGTTCATGGAGAGGAAAAACTCCGATTCAACGCAATGCGATTATCGCTCTTGCTCATTTCAAAGATGAGACGGCGTTGGACGATTTAATTGAGTTGATGAAGCATGATCCGCGTCCAGTAATCCGCGGAACTGCAGCGTGGGCGATCGGCAAAATCGGGGGTGAAAAAGCAAAATTGGCATTAATGCAGATGGAAAAGGAAGAAAAAGATGAAGATGTACTTCATGAAATCAAAAAAGGATTGGCAATGTTAGACACTGATTCACCGTCTCATCGACAATGATTTGCGACGATTAAAGAGGGGAGTATAAATGGAGGTTAACAGGAAACTGCTGCTTTATTATGATGAAATGGAAAGCCCGATTGGTCCGTTGACGTTGTTCGCTTCCGATTATGGTTTATGTTCGTTGCAATTTGCAAAAAGCGAAGAAGCCATTGCCAAACTCAAACGAAACCATCATTTTGCCATGTGTGAATACGAACATCGGCCGGAAGCGGTTCAGGATGCGATTAAGCAGTTAAAACAATATTTTCAAGGCACGAGAACTTCGTTTCAGATGCCGTTAGATTTGCGTGGCACTCCTTTTCAATTGAAAGTTTGGGAAGAATTGCAGAAGATTCCTTATGGTGCAACCGCAAGTTACAAAAAAATTGCTGAATCAATCGGAAAACCGAAAGCCGTCCGTGCTGTCGGTGCAGCGAATAATCAAAATCCGCTTCCGATTATCGTTCCTTGTCATCGCGTTGTCGGTTCAAATGGTGCGCTGGTCGGTTACGGAGGAGGCTTGGAAAGAAAAGAGTATTTATTGAATCTGGAATCACGTCTGGCTAAAAAACATACTTCGTAGACTTTGTATGGCGTCCAAAAATCGGTATTTTTTGGACGTTTTTTTTATCGGTGAAGCTGTTGTTGCCTTCACAATGAAAATAGCAGAAGTGAAGTCGTTTCTGGAAAGCTGCGTTGCTTGGAGAGGAAAGTTTAAATCGAGAAGATATGTTTTATCGTGAAGATGGAAGATGGCATTTTTATCAAAAATACGTGAAAGTCTCCGCGCTTCCTAGAAGTGATGGAGGCTCTTTTTTATCAAAGAAAATAAGCCAAGTTTTCTTTTCATATAGTGGTAGATAGCAGAACAAAAAGGAGAGTTTGAAAGTGAATTGGGTTGAGAACATCAAGCATTGCTGGCTGGAACGCAATGATTATCTCGTTAACCAAAAGCGTGCGGATACGTTTGAAAAGCCAGAGAAAGAAGCGTATGAACGCAAGATTGCGCGGTTAAAAGAGCGGAAAGCAAGAATCGTCAAAGCTTCATCACATGCAAAGATGCTCGGAGTTCAATCGTTTGAAGATGTAATGCTAATCAGGTACGGAATCCACCATCAGTGGCTGGTAAAGCAGAACGAACATCATTTTTACATCGAAGAAAGAGTGGAAGAGAGAATCGCAACATTTGAAGGTGAAAAGCTGGTNCGTGATCGGGTGGCAGCA
>JGI1652J44930_10000449_pt1 | contig 16041 bp, 10 predicted proteins | sample NewIslsDNAsample_FD_44930 | JGI IMG/M metagenome (IMG submission 44930)
TGATGAAGGACCCGCTTTCGTAACGGCTGCTGTTTTTGTGAATCAGCCGGGCGAACACTTCCTTGCCCACCCCGGATTCCCCCAGCAAAAGCACCGTGGCGTCCGTTCCGGCCACCCGCATCGCCAGGTGGTACGCCTGTTGCATCACCACGTCGTTCATGACGACGGAGGGTTCCTCTTTCAGATACAACTTTCTCAATTCGGACAGTTCTTTGCGGTACCTCTCCGAGCGCTTCCGCGTCTCGTCCAACTCGTCCCGAAGACGGTTCAGTTCCGTCACGTCCCGGATATTGGTGATCACGCGCACAATCCGGCCCTCTTCGTCGCAGATGGGGCTGCCNGTGATGATGAGCACCTTTCCGTGTTTGTTCTCCTGCACGGTGCTGACCGTCNTCCCGGTCTTCAGCACTTCCAGCGTGACGGACTTCTTCAGAATCCCCCGCTTTTCCAGATAGCGGACATCCTTGCCGATGTAATANTCCTTGGGAATGCCCGTCAGCCTNTCAATNGCCGAATTGGTATGGAGGGTGATTCCGTTGTGATCCGTGATGTAGATGCAGTCATAGGAGTTTTCGANCAGGGTGTCCAGATCCAACCCGCTGGAGGACGGAGGGGGAGCGCTCGGTTTGATGGCCACCTGTTCCAGCGAATAGAGAATCCAACCCTCCGGCTCTTCCAAGGTGCTGTAGCGAACGCGGTACTCCTTGCCGCCGATCCGTTGAACCCCCGGATGCTCCTCGGAAGAAGTCGCTTGAATGAACGACACCCAGGACGAATGCTCCGCGATCTGCTCCTCGCACAGCCGGAGCAATTCCCCGTTTCCGTACCGGATCCTGCCCNCATCGTCCACCACCGCCATGGGGCAGGGAGTCTGGTTCCACAGGTGCTGCCAATCGAGTTGTTGCTCAGCCATCACTTACCCCCTCGCAAACGGAATTTTCCACGGCCCCATCCCCTCGCCGGAAACGGGCATCAGGTAACATACTTCCCTATTCTTTTATCTGTCTCCTTTTTTTTCGCAAAAAATGCCCCCTCCCTGCCGCTTCTTCCGCCAACGGATTTCCGTCCAATCACCCGTCATCCGGCCGGGCTTGTCATTTCCAAGTCTTTCAAGTATGATATAAATGTGTTTGTTATCAGCCACTGAACGCGAGTGCTAACAACTCCGCTTTTCCTCCGCATCGTTCCGTCTTCGCACCTTTTCTCTCTGTCCACTCATCTCTTTGCAACTCTCATTCGTCTCTTTGTTGGCATAGAAATCCGATTTCTATCCAATGGGGGGATGCATGATGCAAGCGTTGCTGTTGGCAGGGGGATTGGGCACGAGACTGAGACCTCTGACGGAACACCTCCCCAAACCCATGGCACCGGTGGTCAACCGGCCATGGCTCGAACACCTCCTCAAGCACCTCCGATCGCAAGGCCTCTCCGACTTTGTCATCGCCGTCAAGCACAACGCGGACATCATCCGGAATCACTTCGGTGACGGCCGCCGTCTCGGAGTAACCATCGCTTACAGCCAGGAGCCCGAACTGCTCGGCACAGCGGGGGCGATCAAGCACGCGGAACCGCTGCTTTCGGCCGATCGGTTCATCGTGGTCAACGCGGACATCATTCACCATGTGGACCTGATGCCTCTCTTGGAATTTCATCGTTCCTCCGGCGCGATGGTCACGATTGGCTTGACGGAAGTCGAAGACCCTTCCCAATACGGAGTGGTTCAACAAACCCCTTCCGGGCGGATCCTTCGGTTCGTGGAAAAACCCCCTCGGCACGAGGCTCCTTCCAACCGGATCAACGCAGGGATCTATGTGATGGAAAAAGAGACCCTCTCTTGGATTCCCGCCGGACGAGCGGTTTCCATCGAACGGGAAACCTTCCCGCTCCTGATCCGCAAGGGACTGCCGGTCTACGGCTGTGCGGTCCGCGGCTACTGGCTGGACATGGGAACCCACGACCGCTATCTCGCCCTGCACCGGGATGCCCTCGACGGCAAAATCGGGCTTCAGCTTCCCTATCCGATGAAGGCGGAGGGAGTCTGGATCGGCGAGGACACCCACATCTCCAGCCACGCGAAGCTGATTCCACCCGTCGTCATCGGCCGCGGAACGAGGGTGGAGCGCGGAGCGGTCCTCGGACCCTACGCGGTGCTGGGTGAGGGCGTGACGGTTCAAGCGGACAGCCGCTGTGCCCATGCCGTCGTCCTGCCGGGAACCCGTCTCGAAGGAAACCGCGTGTTCCGACACGCCGTCGTCGCCCCCGACTTCATGGTCACAACCCGCCTTCCCGGCGATCTCATCCGCCAAGGAGTGATGCAGCCATGATCCACCCGGCCTATGTCAGCACCTACGTGCCAAAACGGTGCGGACTCGCCACCTACACCCATCATCTCCGAACCTACGTCCGCAAAGCGCACCGAGGGGAGGGCTCAGAGCCGGTCGATACGGTGATCGCCGTCGTCGATCCCGAAGAACCCTTAGATTACGACCCCTCGCTGCGGCTGATCCGACGAGACATCCGCGAAGATTACCGCGATACGGCCCGGCGCTTGAACGACAGCCCGGTCACCGTCGTTTCGCTCCAACACGAGTTCGGCATCTTCGGCGGCGACGCCGGCGAATACGTGCTCGACTTCGTGCGGGAGCTCCACAAGCCCCTGGTCACCACCTTTCACACCGTCTTCCATTCCCCCCGGGAACCCTACCGCAGCGTTCAGGAGGAAATCGCCCGGCGGAGCGACCGCATCCTGGTCATGAACCGGCACGCCGTCGATCGGTTGGCGGATCAATACCGGGTACCGAAAGACAAATGCGTGTACATCCCCCACGGCACCCCGTCACCGGTGCCGGAACAGCGCGAATCAATGCGCGCAAAGCTCGGTTGGTCGAACCGGCGGGTGCTGATGACCTTCGGGTTGCTCAGCCCCAACAAGGGGATGGAGATGATCCTCCAAGCCCTGCCGGAGGTGGTTCGCCGCCTCCCCGACGTCCTGTACGCCATCGTGGGCCAAACCCATCCCCAGGTGAAAAAAGCGGAGGGGGAAGCCTACCGCGAACGCCTCAGGGACATGATCCGGGAGCAGAACCTGGACCGCCATGTGGTGATGATCGACCGCTACCTCTCCGAATCCGAATTGGTGCACACCATCATGGCATGCGACTTATACGTCACTCCCTACCCCGGAATGGAACAGGTCACGAGCGGCACGCTGGCCTACGCGGTGGGATTGGGCAGACCCGTCCTGAGCACTCCCTATGCTTACGCGCGGGACTTGCTCGGCCCCTACCCCGAACTGCTCATCCCGTACGGTGACGCGGATGCCTGGGCCCGAGCCCTCATCGCCCACCTGTCCGATACCGGCAAATTGCGGGAGTGGGAGCGGAAAATCCGGGAGATCGGACGCGAGATGAATTGGCCCCGCGTCGGCGAGCGACACCTGCGGCTGTTCGGTGAGCTGTCTCATCCCCGCAGTTCCGATGCGGGCGGCAGCCGGAGCATCGCATCCGCTTCCCGTTAAACTGACCCATNTGAGACGGCTCACCGACGATACGGGAATCATCGAACACGGNATCGGNAAAATCCCCCGCCGGAAGGAGGGCTACTCCACCGACGACAATGCCCGGGCCCTNTGGGCCTGCGTCGAATGGGGAAAAATCGCCCGGCGGGGCNGGGATGCCGAAGCGGCGGAACAGCTCGCCCGCCTGTCCGACACGTACCTGGCCTTCCTGGCCTGGGTTCAAAAAGAGGACGGGCATTTCCACAACAACGTCGCGTACAACCGCCGGTGGGAAGAGGAGGAACCGTCGGACGACTGCCTGGGGCGCACGCTGTGGTCCACGGCGACCGCCGCGTTGTGGGATCCCGACGGCGACCGTTCCCGCATCGCCCAGCACTTGTGCCGGACGGGTTTTCGCGCCGCCGATCGCCTCCGGCACCCCCGGGGCATCGCCTTCGCCCTTTCGGCGGCCAGTCTGCTCGTGCGCGAAGCGGAAGCCAATCCCCGGCTCGAATCTTCATTCCGGGATTGGGTTTTGCGTAATCTGCCGGCGGCTGCCGGCCGTCTGGGAAAAGCGCTGCTCTTGTGGTACCGGCATCATTCCGGGCCGGGATGGCGATGGTTTGAGGAGATCATGACCTACAGCAACGGCGTCTTCCCCTGGGCCCTGTTTCAGTGGCACAGGACCTTCCCGTCCCGGGAGGCGGAACAAATCGCTCGGGAGAGCCTCGATTTTCTGATCGACAAAATGACGTCCCCCGAAGGATTCATTCGGCCCGTCGGAAACCGGGGATGGTGCACCCGGAAGAAGAACAGCCAATGGGACCAGCAGCCGGTGGAAGTGTTGAAGTTGGCCATGGCCTGCGAGCAGGGCCTTGCGTCGACCGGAGATGCGGTCTACCGGGCCGTGCTGGAAAAATGTCGGGCGTGGTTCCACGGCGACAATGACCTCCGGGTGCCGATGGCCGACCCGTCGGACGGTTCCTGTTGCGACGGCTTGACGGAAGGGGGGCCCAACCGCAATCGGGGGGCCGAGTCCACCCTGGCCTATTTGCTGACGGAAGCCATATTCCACAAGACGCGGGAGGGAAAGCACCATGAGCGCGATGATGAAACCTGCTGACCGAATCGCACCGCACGTGTTTCGGGAATATGACATCCGGGGCATCGTCAGGAAAGAGATCCACGAATCCTTCGCCTATTGGCTGGGCCGTGCCTTTGCCCGCCGGGTGCGCGCCGAAGGGCAGCATTCGGTGGTGGTCGGCCGCGACAACCGAAAGAGTTCCCCCGCCCTCGCCCGGGCGGTCACCGCGGGACTCGTCCAGGAAGGGTGCGAAGTGATGGACATCGGGGAAGTCACTTCGCCCATGTTCTACTTCGGCCTGGAACACCTGGATGTCCCCTCCGGCATCATGATCACGGCCAGCCACAACCCGCCCGATGAAAACGGGTTCAAGGTGGCGCAAAACAAGACGACCCTGTATGGCAACGCCGTCAAAAACCTGTACAATGAAATGGTGGGTGTGTCCGCGGAAACCGGTTTCGAACCGGAAATCGCCCAAACCTCCCCTTCCAGATCGGTGGACCTTCGCACGCCCTACCTCGACATGCTGCAGGAAAAAATCCGGCTCGACGGCCGGCCGTTGAAAGTGGTCGTGGATTGCGGCAACGGAACCGCCTCTTCCTTCGCGCCGGAAGCTTTGGAGCGCTGGGGTTGTGAAGTGATTCCCCTTTACTGCACGTCGGATCCGACCTTTCCGAACCACCATCCGGATCCCGTCGATCCGAAGAACCTCACGGATCTCATCCGGACGGTGAAGGAAACGGGAGCGGACCTGGGCATCGCCTTTGACGGCGACGGCGACCGCCTCGGAGTGGTGGACGAAACGGGCCGCATCCGCTGGGGGGATCAGCTGATGATCCTCTACTGGCGGGAAATCCTGCCGAAATATCCGGGATGCGACGCATGGGTCGANGTNAAATGTTCCCAGGCGCTGGTGGANGAAATCAAGCGGCTCGGGGGCAACCCCCGTTTCCACCGCACCGGGCATTCCCACGTCAAAGCGACGTTGCGGCGGACCCGGGCGCCCTTCGCGGGGGAGATGTCCGGGCACCTGTTCTTCAACGACGAATACTACGGGTTTGACGACGCGCTGTACGCCGCGGGGCGGCTGCTGCGGATCCTGTCCCGAAAAAAGCGCCCCCTTTCCGCCCTGTTTGCGGACGTGCCGCAGTACCACGCCACGCCGGAGACGCGGGTGCCCTGTGAAGAAGCGAAGAAAGCATCGGTGATCGAGCAGGTGAAGGCCCATTTCGCGAAGAAATACCCGATTGTCGAGGTGGATGGCGCCCGGATTCAATTNCCCTCCGGGTGGGCTTTGGTGCGCAGTTCCAATACCCAGCCGATTCTCGTGCTNAGGGCCGAAGCGGACAGCNCCGAACGGCTGGTCGAGATCAAACGGGAAGTGGAAAGCGTCATCCGCCGCTGCGGCATCACCGCTCCCATTCCGTGGTGACGACGTGCGCACGCAGACGGACCAAACATCGAAAGGTGGTATCGATGAACAAGATGGAACCGGTCAAATTCACCCCCCTTGCCGTACCGCGGATCTGGGGCGGTCACCGGCTGAAATCCTGGTTCGGCACCGAAACGGAAGAGCCGATCGGCGAATACTGGCTNATCTCCAGCCATCCCAACGGGACCAGCGTCGTTGAGGGAGGACCCTTCCGGGGAAAAACCCTGAACGATCTCGTGCGGGATTATCCGGAAGCCTATCTCGGCTCCAGCCCGCAGCCCCGGTTTCCCCTCCTGATCAAATTGATCGAAGCGGCGCAGGATCTGTCCGTCCAGGTGCATCCGGACGACGAATACGCCCGCAAAGCGGAAGCGGATTTCGGAAAGACCGAGGCCTGGTACGTGCTGGACTGCCCGGAGGACGGTCGCGTCATCTACGGCCACCGCTTTTCGTCACGGCGGGAGTATCTCCAGGCGGTGGAAAAAAAGCGGGTAAAGGATTATCTGGAGTACGCCCCCATCGCCCCGGGCAAGCTGGTGTTCGTCCCCTCGCGGACCCTGCACGCCCTGCTGGCCGGCACGACGGTGCTCGAAATCCAGCAGACCTCCGATGTCACCTACCGGGTGTACGACTGGGACCGCGTCGATGAACGGGGACGGGGGCGGGAACTGCACATCGACAAGGCGGCCGACGTCCTCCGGTACGATCGGCAGCCGGATCCCTTCCCGGAGCGGGCGGAGCTCTCCGCAGAGGGCGGCCTGCGCGGATCCCGTCTCGTCTCCTGCCCCTATTTCACCATCGACCGTTGGAACCTGGCTTCGGGACGCCATTCCTTCGACTTGGGACGCCAAAACAACCCGGACATCCTGATCGTGACGAAAGGAGAAGGGACCCTGCACTGGTCCGGCGGTGAAATGCCGCTTTCCCGCGGCGACGCCGCGATCGTCCCCGCCACCTTGTCCGGCTACGATGTTTCCTGTACGGCGGAGATGGAGCTGATCCGCACGTTCTATTGAAATTCCTCGGCGGGCGACTCCTCTTGAAAATCGGATGGAAAACATATAAAATTCATTTTACCTGAGCAAAGGAGGTGAAGGGAACGATGTGTACCGGTCGGATGGCTTGGTGGAACGAAATTTCCAATATTAACTATGGATTGGCCGCAAACGGGATTCGTGTGCCCTTTTTCAGCCATTCGAACACGACCGGTGCATGAGGAAGGTTCCCTTCACACGGATTGCGGCTTTTCAAGCTCACAACGACGACACCGCAGGTGAGGAAACCTTGCCTGCGGTTTTTTGTTTTTCAAGGAGGGTATATGGATGATCATTGCGGCCAATCGCGTGGGAAAAAACCTGGATGATCGATGGGTGCTGAGCGACGTGAGCTTTGTGATCGAACGGGGTGAACGGATCGGGCTGGTCGGTCCCAACGGATCGGGAAAAACGACGCTCCTCCGCCTCCTGGCGGGAGTGATGGCGCCGGACCGCGGAGAGGTGTTTTTGACCAAAGGGGCAAGGATCGGCTACCTGGAACAAATTCCCCAGGCGGACCCAAGGGCGACGGTCCTGGACGTGCTGCGCTCCCCCTTCGCGGAGCTGATGGAATTGGAACGGGAAATGGGGGAGCTCGCAAACCGGATGGCCGATTCCCGGCTCGATGAAAAGCGAATGGAACGGATCCTGAACCGGTACCAGGTTTGTCAGGAGGAATTCGAGAAGCGAGGCGGTTATGAGATGGAGACCCGAATCCGCCGGGTCGTACGCGGTCTCAATCTGCCGGAAGACGTTCCGGATCGTCCCTTTGCCGCCCTCAGCGGCGGGGAGAAGACCAAAGTCGGTCTGGCTCAGGTGTTGTTATCCGAGCCCGACCTGCTCCTGCTGGACGAACCCACCAACCATCTGGATCTTTCGGCGTTGGAATGGCTGGAGGATTTTTTGTCCCAATGGCGCGGGGCGGTGGTGGTCGTATCCCACGACCGCTATTTCCTGGATCGGGTCGCCAACCGGATCATCGATTTGGAAGACGGCAGATGCACCCTGTACCAGGGAAATTACACCCATTTCGTCAAGGAGAAGGAACAGCGCCTGCTGGCGGAATTCCAGGCTTATCGGGAACAACAGAAAAAGATCAAAAAGATGGAGGAAGCCATCAAGCGGTTGCGGGAGTGGGCCAACCGTTCCAACCCTCCCAGCGCCGGCCTTCACCGGCGGGCATCCAACATGGAAAAGGCGCTCAAGCGGATGGAGCTGCTGGAACGGCCGGTTTTGGAGCGGAAAAAAATCGCCCTGAACTTCGGCCATCAAGAGCGAAGCGGGGAGATCGTGTTCCGGCTCGAAAACATTTTCAAGAATTACGGTCGGAAACCGGTCTTGAGGGGGGCAAATCTGACGGTGAAATTCGGCGAACGGGTGGCGGTGGTGGGAAAAAACGGGGCGGGAAAATCCACCCTTCTCCGCCTCCTGACGGGTGAGATCGCGCCGGACCGGGGTGAGGTATACATCGGACCGTCGGTCCAGGTGGGATATCTTTCCCAGCAGGGGTGGGAGGGGGACCCGGACATGACCGTGTTGGAAGCGTTCCGGGAAGAAGTCCCCGCGGATGCGGGCACGGCCCGGCAGATCCTCGCCCGGTTCCTTTTCTACGGTCACTCCGTCTTCCGCAAGATGCGGGATCTGAGCGGAGGCGAGCGGATGCGCCTGCGGCTTGCCCAACTGATGCACCGGGATGTGAATGCGCTGATTCTGGATGAGCCGACCAACCATTTGGACATCGACTCCCGGGAGGTGTTGGAGGAGGCGCTCCGGGATTTTCGCGGCACCATCCTGGCCGTCTCCCATGACCGGTACTTTTTGAACCAGTTGTTCGCTCCCGTCTACTGGCTGGAAAACGGAACCCTGACCCGCTACGAGGGAAATTACGATGAAGCCAGGCGGAAACGGGTGGAGCGGTGAAGCTTTTTGATCCTGGCGAAACTTGATAAACGAAAGCGGATGCCCGTGAGCATCCGCTTTCTTGTTACCATGCCGAAGTTTTCACTTTATCGGCACATTATATCCTTACACGATCATTTTTAACGAGCCTTTGAACAGCGAGAAACGCCTCCAAATATTTTTTTGCCGCATTCAATCGGTGTACCGGTGCCGGATAAATCGTATGCTGATCATAGGTTAAATTGGCCTGTCGTAACAAGTGAAGCTGTCGCACGGCCTCTTCAGCCTCACCGGGGTCCCAATGTCCCACTGGCAAAATCTCCACCAGATTGGGTTGAAGCAGTAGCTCCGAAGAATCGGTAGCTTTCGTATACAAAACAGCCAGTTGATAGGTATCCGGTTTTTGACCCAGACTGTAATAAACACCGTCCTCAGAAAGGAACAGACCAGAACTGAATGTATAATCTTTCCCAGGTTTATCGTTATAATAAAAAGGAACATAGTACTCCGTCGTTATTCGCAAAATGCGGAGGCGGTTGCGTTGGTAATCAAGTTCCGGCCTCGTCAGGATCCAGTCTCCATTTATCAGGTGTTTATCCTGAACGGGAAAATATAACTTGGTCAAAGGAGTTCGATCAAAAACAATCGTCAGGGGCCTTTCCGTTTCCTGCAGAATTTGAAGGATGGTCCGTTCGATTTCGGGTTGTTTCTCTCTTGTCAGGCCATCTCTTTCGAGCCCCTGTTTCAAACCTCCCGCATCGGTAATAAAGTCGGGCAAAGCCCTCCAAGATCCGTCGTCTCCTTCCATACGGATCAAATAGCGATTACCGTCATAACGGGCGTATAATACGCGGCCCTCATTCAATTCGTGGGGTCGGAAGGCGGTAACAAACAACCAAACCCGTTCCCGATCCACTCCTTCAATCAGATGATGCGTATAGACCCCAAAATCGCTCAGCAGATCGAAAAAGGCGTTTTTCACCCTGTGTNCAAAATTTTCCTCATTATCGTCATGCAGAAATTGGGTGATCTGTCCGCATTCCGCAAAGGCAACCCGCAATGCATGTTTGGGATCGGCCTTCGGATTTTCCGACCAGTTTTTTTTCGGTTCGATCATCACCAACGCACCATGCGCTTTATCCCATTTTGTTATCATCTTTTTCATTTTGCGAAGGGTTCGGTGAGGATGGTTGATATCCACATCCTGGACGACACCGCTGTCCGGACAATGTCTCAACTCCACCACCGTTTCAGGTCCGCTGGCACGCAGTTTGTACACACAATCATCCTGTTTTGCGAAATAGTCGGTCAATCCTTCAATTTGTTCAACTAAACTCTGAAATACAGAATCGGTCGTGTGACAATCGATCCGTAAACGACTTTCTTCAGACTCGGTTACAGTCATAGGGAAGTTCTTTTTTACGATTCGTTTTGTTTTTACTTCCTTAAGCGGTTGTAACGGTTCCAATTCCGGAAAAACTTCTTGGAAAAGATCAAACAGTTGCTTTCTCTCCGAAAGCCCCATCCCGCCTTTGGCCACTTTTTCATTGTAATAGGAAGAATAAAAAACAGGATTGTACAACAGTAATGCGCAAATATCTCCCTCCACATTTTGATATCTGGACGGCTCACTCAAAAGCGATTCCAATTCCAAAGGTTTGGAAAGAAAATAATTCAAGTATTCCGGTATCCAATCCTCTTTCCACTCCGCTGCAACTTCCTGTTTGGAGCTCTTGGTAATCGTTACCGGCACAAAGGGAGTTTTTCCTTGACTGTGAGACAAACGGATCAAAACCGTGCCATTTCTTTTAGGCGATAAACCCCTTTTGACAGGCACGGAAACGAAGCGATGAATTCGTGGATGGATGTACAGAAATTTCCTTCCGGGTTGGTTTGCGCGGGTTTCCACTGAAAAATAGACGGCATAGGAAAATCCTTTGTAGGGTTCAGTCATGCAGCCATATTTTCCGTTCAAAAAAACCGGATAAAACCGCAATTCCCCTTCAAACACCTGTTGTTTCGTCTTTCGCTTATACTTCATGACTCGGAAGGGTTTGTCGGATTCGGCAAAACGACGGGATAAATATGCGGGCAGCCAACTGTATATAGCGTCTTGATGATCCACCTTAGCCCAATCGATGCGGGACCACTCAACATCGGACGCATCGAAGGAGGCGGCCTTTCCAATCCGCTTGAAATGGCGGGTAAAATGCCGGGCAAGCACATCCGAGGGAATCGGTTGTTCAGCAACAAGTGCAGGCGTCTTTCCGGCAAGGGCCGAATCGTCGAAGCGGGTGTATAACAAGCCGGGATATAGTTGCATCAACTCCTCTCCCAAACTAGTCAAACCCGGCATTTTCACATGACTTCCTTCAGGACGCCCGGGCCAAATCATCTCACACCAAGAAGGGGGAAACTTTAAACCATAAACCGGTTGATCCGGCACAGGGGGGTGCGTCACGTCAAAGGCGAACAAATGCAATCGGTGTTGATTCGTCATGAATATTCACTCCTCATTTCCGACTTTCTTCGAATACAAGAGACTCCAACGAGGACAAGAAGGGGCCATATAACTCTTGGTAAAGCCAGTGATCCTTATAGGGATCAAACAATTGATGCCAAGACTGGAAAAGAGCGGGCTCCCCAGTACCGGAATCAAAGCTTGAATCGATATACAACAGCCGCGCAGGCATTCCTCCCCGGACAAGGCGGCCAGCCATTTGCCAAATCGGAACAAACAAATACCAAGCCAAGTCCAACCGCTCTTCATCGCTCAGATGCTTCCAGAAGTTTGGCTCGTCATGCATTTTCTCAAAAATGGCATGACAGATCTTGCGAAAACGGGAAAGTGCCTCTTTTCCGGACAACCCCTCACTTTGAACTTGTCGGATCAAAGAAGAGAGACGACTGTGGATAAATGAGAGAATGTAAGTGATATCCTGGGGAGGCGGATAAGGACGGCTGACAAATATAGCCGTGCCGAAAAGAGCTTTCCGATTCTCGTCGACCAGATTCACCCCGCGGTTCATGGCGGAAAGCGGAGTGATCAAGGCATCCACCTCTTTGGCCACTTCCATGAGGCGCGGACGGGTGACATGTATGGGATCTTTGATTTTCCGCGTTAACGATTTGATTCGCACCTGAAGCGGTGAACGGGAAAAAATCTCTTCCATCGCTTCGCTGTCGCGATAGGAATTGGTCACGATCATTACTCTTCTCTGATTCTTCCAATGATTTTTTTCCGCCTCGATCAACGAAGGCACCAGACGCGCCAATTCTTTGAGGGCTGCCCGCCTTTCCGACGGCTTCATTCCAGAAACACGAATAAGACGGCCCGCCGGATCAGTCAAGGGCAGAAACTCTTGGGTGATTTCCGAAGCCTTGTTGTCGGAAGTAATCAACCATTCCGGGGTCACGAACAAGAAAAAATGAACATTACGGGGAGCAAGGGTTGTTCCGGATAAGAGAATGACAGCAGGCCCCGGTCCGTCCCCTGCCGGCCGGAATAGATCAGGGAACCGGTAAAGAAGAATGCGACCGACAGTATTGTATTCAATCAATTTCATGACCAGGTTTTTAGAATCTTCTTCCTTAACTAGACGATAGCCATAACGGTACCCCAGCGTTGGCGTGGGCAGGTGGGGTAATAACGGGTTTTTCGCGGCACTGAAGGGAAGATCAACTTTCAGCTCTTCCACAAAAGAAAGCAACTGGGGATAACGTTCCGTTATATAATCCAAGCTGGATTCTAATCGGCACAGCCAGAGGTAAAACCTGCATTCCGCCTCGATATTCCTTATTTCGGGCTTTCCCAGAGTTTTATCGGGCACCGAACCCAGCAGTTGCTGAAGATCGATGTTTCCGTCGAGAAAATCTTCGAATCTCTGATACCAAACCGTACCGTTACGATGGCGCTCTTCCCATAATTCATTTCGGAAAGGTGAATGCTTCCAAGTCTCCAACACATCATAGAATGTTCTCAGGTCGACAGAGGGATTCCATCTCTCCAATGAGCATTTCACTTTATACTCCCACTGGAATTTAAAGGAGACACGGTTTCGCAAATATTCCTGAATTTTGGGGTGCTCTTTGATCAATTGGAACAGACAGCGTGTTGCATCGAGGGCACTATCACACCGCCTCAAATAATGCGTTAAAAAATGTCCTCCCGGTTCATACAGACCGTGTAAGGCATTGCGGATATCGCGAATGGTATTTTCAATGAGATGACCGCGATCTCCAAACAATTTTTCATCGCGAATAAACAACTCGTCAAAAGCTTTCTGAAGGGCATCCGCTTCATCGACAAACACCACATCCAACGCCTCATAAAACGCTTCATATAAAGTGGGGTTATCCGGACAAATTTGGGGAGGTATGCGGGTAAACACCAAACTGGCAGGCGTGGCGATCCACACGTCCGCTTGATCCAAAGTTGCTAGTTGCCGATACAGTCCGCATTCTGATGCCATGGGACAGGCATAACGCTTTTTCCTATCATTGCTTTTATACAAACGTTGGCAAGGATATCTGTTATTTATAGTTTCGTCTCCCGCAAGGGATTCAAGCAAACAAAGCGAAGACAAGTCGATCAGGCTGGAATCCGCTGCAATCTCTTCCAGTGTCAATCCCGGCCGGTCCAAATGTTCCCTTTCATGATCGATTCGCTGGCCCGTACCGATAATGGTGACCACAGAGAGATTGAGCGCGCGAAGTTCTTCGGCCCGTTTCAATATATTGGCTACGCTGCTTTCGATAAAACCAACCTTGGCTCCTTGTCGCTTTACCAGTTCATAAGCCACAGCCACCATCCATGTGGACTTTCCTGCGCCCAATCCTCCCAGAACATGTGTCAATCCGGTAAATTTCATGGATTTTTTAGCTTCTCCATTCAAGGGGACCAAGGACAACTTTTCCATCCGACCGGAATAATCAACCGGTTTTAAGCCGTTTTCTTCCCGAATGCGATCCATTTCCCTGCCCAACTTCGCCCAATCAAAATCGACTGGAAGGGTAAATGGACGTTTTATTCTGCGAGTGATCTCCATAGGCGAAGAAACAACAAAATCAGAAGGTATTCTTACAAAGTATTGGTCGTTTGTTTCCTCGCGATCGTATTGAAAACATTCACCCGACCGGGCCAAGGGGATTTTTCGCTTTCTGCGGGGAATGGCGGCAGAAAGAATCTTCTCGTATATTTTCTCTCTGTCTGAACAAACCACCGGAGAAACAGAGCGCGGGTGAAAACGTCCCGATTCATCCACTGTAAACAGGCGATATCGTTCCTCAACTTCGAGATATAATGAAAGGGCTTCTTCCCAAATGGCTTTGTTTTGAAACGAATAAACGAGCAACCGTAGGCGGCGAATCCGATCCACATCAGCCCTATTCGGGAGTACCAACTCCTCCCATCCTTTCAAAGCCGCCCACAAGTCCTTTGCAAGCCAATCACTGAGTCCACTGTGATATCCTCCGTACAGAGTGAATTCCACTTCAACAAACCGTCTCTTCCGGTGAAGCTCACCTCTCTCGACACCCAAATCGAGAGCATCAAAATACCCCTTTTTTCCGACCTCTTCGCACAATTGAAACAATTTCAGACGGTTCATGGCACCTCTCCTTCTTTCAGCAGTTGATACAGCTCATCCTCTTCACAAATATTCACCTGAAGTTCGATTCGATTGCGGACTCGATTTATGTAATCTTTATGGGCGTATTCCCTCGGAATTACAAACCAGGCATGGGTTCGGAACTCTTCCAATCTCTCAGATCCCAATCGTTCAATATAGGTTGCCAAATGAACGGGGCTTCGAAAGCATTTCACATCTAAGTAGATATTTCTGTGGTCCAGATAAACAGCAAGATCAAATCGATCCTGTTCCGGGTAACGTTCGATGCGATGGATCTTGCTTAAATTTTCGGCTATCCTTTTTTCAGGAATTCCAGGGATCAGGGTATAGCGGTGGATCCCCGGCCGAAGCCGGTAGACGCGCGTATCTTTCCCAAAAGGAAATGGCTCAGCCGTTTGTAGAGACCATTTGTTTGATCCTTCTAAATCAAAACACACATTGGCGTGGCCACAGCGCCACAATCCTGATTTTTTTAATAAACTCCAGCCGCAATAAGGACACTTTCTTGCCTGTTCCCACTCAGCAAAAGGCTCATAACAAGCTCTTATCTGCTGTTTCAAAAACTCATCCGAAAACGACGCGGCCATCTGATTCAACTCTTCTTCCGACACAACTGCCCATTCCGGATCTGACAGGAAACTTCGAAAAAGAACATAACCCTCTTGTTCGTTATTTTTGCGGCAATATTCAAGAACCTTTAACACTGTTAGTTCCTGATAATCTTCTGGTCTCCCGTATGCTTGTAAAAAATATTCGGAATCCCGGCTCCAACCGTTGTTCTCCCAAAGTGGAGCTTCTAAATCAATAAAATCTGCCGCCTCGGGCAACCATGTCTCAACAGGCTGCAGCATCGCCTCAACCCATTCATTTAAACCTATTAAAGGTTTTCTCCCTTTGTTAAGAAAATAGCGCGCCAATTGTCTCCGTGCATGAACAACAGAGTCCGGCATGGTAAATTCATCTTTTTTCAGCGCCTCATCTAAATGTTTTAGTCCAATTAATTGAACATATAAAATTCCTTGTATCTCGTCTTTCTGGAATTCCTGCATTAAATCACCCTTTAAGTCATCATTTTCTATCTACTATTTTAAACGAAAAAATACAAAAAACAACATTATTTTTGATAGTTCGAGAATCAATATATGCCCTGATAATTCTTAAAAAGGGTTGTGCCAAAGGTATCCGCACAACCCCATCTCTCTTTTTTTCTAATATTTCCAATGACTCGACCAGCCACTTTCGATCCTATTCGATCCTTCGGTGCAAGTGGTAATCCTTGAATCCAAATATATAACTCTTTCAATTTTCCAAATCCATTTGACCACCCACAATGAACACCTTAGAAACCATTCTTCAATACGAAGTGGGCTTCACCGACCCTTCTTCCCCCTGGCCATCTGGACCCGTTCCACATATTCGGCGGCGAGTTCCTTCACCCGCCGGAAATCCCCCTTCTCCGCCGGTGC
>JGI1652J44930_10000451_pt1 | contig 16014 bp, 12 predicted proteins | sample NewIslsDNAsample_FD_44930 | JGI IMG/M metagenome (IMG submission 44930)
GTCACCACGGACACCCTTTCGTTGAGCTAACCTCTACTTCTGTCTTCGGGGTTCGGGACTTACACCCTATAGTTCATGTACATGCCGGGCGCACATAAAAAGCCAGTGAAAAATTCACAAGAAAATTTTCACTGGCTTTTCTATTACATGGAAGGTTTTGTCCCGCCTCTTATTATTTTCCTTCTTTTTGCATAAGAGCTGCTTCTATAAATCCACGGAATAGCGGTTGTGGTCTAGTTGGTCTTGATTTGAATTCCGGATGAAATTGGCTCGCAACAAACCATGGATGATCAGGAATCTCAATTATTTCCACTAATCGACCATCTGGGCTTGTACCAGAGAATACTAAACCTTTTTGTTCCATGACCTCCCGATATTCGTTGTTAAATTCATATCGATGACGGTGTCTTTCATAAATAATTTCATCATTATATACAGAATATGCTTTCGTTCCCTCTAAAATTTTGCAAGGGTAAAGTCCTAAACGCAACGTTCCACCTAAATCTTCTACATCTTTTTGTTCTGGTAATAAGTCGATAATTGGATAAGGTGTATTAGGGTCAATTTCCGCGGAATTTGCTCCATTATAACCTAAAACATTGCGTGCAAATTCAATGGTTGCTAATTGCATTCCTAAACAAATTCCTAAGAATGGCACTTTATGTTCACGAGCATAGCGAATGGCCTCCATTTTTCCTTCAACCCCACGATCACCAAAGCCACCTGGAACTAATATACCATGGACATCCTTTAATAACTCATCTACGTTATCTTTATTGACTGTTTCAGCATTAATCCATTTAATATCAATATCCGAATCGAATACATATCCAGCGTGTTTTAATGCCTCAACAACAGAAATATAAGCATCTTGCAATTCAACGTATTTACCAACTAACGCAATGCTTACATTTTGCTTTAAGTTTTGAACTTTGTTGACTAACTCAATCCATTCCGTCATGTCTGGTTCATGAGATACAAGTTTTAAATGATTACATACGATTTCATCTAATTTTTGTTCTTGGAGTGATAACGGTATGGAATAAAGTGTTTCGGCATCTCTCGCTTCAATGACCGCTTTCGGATCAATATCACAGAATAATGCGATTTTGTCTTTCATTTCTTGTGGAATCGGCATTTCCGTTCTAACAACGATCACATTTGGCTGTATTCCTAAGCTGCGCAATTCTTTTACACTATGTTGAGTTGGTTTAGTTTTTAGTTCTCCTGCCGCCTTAATATATGGCACTAACGTACAATGAATGTACATCACATTATCTCGACCAACATCGCTTTTAATTTGACGGATGGCTTCTAAAAATGGAAGTGATTCAATATCTCCTACTGTTCCGCCAATTTCCGTAATTACAACATCGGCTTTCGTTTCTTTTCCGGCTCTAAACACTTGTTCTTTAATTTCATTCGTAATGTGAGGAATAACTTGAACTGTTCCTCCTAAATACTCACCGCGGCGCTCTTTCTTGATTACGGACGAATACACTTTTCCGGTAGTAATATTGCTATATTTATTTAAATTAATATCGACAAAACGCTCATAATGCCCTAAATCGAGATCTGTTTCCGCACCATCGTCTGTGACAAATACTTCCCCATGTTGATAAGGACTCATTGTCCCTGGGTCAACGTTAATGTACGGATCAAATTTTTGAATCGCAATTTTTAATCCGCGATTTTTTAGTAGTCTACCTAAAGATGCAGCCGTAATCCCTTTTCCTAACGAAGAAACTACTCCACCTGTAACAAAAATATACTTTGTCATGCTAGGTCCTCCTCATTTTTGTGCAATTTATCTTCAATTAATAGATAAAAATAAATTCATGATACATATTTACAGCTTAACCATAAGATCAACATTCATTTATTTATTTTCTCCATCTTTTTCATATTGAATGGATCCATAATGAAAAATACCCGAAAAATAAAATAAAAAACGCCCCCTTCTTATCAAAAGTAGGGAGCGTTATGTATTTGAAAAAAAATCTATATTTTTATGGAGCCCAAAAAGAATTTTAACAATTAGATCATCGCAAGTCAAGAGAACTTTATTCTTCTTCCTCTTCGTCCAAATCTTCATCAACGTCGATATCTAAATCTAATGAATCATCCTCATCATCGTCAAGATCAAAATCGTCATCATCTACATTTCCAAAGTCATCATCATCGTCTTCAAGTAGTTCGTCTTCGTCATCTTCGATTATATCGTCATCGTCGTATTCATCCAAATCATCGAAGTCTAAATCATCTTCATCCACTTCATCGTAGTCTTCAATGTCAAGATCAAGATCGTCATCCAACATAGCCTTTTTCGCTTTTTTCTTCTTCGGTTTTGTTGGCGCAACCACCTCTTCTTCTACATGTTCAACTGGATACCATGCACGAAGTCCCCATGTATTTCCACCTAACGCAAAAAATCTTCCATCTATGTTTAAGTCAGTATAAAATTGGGACATTTTCGCTTTCATTTCATCTTCCGACATTTCCAAAAGATTTGCCACTTCTTTAAGAAGATCAATAAAAGCCATTGATTGTTTCTTTTCTTTTAATAACTCATAAGCAATTTCAATTAAGGACATTTGTAGAAGATCTTCTTTTGAAAATTGGTCCAAACTCAACGTTTCGCACTTCCTTTCTAAATTCAATATGCGCTACTGTATAAGCGTAAAATACGACTATTCAAAAATGAACCAATTCTTTATTTTACGCTTTACATCAGTGGCAGGGACTCCAATAATCATACAAAATACATATTACCCATTATAAACAAATCATGAACATTTATGCTAGTATGTTCACGTGTTTTCGCGTACCTTTTGCCCCNTTTTTTTGCCTTCCGTTTTCCGTTGTTTAAACCGATTTCTTCCTAAGCGAAAAGAAGAAATGGAAACGGCCATAATAAAAAAATAAATGGACATAAGTAAAAACGGAATAGCACCCAATTGTAAATTATAAAGGTAAAAAACTAAGCTAATCAAGAAAATAAAAATGACGATGTGGATGAAGATTTTCAATCCAAATCACTTCTTTCCAGTCGGTCTAAGATATTCCTATTTAATCTATTATAAATCAAAATATATAAGAGCACTTATAGATAAGAAAAAATTTTTTTTATAAAGGAAAGGCTTACAGTTATTCAAACTATAAGCCTTCCAACTCTAAAAAAGAGTGAAATCTGTCTTAACTAAAATCCATTCGTGTGGTTCTTTATTTTCTCCTCCAACAATCATGAAGATTTTTTCTTTACATATTCCGACGATATTGTCCCCCAACTTCATATAAGGCTTTTGTTATTTGTCCAAGACTTGCGACCTTCACCGTCTCCATTAATTCAGCAAAAATATTTCCTCCGCTTACAGCTACTTCTTTCAAACGTCTCAACGCTTCATCGACGCGATCTTTATGTTTCTCTTGGAATTGTCGGAGGTTATGAATTTGCAACTCTTTTTCTTCTTTCGTTGCTCTTGCTAGTTCCATATTGTTTAACTCTTCTTCAGACGGAGGATTTGGATTTAAATACGTATTGACTCCGATAATTGGTAATTCTCCACTATGTTTTTTCATTTCATAATACATGGACTCTTCTTGAATTTTTCCACGTTGATATTGCGTTTCCATCGCTCCAAGAACTCCGCCGCGATCGTTGATTCGATCAAATTCTTTTAGTACGGCTTCCTCTACTAAGTCTGTTAATTCTTCAATAATGAAGGAACCTTGAAGAGGATTCTCATTTTTTGTTAAGCCGTGTTCTTTCGTAATAATCAACTGTATTGCCATAGCACGACGAACAGATTCTTCGGTAGGTGTTGTAATTGCCTCATCATATGCATTTGTATGAAGGGAATTACAGTTATCTTGAAGCGCCATCAATGCTTGTAATGTCGTACGAATATCATTAAAATCAATTTCTTGTGCATGAAGAGAACGTCCCGAAGTTTGAATATGGTATTTTAGTTTTTGACTTCTTTCATTTGCTCCATATTTTTCTTTCATGACAGTCGCCCAAATTCTTCTTGCAACACGGCCAATAACGGAATATTCAGGGTCTAGTCCGTTTGAGAAGAAGAAAGAAAGATTTGGAGCAAAATCATCAATATGCATTCCTCTACTTAAATAATATTCAACGTACGTAAAACCATTAGCAAGTGTAAAGGCTAACTGAGAAATTGGATTAGCTCCCGCTTCTGCAATATGATAACCGGAAATAGAAACGGAATAATAGTTTCTTACTTTATGGTCAATAAAATATTGTTGAATATCCCCCATCATTCGTAAGGCAAACTCAGTAGAGAAAATACATGTATTTTGTCCTTGGTCTTCTTTTAAAATATCTGCTTGAACCGTACCACGAACCGTCGATAAAGTATAAGCTTTAATTTCTTCATATTCTTCTTTCGTTAAAGGTCGACCAAGCTCTTTTTCTTTCTTTTCCACTTGTTGATCAATCGCCGTGTTCATGAACATAGCTAAAATAATCGGAGCTGGCCCATTAATTGTCATAGATACAGAAGTAGATGGATGACATAAATCAAAGCCTTTATATAGCTTTTTCATGTCTTCCAACGTACATACACTAACTCCACTTTCTCCAATTTTCCCATAAATATCAGGGCGATAATCCGGATCTTCTCCATACAAAGTAACGGAATCAAAGGCTGTACTTAACCGTTTTGCCGGATCATCTTTTGAAAGATAGTGGAACCTGCGATTTGTTCTTTCCGGAGTTCCCTCACCAGCAAATTGTCTCTTCGGATCTTCTCCTTGACGTTTGAACGGAAATACTCCTGCTGTAAAAGGGAAAGAACCAGGAACATTCTCTTTATACACCCATCTAACAATTTCTCCATAATCTTTAAACTTCGGTAAAGCTACTTTTGGAATATCTAAACCGGATAAACTTTTTGTTTTTAATTCAGTAACAATTTCTTTATCTCGAATTTTTGTTACAAATTTATCTTGAGCATATCGCTTTTTCAAATCTTCCCAACCAGCAATAATTTGTTTCGTTTCCTCTGTGAGCTTGCTTTCAACATCTTTTTTTAATGCTTCTAATGAGGCTAAAACTTCACCGTTTTGCTCTTTTTCTTTAACGGCTTCAATGGCGCCTTCAATTTGGAAAAGTCTCCTTGCTAATTGCGATTGTTGCTCTACTTTTTTATGATAGTTGCGAACAGTTTCCGTAATTTCACGTAAATAATAACGACGCTCGGAAGGAATAATCACATCTTGTTTGGCAACCACTTCATGTTTTGAATATTTTGTCGTCCAATTTGTTTGGAATTTCTCGTTTAGCTTTTCAATGAGTGCTGCAAATAATGCGTTCGTACCAGGATCATTAAATTGGCTTGCAATTGTACCATAAACCGGCATTTCATCTAGCTCTTTGTCAAAAAGCTGATGATTCCGTTGATATTGCTTTTGAACTTGTCGCTTCGCATCTTCAGACCCTTTTCGTTCAAACTTATTAATGACAATTAGATCGGCAAAATCAAGCATATCGATTTTTTCTAATTGGGAAGGTGCTCCAAATTCACTTGTCATTACATACATAGAGATGTCACTGATTTCTTTAATCTCTGCATCTCCCTGTCCAATTCCACTCGTTTCCACAATGATTAAATCAAAATCCGCAGCTTTAACTACCGATAAAGCATCTTTAATCGCTAATGAAAGCTCACTGCGCGAATTTCTTGTCGCTAATGAACGCATATACACTCTTGGGGAGAAAATGGAATTCATACGAATTCTGTCTCCGAGCAAAGCACCGCCAGTTTTTTGTTTCGTCGGATCGACCGATAATACAGCCACTTTTTTATCAGGAAATTCATTAATAAAACGGCGAATTAATTCATCGGTTAATGAACTTTTCCCAGCTCCACCCGTTCCAGTAATACCAATAACCGGTGTTTTCTTTTCTATTTCTTTCACTTTTGATAGTACTGCTTCACTACCAGCTGCCACTTCACTGTCTTTTCCAATCAACGTTTCGGCCACGGTGATTAATTTGGCAATCGATTGTTGATCTCCTTTTTTCAAACCTTCTAAATAAGGTTCGACATCACCCGTTACAGTCGGAAAATCGCATTCTTGCATCATAAGATTAATCATGCCTTGAAGACCTAACTGTCGACCGTCCTCTGGTGAAAAAATTCTAGCAATCCCATAATCATGAAGTTCTTTAATTTCTTTAGGAATAATAACTCCACCGCCACCACCGTATATACGGATGTGGGATGCCCCTTTTTCTTTTAATAAATCGTACATGTATTTAAAAAATTCCATATGTCCGCCTTGATAAGAGGAAACGGCAATCCCTTGGACATCCTCTTGAATAGCNGCATGAACAATTTCCTCAACNGAACGNTTNTGNCCAAGATGAATGACTTCCCCACCGCTAGCTTGNATAATACGNCTCATAATATTTATGGATGCATCATGTCCATCNAACAAGCTTGANGCNGTAACAAAGCGAACNGGATGTTTCGGTTTATACACTTCTACTGTACTCATCCTTCTCCTCCTGTCCTTTATTCATGTAAGCCTTTAACCCATTGAACAAGATATCTGTTTGAAGCTGTATATATTCTTCCAATGTGAACATTTTTCTTAGTGCCCAACGTCTAAAGCCCCACATCTGTCCTTGAACAAAAATGTCATGGGCTAGTAAACGAATATGTTGGTCACTTAACGTTAATACTCCATTGTCAACGACACGTCGTATTAACGTTTCGACTAAACCGACCATTTCCATTTCTTTTTTTAATACATAAGGTAATGCTTCCTTTGATAGTGATTTTGCTTCTTGATACATGACTAAAACTTCATCTTGCATTTCATCCATCACACGAAAATAGCAGGCAATGCCTAATTTTAAATTTTCAAGAGTGCCTTCCGTTAAATCCAACTCCTGGTGCAACCTCTCTTGTACTTGGTCGTAAATACTGTCGCATACTAAATAAAGAACATCTTCTTTCGTCCGAATATACTCATATAACGTGCCAATGCTAAAACCAGAGGCTTTTGCAATTTCTCTTGTTGTCGTGCGATGAAAACCTTTTTCCTTAAAAAGAGAGACAGCCCCTTTAATCATTTGGTTTCGGCGTTTATTGATCAGCTTTTCATCTTTTACAGAAGCATGGACTTCTCGTTTTTGATCCAAACTCATCTCCCCGCTTTTAGCTTCTTAACCACAATCCATTTCATTTTCTTCAAACCTATTCATTTATTTTGTTAACATGCGAGAAATGACTAGTCGTTGAATTTCTTGCGTTCCTTCATATATTTGCGTAATTTTTGCATCACGCATAAAGCGTTCTACCGGATATTCTTTCGTATATCCGTAACCTCCAAAGATTTGAACTGCCTCTGTTGTAACTCTCATCGCTGTATCTCCAGCGAAAAGTTTGGACATCGCGGATTCTTTTCCATAAGGGAGTCCTTGTGACTCTAACCAAGCAGCTTGATAGGTTAGTAGACGCGCTGCTTCAACACTTGTTGCCATATCTGCTAATTTAAAGGAAATCCCTTGGTTAGCAGCAATTGGTTTTCCAAACTGATGACGTTCTTTTGCATATTCAATCGCTGCATCAAGAGCTCCTTGAGCAATCCCAACCGCTTGGGCAGCAATCCCGTTTCTTCCACCATCAAGCGTCATCATCGCAATTTTAAAACCTTCACCTTCTTGGCCAAGAAGGTTTTCTTTCGGTACCATGCAATCTTCAAAAATGATTTCTGTTGTTGGCGATGAACGAATACCTAACTTTTTCTCTTTCTTCCCTACGCTAAAACCTTTAAAGTCTTTTTCGATGATAAAAGCACTGACTCCTTTATGGCGCTTTTCAGGATCGGTAAGCGCAAAAACAATGTAAATATCTGCAACGCCACCGTTTGTAATAAAAATTTTCGAACCGTTTAATACATAATGATCTCCCTCAAGACGCGCGGTTGTTTTCATTCCGCCTGCATCTGAACCGGATCCTGGCTCTGTAAGACCGTAGGCACCAATTTTTTCCCCTTGAGCCATCGGTTTTAAATATTTTTGTTTTTGCTCTTCTGTACCGAATTTATACACCGGCCAACCGGCTAAAGAAGTATGAGCTGATAGAGTTACACCTGTGGACGCACAAACTCGAGATAATTCTTCCACCGCTATACAGTAAGCTAAATAGTCACTTCCAATACCACCGTATTCTTCTGGCCAAGGAATTCCTGTTAAGCCGAGTTCAGCCATTTTATCAAAAATTTCACGATCAAAGCGCTCCTCTTCATCACGTTCCGCAGCTGTAGGAGCTACTTCATTTTTTGCAAAATCTCGAACCATTTTTCTAATCATTTCATGTTCTTCAGTTAGACGAAAGTTCATGGTATTGAATCCTCCATTTTCATAGAATTAAAGATTTATTTTAATAGGTTTCTGCTAATGACGATTTTTTGAATTTCGCTTGTACCTTCATATATTTCAGTAATTTTCGCATCTCTGAAATATCTTTCTACCGGATACTCCTTCGTGTATCCATAACCGCCAAAGATTTGAATAGCTTCTGTTGTTACTTCAACAGCTGTTCTTGATGCAAATAGTTTTGCCATCGATGCTTCCATTCCACATGATTTCCCTTGTTCCCGTAAAGATGCCGCACGATAGATTAATAGTTTGCTTGCTTCAATAGCAGTTGCCATATCCGCCAATTTAAAAGCAACTCCTTGATTGGAAGCAATCGGTTTTCCGAATTGGTGGCGTTCTTTTGCATATTGATTTGCCTTCTCAAAAGCTGCTTCAGCAATTCCTAACGCTTGGGCGGCAATTCCAATCCGACCAACATCGAGATTAGCCATGGCAATTTTAAACCCTTCTCCTTCTTCACCAAGCCGCTGCTCAACAGGGATTTTCATTTCTTCAAATGTAAGTTGTACGGTTCGGGAACCATGAAGTCCCATTTTCTTTTCATCTTTTCCGACAATAAAACCAGGGGTATCTTTTTCAACAATGAACGCCGATATTCCATGTTTTCCTTTTTCAGGATTNGTGACAGCAAACACAATATANGTATCTGCTTCACCGCCATTCGTAATAAAAATTTTTGATCCATTGATGATATAATAGTCTCCGTCGCGTACCGCTCTTGTTTTTAAAGCAGAGGCATCGGATCCTGCTTGTGGTTCCGTTAACCCAAATGCACCTAAATACTCACCTGAAGCAAGTTTCGGTACATATTTTTTCTTTTGTTCCTCTGTGCCAAAGTAAAGAATCGGATTCGTTCCAACTGATGTATGAACGGATAAGATAACTCCTACAGCGGCGCTAACTTTCGATATTTCATGGATGGCTATAATATAAGATGTAAAATCCATCCCTGCTCCACCGTATTTCTCATCAATGGGAATGCCCATTAAACCAAGTTCGCCCATCTTTTTTAAAATCGAACGAGGAAATTCTCCCTGCTCCATTTTTTCCACAAAAGGAGCGATTTCGTTTTGGGCAAAATCTTGGACCATTTTTTTCATCATGAGTTGTTCTTCAGTAAATTGTAAGTTCATCGTTCTTCACCCTATTCGTAAACATAGAATCCTCGGCCAGTTTTGCGACCTAGCCAACCGGCTTTCACGTATTTGCGAAGAAGTGGACAAGGACGATATTTATCGTCGCCAAAACCTTCATGAAGAGTTTCCATAATATACAGACATGTATCTAAACCGATAAAATCAGCTAACGTTAACGGCCCCATCGGGTGATTCATCCCGAGTTTCATTACTTCATCAATGGCTTCTTTTGTTGCTACTCCTTCATAAAGGGTGTAAATAGCTTCATTGATCATTGGCATTAGAACACGGTTGGAAACAAAACCAGGAAAATCGTTCACTTCTACCGGCACTTTATTCAGACGTTTAGTCACGGATTCAATCGTTTCGTATACTTCATCACTAGTTGCCAACCCACGAATAATTTCAACAAGCTTCATTACTGGTACAGGGTTCATAAAATGCATACCGATTACTTTTTCTGGGCGCTTTGTTGCAGCAGCAATTTCTGTTATCGGTAATGATGACGTATTAGAGGCAAGTATTGTATGTTCAGGTGCTATTTCATCCAATTCTGAAAAGATTTTAGATTTAATTTCCATATTTTCTGTGGCAGCCTCTATGACTAAATCAACATCTGCCGCGTTTTTTAAATCTGTAGATTTTATGATGATTCCGAGCACTTGTTGTTTTTCTTCATCTGACATTCTTCCTTTTTCTACTTGTCTATTTAAATTTTTCTCAATAACAGATAGACCTCTTTGCACAAATTCATCTTTAATATCATGTAGAACCACTTGATAGTTGGCTTGGGCACATACTTGAGCAATACCGGATCCCATTTGTCCTGCTCCAACTACCATGACTTTTTTAATGTCCATCACATATCCTCCTCATCTACTATTGTTTTGGAACTTCAATCATTACGGCATCTCCTTGGCCTCCGCCACTACAAATGGCCGCAATTCCAAGTCCTCCACCACGACGTTTCAATTCATATGCGAGAGTTAAAATAATTCTTGCTCCACTAGCTCCAATTGGATGACCGAGAGCAACCGCACCGCCATTAACATTTACTTTTTCTTTATCCAATCCTGCAATTTGTGAACTTGCTAAAGCAACTGCAGCAAACGCTTCATTGATTTCAAATAAATCAATATCTTCCACTGTTTTTCCTGCTTTCTTCAATAATTCGTTAATCACTAATCCAGGTGTTTTTGGAAAATCTTTTGCCTCAACTGCAACTTCAGCATGGGCAACAATTTTCGCTAAAATGTTTTTCCCTTCCTGTAGAGCCTTCTCTTCGCTCATTAAAACTAATGCACATGCACCGTCGTTAACTCCTGGAGCATTACCTGCTGTAATGGTTCCATCTTTTCCAAAAACCGGCGGTAATTTAGCTAGTTTTTCTAATGATGTATCTTTTCTCGGTGCTTCATCATGCTGAATAACGATTGGGGCTCCTTTTTTCTGAGGAATTTCAACAGGTACGATTTCTTCCGCTAGTTTTCCAGATTCTATCGCTTCTATTGCTTTTACGTGACTTCTATACGCCCAAGAATCTTGTTCTTCTCGACTAATACTTAATTCTTCTGCCGTTTGATTTCCGTAAGTCCCCATATGAACTCCTGTAAAGCTGCAAGAGAGGCCATCATGAATCATTAAGTCGATTACTTGCGCATCGCCCATACGAAAACCGAAACGACCTTTTGGAAGCGCGTATGGAGCGTTACTCATTGATTCCATTCCGCCAGCGACAATGACCTCTCCATCTCCAGCGCGTATAATTTGATCGCCAAGGGTCACACTTCTCATTCCGGAAGCACATACTTTATTAATAGTTTCTGTTTTGACTTCCCAAGGGATTCCTGCATGTCTTGCCGCTTGTCTTGATGGGATTTGTCCCTGACCTCCTTGAAGAACCGTACCTAAAATCACTTCATCCANTTCTTCAGGATGTATGTTTGCCCGTTTGAGAGCTTCCTGAATAGCCAGCCCCCCTAACTCGGATGCTGTTAAACCGCTAAGTGCACCACCGAATTTTCCAAACGGAGTTCTTGCCCCGTCGATGATTACTGTTTTCCTCATCTTCTCATCTCCTTTATTCTTTTCATCTATTAAATTATTTGTAACCGCTTTCAATATTTCGACTGAACGCTCGCTCAACGAAGGATGTGAAAGGAAGGGACCTCATATCGATCCCCTCTCTTTTATTTATATTTTACTGAAAAATTGTTTAGAATTAAATGATTTTACAGACAATTCCGTAAATAATTAAGAAGCAATTTCCTGAACATTTCCGCAAACGGCTTTTTCTAAAATCTCTGCAACATCATATGTTTTAACGGTTTCTTCTACTTCTTTAGCTTTTGTACCGTCAGAAAGCATGGTTAAGCAATAAGGACATCCCGAACTGATAACTGTCGGATTAACAGCTAATGCTTGTTCCGTACGTGCGACGTTAATACGAGTTCCTGTATCTTCTTCCATCCACATAAGTCCTCCGCCTGCACCGCAACACATTCCTGTTTCTCTATTTCTCTCCATTTCTACTAATTTCACACCGCGAATCGATTTTAAAATTTCACGTGGCGGGTCATAAACTTCGTTATATCTTCCTAAATAACAAGAATCATGGAAGGTAATCGTCTCATTCACTTCATATTTTGGAACTAGTCTTCCTTCTTTCACTAATTTATATAGTAATTCCGTATGGTGATATACTTCTGCTTTTAATCCGAAATCCGGATATTCATTTTTAAAGATATTGTATGCATGCGGGTCAATCGTTACAATTTTCTTCACATCGTTCTTTTCAAACTCTTCAATATTTTTTACCGCCAACTCTTGGAATAAAAATTCGTTTCCAAGACGACGCGGTGTATCGCCAGAGTTCTTTTCTTTATTCCCTAAAATCGCAAACTTCACTCCTGCTTCATTTAATAGCTTAGCAAATGATAGTGCGATTTTTTGGCTGCGGTTATCAAAAGATCCCATAGAGCCAACCCAGAATAAATATTCAAACTCTTCGCCTTCTTTTTTCAATTCTTTGACAGTAGGTACATAAACATCGCTACGAGCTTCGCGCCAATTTTCTTTTTCCTTACGATTTAATCCCCAAGGGTTGCCTTGTCGTTCGATATTTTGCATGGCTCGCTGAGCATCGGAATTCATTTTTCCTTCGGTTAATACTAAATATCTACGTAAGTCTATGATTTTTTCAACATGTTCATTCATTACTGGACATTGATCTTCACAGTTGCGACAAGTTGTACAAGCCCAAATTTCTTCTTCTGTTATAATATCTCCAATTAAACTTGGACGATAATCAACGGTTGCAGCAGATTCTTTAGCTGCTTTTCCTGCGCTGGCTAAAGCGAGTTGATTTCCTTTTGTTTTCGAAAAAGCAAACGTAGGTACCCATGGTTGCTTTGATGTAACAGCTGCTCCGTAATTCGTTAGATGGTCCCGCAATTTTGTAATTAAATCCATTGGTGATAACATTTTTCCGGTACCCGTTGCTGGACACATATTGGTACATCTTCCACATTCTACACAAGCATATAAATCGATTAATTGAAGTTGAGTAAAATCTTCAATTTTCCCAACACCAAAAGATTCTTGTGATTCATCTTCAAAATCAATTTTTCGTAATTTTCCTTGTTTGTCTGTTCGATTAAAAAATACGTTAGCTGGTCCTGCAATTAAATGCGCATGCTTTGACTGAGGTACATATACGAGAAATGCAAGTAGCAATAGTAAATGAATCCACCATGCGACATAGAATGCAACAATAGCTCCTGTTTCACCTAACCATGAAAATGCACTGGCAAATAAAGAAGCTACCGGCTCTGATGTTGTTGCTTCATGTCCATGCCAAATCATAGCCATACCGTTTCCGAAAAGGACCGATAACATAAGTCCGCCAATAAAGATTAAAACAAGCCCAGATTTCCATCCTCTTTTTAAGCGGACAAGCTTTTCAATGTACCGGCGATAAAATGCCCAAAATACCGCCACTAATATCATTAAAGTTACGAGCTCTTGGAAAAATGTAAATCCTGGATAGACTGGTCCTAATGGCAAGTGAGAACCAGGGGCAATCCCTTTCCAAATAAAATCGATCGCACCAAATTGCACGAGAATGAATCCATAAAAGAACATCACATGGATAATTCCGCTTTTCTTATCTTTCAATAATTTTTTTTGTCCAAAAACATTTACCCAAATTTTTTGAAACCTTTCTTTTATCTTTAAATCGAACTCTTCTTTCTTTCCTAGCTTGATGTAGGCTATTCTCGTTCGAACCACATACACAAATAAACTAACTGCGTAAGCGGTTACAGCGAGAAATGCAATTAGGTTGACCCATAACCAACCGTTCATTACTTCCACTCCTCTCTCGATGTATTTTTTAAAAAACAAAAATTTTCAGAACTGTATTACTTTTATTATATAATGAATGAGCATTCAGTCAATATATTTCTTATTCCATACCATTCATCTTCATTCCGTAAATTCCAATAGAAAGAATTGAGAAACATGCAACTTTTTAATCTTGTATGGGAAAAATATTGATGCAGTTTTACTTTTTATTTGGGGGTTGTAAATGGTGCGTCTCCTTTTATGGACGGTTTTAGCGATATTTATGATTGGAATATATCTTTTTCTTGATTATCAATTAGGAAAAAGGAGACATAAAAAGGATTATATTAAATTCGAGTTTCCTTTAAGAAAAAGTAACGTTCAAATTTTTGCTAGTGGACCAGAATTATTTGAAGAATTTTTTTCAGATTTAAAAAAGGCCACTCATCATATTCATTCCTTATTTTATATTGTGCGAAATGATGATTTCAGCCATTCATTTCTTTCCATTCTAAAAGAACGAGCCAACGAAGGAGTNNAAGTNCGCCTCCTNCTAGATTGGGTTGGAAGTTTAAAATTACCGAAAAAAGAAGTTAATAAATTACGTGACGCTGGNGTTCAAATCGANTTTTGCCATGTTCCNAAGCCTCCTTATTTTTTTTATTCCTTGCAAGCACGTAATCACCGAAAAATAACAGTAATAGATGGGAAAGTGGGATATTTGGGAGGATTTAATGTTGGGAAAGAATACATAAATCTCGATCCAAAACTCACTCCTTGGCGTGACTATCATATAAAGCTAACTGGGGAAGGCGTTCAAGATTTACAAAAGCAATTTCTCTTAGACTGGTTTGATTCAACAGGTGAACATCTAACCGATGACCATACCTATTACCCTCCATTAAACAAAGGGAATGTGATTCATCGAATTGTGGCTACAGAAGGGGTGGAACTTGAGCAAGAATTTGTAAAATTAATTTCTTATGCAAAAAAATCCATTCGCATTGGAACCCCATACTTTATTCCAAGTAAACGATTATTCCAATCAATCATTCATGCAATCGACAGAGGGATTGAAGTTACTATTCTCGTTCCAAAAATTAGCGACCACATGTTAGTCAAAGAAGCATCTTATCCATATTTTCGAAAACTATTAAAAAAAGGATGTAAGATTTATCAATATTTAAACGGATTTTACCATGGAAAAGTTTTAATGATTGATGAAGAAATTGTTGATATCGGTACAGCTAATATGGATAAACGTAGCCTTTATTTAAATTGTGAAGTTAATTGCATTTTTTACAGTCATGAAGTGCTAAAAAATATGAAAGAGATTTATGAAAAAGATTTATCAAACTCTCACCTTTTAACTTTAGATGAATTAAATCATCCAAATGTGAAACGAACGTTATTGGAATGGATAGCATTCGTTCTTTCACCACTATTATAAAGGGGTTCGGTACCTTGATCATTCGCTTTGGTTATGTTTCTACATCACTAACTCTTTGGGAAACATCGACTTCTCGTACGATCACATTTACAAGGTATAAGAAATTAACAAAAGAGGAACGAAAGGAAAAATTATTATCGATCACGAAAGAAAATTTACAAAATACCATCCGAACATTACTATTTAATGCTGCCTATCAAATACCTTTATATCGCTTTTCGAGTTCCATTGTTCCACTCGCCACACACCCCGAAGTACGATGGAATTTTATCGATCCTTTTATTAACGAATGGAAGGAAATCGGACAAATTGTTACTGAACATAAAATGAGAGTCAGCTTTCATCCAAATCAATTTACTTTATTTACAAGTCCTAAAAAAGAAATTACGGAAAACTCCATCATCGATATATTACCACTATCAAATGTTAGCTGCTATGGGGATTGAGGAAAACTCGATGATTAACATTCATATCGGAGGAGCGTATGGAGATAAAAAGACAACATTAGTCCGTTTTGCAGAAAATTTAACTTTTTCCGACAGAAGTCTCCCATCCTCAAGGAATGTGAAGAGCGATAGCCCAATGAGTAGGTGGGAGATGAATGTCGGTTGGCGATAGCCAAATCNTNTGATAAACTGAATGTATCATATGTTTCTTGATAAGTGGCT
>JGI1652J44930_10000452_pt1 | contig 15993 bp, 17 predicted proteins | sample NewIslsDNAsample_FD_44930 | JGI IMG/M metagenome (IMG submission 44930)
GGAGTGAATTGAATTTGTAATCTTTTGATGGGGGAAAATATGTACATACATAAAGCCGTTTTTTCTCGTTGTCTCATGAGAATTTTTCTAGGTAGTTTTAAAGTGTATCGATATCCGTTTCGAAAGATGATTTCAGATGTATACTTATTTTTTTCTTCGATATCTTTAATATTGTTTGCAAAGATCCAAGTACAATCATAATTGAGGAAAGAGATTGTTGGGAAGGCATATATCATTCGTTCAGGTGAAATATGAATCGGTGTCTTAACTTTATAATTTAATTTTTGAATAACCGCCTGTCTTCTGCCGTCAAATGTAGCACCGTCATCAATACACGCTTCTTCAATTAATTTTAAAGGTCTTTTGGAGCACAAATAAATTCCTTTTTCGTCAAAAATCATGGAACGATAAACTTCATGGAAATATGGTGATATAAACATAGTTGTTTCTGTGATTTGATAGTCCTCATTTACTACTAATTTCTCCTCCATTAATTTACCTCCTTTATTCCATAAATAATTTCAGAAAAGGAAATATTATCTAATTCTATTATATTATTAAAATATTCATAATTCAATAAATTTTCCGCAAAAAATAGAAAATTAGTTTTTATTATCATTTTTTGAGATAATTTTACATTTTTTGTTGAGCAAAATGATTTTTCTCGGTTTATTATCAAAAAGTTTTATCAATACTTAGAAACTACTCTAGTAAATGAATAATAGAAAATTGGAATTTCTCCTTCTAAAAATTTAATCCCAATCATACAAATGAAACAAAACAACTTTGATAGGGTGATGATCATGGTTAAAGCTATTGCAAAAGTTGTGTTAGGCATTGTTGCAACGCTTTCTATTATTACTGCTATTGTTTCCAATCAAAAACCATTATTTTTTTCAAGTCTTTTTACANATNGTGATGCTATGAATACAGAGATTTTTAAGAGGATGATTGGATCAGAAATTCATTATTTTGGCCAGAANTTGGACAATTCCAGCGATTCCTTGATAAGTAACTTTATGGAACTAGCAACGAATGTTAATGTGAGAGATATCAGAAGCTTNATTTATGAAGAACTACCGGGGATGTTTGCATTTTATTCAGATATCATTGTAGCTGGACAAGGAACCGATTTTACAAATCTACCAATTGAAACCCCCCCTCCGAAAGAAAACTTAGGGAAGGACAGTGAATTAAAAGAAGGTGTTGAAATTGGGGGAGAAAAAAAGCAACAAGAGAAAGTTAAGCAACCTGAAAAAAATACTGTATTTATTTATCATTCACATAGTAGAGAATCATTTCTTCCCCATTTAAAAAATGCGAACCCAAACACTGCTCAACATAGTGAATTAAACGTAACTTTGCTTGGAAAACGATTAGGAGAAATTTTAAATAGTAAAGGAATTGGAACAACTGTAGATACAACAGATGTCGTTGCCAAATTGTTAGAGAGAAATATGGAGTATTGGCAATCATATGAAATTACAAAAGAAGTTGTTCAAGAAGCGATGGCAAGAAATAAAGAATATACTTATTTTATTGATATTCATCGGGATTCAGGACCGAAACATTTGACGACCATCAACATTAACGGTAAAAATTATGGGAAATTATATTTCATTGTAGGAACAGGACATAAAAATTATAAAAAAAATGAGCAACTTGCCATTCGAATCAATCAAATGATTGAAGAAAAATATCCAGGTCTTTCAAGAGGAGTTTTTCCATCTCCGAGAAATAGCGGTAGCAATGGAATCTACAATCAAGATTTATCCCCAAATGCATTACTTATTGAAATCGGTGGTGTCGAAAATTCATTGGAAGAAGTCTATAATACGATCGATGTGTTAGGAGAAATTTTTGCAGAATTCTATTGGCAGGATGCAGTCGAAGTAAATGGCTAGTTGAAGCGATTAACCATCCACAAGTAATGAAAAAGTTTGTTCTATTTTGGAAAGTAAAGAATGAAACGTTAAATAAGGGGATGGAAAAAGGATAGGGATCAGGAATTATACCTGTGATCATCTATCCTTTATTTTTTTCATAAATCAAGCAATCGTATCATGTTGATTGTTGACATAAACCTTTTGATAGATTTATACTTTTATAGTTATCAAATATAATTATCATTTATAATAATTTTGGAAAGGAGTTACCTGTGAACTTACATCCATTATTGTTTTAAAATCTTGTATTAACCATGCGTCCGTTTGAAACTCAGTTGAGTGAAATTTTACGAAAACATGGGATTCAACGGTCCGAATGGTCAGTCCTACACACTCTTATTCATGAACCAAATTTGACAGCAGCAGAGCTAGCAAAAAAATTAACTTTTGAAAAGCCTAATATGACTCGCATGATAAAAGAATTATCTAATGCAGGGTATATCGAAGTGGAAACTTCAGCCGAAGACAAACGAAAAAAATATATACGTCTAACACCGTTAGGAAAAGAAAAATATTTAAATACACGCGTTACGATCGACGCGTTTGAAAAGGAAATTTTAGAAGGAGTAACGGAAAAGGAGCAGATCCAACAGGAGCACAAGCAATTGCTATTAAGCTTACTACACCTGAACGATCAGGATTGGCCACATCTACATTCTTTATCGCGTTAGACGCTGGCCTTGGTTTCGGTCCTTCCATTTTAGGTGCCATCGAACCGGTCATTGGCTATGGCAACTTATTTATCGTCCTTAGCTTTGTTACGATCTTCTCACTTGCTTTATATATGGTGCTACATGGTAGAAAGGACAGAGCACTCCTACAAACTCGCTAAAAAATGGGGAGGTGTTATCGACACACTCCCCATTACTTATTTTTATAGAAACAATCACATCCATTTAATTTTCGGTTCTGTTTTATTAATTATTCGTTTTATGTTAGCACGGTGACGGTAAAAGACAAAAGCGGATAAAAGTACAATGATGGTAATTAAATAAGGATCTTTTGTAAAAATTGAATAAATAATGGCAACAACAGCTGAAATCATGGATGATAACGATACATATTTTGTTAAATATAGAGAAATAAAAAACGAAATAAACAAAATGACAAATATTAATGGTTCATAAAAAAGTAGTACGCCGCCACTAGTAGCTACAGCTTTACCGCCTTTGAAGCCTGCAAAAACGGGATACATATGTCCTACAACGGCTAAAACTCCAGCTAATAATGGATGAAAATCACTGCCAAACATGATAGGTAAACTAGCTGCAACAGTTCCTTTTAATATATCTGCAATCGTTACAACTAATCCTGCTTTCTTTCCTAATGTTCTGAACGTATTTGTCGCCCCTAAATTTCCGCTTCCGTGCTCTCGAATATCTATACCGTAAAACGTTTTCCCTACGATTAGTCCAGAAGGTATAGAACCTAATAAATATGCAATGAAAATAATCATAGCTTCAATCATTTACATTCCCCTTTTTTAGAAAACATTAAATATGGCAAGTCCTATTTTATTGTATCATTTTAATTCAAGCAATAAGTAATATGAAAATAGTAGTAATCACAAAATCTTATTATTATAAATATGTAGCAAAAATTCAAACATTCTAGAAAAAATTTAAATAGTTATGATAATAGACTTTCCGTCTTTCATAGGAAGTAAACGAATGAAGCCAACAAAAAAATACCGAAATATTCTTTCGGTAAAAAATAGGTAGTTCTATTATTTCATGATATAATCAATTTGACAGTCATTTCATATTTTTTAATTCTTGACAGAGTGCGATTCCGTCAGCAAATCCCATTTTATAAATTTTTTCATCATATTCATCGGAAAATTGGTAAAAAAACTCACGTACATTGGAAACTAGATGCTTTTGATCTTCAGGAAGCAATGATTCAATTTTTTCGAGTTCTTGCAGCCATTGATGATGGATTTTTTCGTGACTCATTTTTGATTCAATACGAATTTTCTCAATTCTTTCTAATACTAAAGAAGTGAATTGCTTTGAGAAAGATGAAGGCTGCATGATTTTCTCTCCCTTATTATACAAATATTAAATAATTTAGTAATAAATATACATAAATAGAATAATACATAATTCGTCATTTGTAAATAAATTAAAATTTGGGAAGGAATAGGAGAGTTTTTATGCTTGAAGAACGTTTTGTTGGGGAATTAATACGTGATATTCGAAAACAAAAGGGGCTAACAACCATTCAGTTAGCTAGTCAATTAAACATTTCCCAACCTAAATTATCAAGAATAGAAAATGGAACACAATCTGTTAATATTCCGTTGCTCTATCAATTTTGTGAAATATTTGATATGACATTGAGTGATTTTTTTCAATTGCTTGAAGGTAGATTAGAATATGATCGGATCATTAAAGAATCAAAAAGAGAGTATAATAGTTTTGGTATGGATAAAGAAATGGAACAATTATTTGCTTCATTAAACGAAAAACAGAAAATGGCTTTACTTCATTTTATAAAGTCATTAAAAGAAGGAGATTAATAAAAACTCCTTATGGCACAAGCTAATTTAATAACAAACATTGTGCCATAAGGAAGTGATTAGATTTATTCGTTAACCATTATAGAATATCAAGGTTAACCATTAAAGCAAGCAGCAATTGAAGCAATATTTGTAGGTTGACTGCAATTTGGTTGTCTGTAGTTTCAATTGTAATATTCCGAGAATTTTCAACAATTGTTTTTTGGTTTGTAATTTGTTTAATTCTAGAAGTTTGGAATAGTTCTTGTTGGATTTCTTCTGCTTTTTTGTTATCTGCAATGGCAATGTTTAATACGATGGAAATGGCTGCTTGTAATGCTGCCTGTAAGTTGATAGCTGCTTTATTATCAGTAGTGTGTACTGTTACATCACAAGAGTCTTTAATGTGAATAATTTCATCGGAAAGCTGAAACTCTTTTTGAGATTGATTAGCTACATGTTCAGCATCTTCACTGCAATGTAATGGATGATCCATTGTTGGATCTAGAGCATTCCATCTTCTTTTACAGTCACCTTTATTTGATTCAATATTGCCTCTGTATACTTCTTGGTTCACTAATATCACTCCTTAACAACGTTTGTTATACTTTATGCGTCCATAAAACTGAATGTATGGACAAGGTTCCTAGAACAGTCGCCTTTTTCTTAAAGTTTTCTCACGCGAATTCGTTTGACACGCTTTTTAGTCATTGGTTTTTCCTCAATGATAGTTTCCATTTCGTTCATTACTTCATCCACCGATTCGTTTAAAGATTCATTTTCTGATTCGTTTTTGTTCATANCTTTTTGAATAAACTTTTGTACTTGTTCTTCCAATGCTTTAAATTGACTTCTTAAAGCTTGTTTTTCCTTTGTTGGAATATTTTTTTTAGGTTTCACTCCATGCTTTTTTAATGTGTTTTTTACGAGGATATCCAATAAGTCTTTATATGAAGTGGAAAGAAAGTCATCATTTCTCTTCGTCATTATATTCCTCCTTTTGTGCATGCACTTACGATTACACTATATGTCAATGTCGGACGTGTTGGAAAAGGAAAATGCCTATAAAGGACAAAATAGGTGCTTGTATAGATCTTTTCTTATAAATGAATTTTTTTCTCCTTTTCAAGTGAAGACTTTTCCCTTACCATGATAGAAGGGAGGGCTTAATTTGATAGAAAAACGAAAAGTTCATAGACATATAGGAAGATGGTTGATTCCTGGTTTAGTTTTGCTCTTAACTGTAACTTTGATAGGATATTGGTACATGAAAGAACGCCCATCCAATGAACGAATCGAATATTTTAATGGGAGTAATCCAATTATTTTTCATGGAAAGCAAGAAGGAAATGCATATATTGACGGAGACCAAGTGTATTTACCGATCGATTGGTTTCATCAACATTTGGAAGGATTATTGCATGTAGACAAAGATTCACAATCGGTCATTTTAACGACAAAAACAAAAGTGATAAAAATACCTATTGGCAAAAAAATTTATTATGATGATCTTGAAAAAATAGATTCATCCCATACGCATATTCTTTCAAAGAAAGAAACGTTATATATTTCACTCCAAACGATCGAAACATTTTATCCTCTACAATTTAAAGTGTTGCCAAAAAGTTCAGCCGTTCAAATATATATTAACGATCAAGAAATTCAATGGGGGAGAGTAGAGGGAACGGAAGATGAAGATTTTTTACGACTTCGTACCTCTCCAAGTTTAAAATCTCCATATGTCGCAAAAATCAATTCAGGTGATACAGTTTCAATTGAAGAAGAAAAAGAAGATTTCTATTTTGTAAGAATGGAAGATGGAAGAGCAGGTTATATTCAAAAAAGATGGATTGAAAAGACAAAGAAAGAAAAGATAGTTCTTTTGAATCCACAGTCACCATACTCAATAAAAGAAGTACCTAATCCGATACAATTAGTATGGGAAGCCGTGTACACAAAAACACCGAATCCAAATGAGCTCCCACAAATGCCGGGAATTAACGTCGTATCACCGACTTGGTTTCATTTAGAGGACGGTAACGGAAACGTAAAAAGTTTAGCATCTTCTACCTATGTGAAATGGGCAAAAGATTCAAATCGTCAAGTGTGGGCGCTGTTTTCCAATAATTTTGATCCGGATTTAACTCATGAAGCATTACGTACATTTGAAAAGAGAAAGAAAATTATTCAACAGCTAGTAAAGTATGCAAAGGAATACGAACTAGATGGGTTTAACATCGATATTGAAAATGTATATTTAGAAGATGGACCACTTGTGACGCAATTTATGAGAGAGCTTACACCAGCTCTTCACCGTTTAGGTCTAATTGTTTCAATGGATATTACGTTTATTTCCGATAGTGAAAATTGGTCGATGTTTTATGAGAGAGAGAAACTTACAAATATTGTGGATTATTTAATCGTTATGGCTTACGACGAACACACTTCTCTTTCCTCAAAGGCAGGAAGTGTTTCAAGTCTTCCTTGGGTAGAAAATAATCTCGTTTCATTGTTAAAAATTATTCCGAATGATCGATTAATTTTAGGGATTCCTTTTTATACAAGGTTATGGAAAGAAACGATAAATGATCATGGGGAAATCCAATTGAGTTCAATAGCGCTGACGATGAATGAAGCGGAACAATGGGTAAAAGACCATGATCTCACACCAGTCTTTGATGAAGAAACTGAACAATATTATGTGGAATATGAAAATATCGAAGAAAATACGTTATACAAAATGTGGTTAGAAGATCGAAGTTCATTGATGAAACGAATTCAACTCACACAAAACTATGAACTGGCAGGCATTGCTGGTTGGTCGCGTTATTTCGGAAACGATATGGCATGGGCATCATTTGGAGAAATGTATGCAACTAATCAAAATGAGGAATAACAATTGAAAGAAGAAAGTTTATTATATTAAAAGGACTTTCCTTCCATTTAGCGAATATGAAAAGTAAGATAGGTATAGAAAGGATGAGACTTTCGTGATTGAAAATCCTTCAAGAGAAGAAATCGGTAAAATATTAAAAAAAGCCAAACGAATTGCCGTTGTCGGTTTAAGTGATAATCCAAATCGTACATCGTATATGGTTTCAAAGGCGATGCAGGATGCTGGATATGAGATTATACCTGTCAATCCAATGGTTGATGAAGTTCTAGGGGAAAAGGCAGTTTCTTCTTTAAAGGAAATTGAGGGTCATGTCGATATTGTTAATGTATTTCGGCGTTCTGAATACCTACCAGAAATAGCAAAAGAATTCGATGAGATCGATGCTGATGTTTTTTGGGCTCAATTAGGAGTCGTTAATGAAGAAGCCTATCAATTTTTAAAAGAGCGTGGATATACGGTTATTATGGACCGTTGTATTAAAGTAGAACATGCATTAACGAAATGATGGAAATCCCGCCAATGATTTCGGCGGGAATTTCCTTTTCCAACTTGCTCACATTTCAAAGGCATCATTTATTGTTTCATAAAAAATTTATCATAGACTTTATTTTCTCATTTGATTATCATAATAAGGAACATATGTTCGAAATGTTTTTACGTATAGAAAGGGGAATGGATGTGGCAAAAGTACGACAGTCAGAATACAATGACGATTCCATTCAAGTGTTGGAAGGATTAGAAGCAGTACGAAAACGACCTGGAATGTACATAGGGAGCACCGATGCTAGAGGCTTACATCATTTAGTGTATGAAATTGTTGACAACTCTGTCGATGAAGCACTCTCAGGATTTGGGGATCATATAATCGTAAAAATACATAAAGACAATAGTATAAGTGTTGAAGACAAAGGTCGTGGTATGCCAACAGGGATGCATAAAACAGGGAAACCGACACCTGAAGTAATTCTTACCGTCCTTCATGCCGGTGGTAAGTTTGGACAAGGAGGATATAAAACGAGCGGTGGACTTCATGGAGTAGGTGCCTCCGTTGTAAATGCGTTGTCCGAATGGTTAGTTGTCACGATAAAACGAGATGGCTACATATATGAGCAAAGATTTGAACATGGTGGAAAGCCAGTTACTACTCTTGAAAAAATCGGAAAGACGAATCAAACTGGGACAAAAACGCATTTTAAACCCGATCCGACAATTTTTTCAACAACAACATTTAATTATGAAACGTTGTGTGAAAGATTACGAGAATCTGCTTTTCTTCTAAAAGGATTAAAAATCGAAATTTTTGATGAACGTACAGGTAACCACGAAGTGTTCCAATATGAAAACGGTATTAAAGCTTTTGTTGAGTACATAAATGAAGAAAAAGATGTTTTACATCCTGTTGTTAGCTTTGAAGGAACACAAAATGATATAGAGGTAGAGTTTGCTTTCCAGTTCAATGATGGATATTCAGAAAATATCTTGTCCTTCGTCAACAATGTCCGGACAAAAGATGGGGGAACACATGAATCTGGAGCTAAGAGCGCGTTTACCCGCATTTTTAATGAATACGCTAGAAAAACCGGACTACTTAAAGAGAAAGATAAAAATTTAGAAGGATCCGATATTCGCGAAGGTTTATCCGCCATCATTTCTGTTCGAATTCCTGAAGAAAAATTACAGTTTGAAGGGCAAACAAAAGGAAAATTAGGTACGACAGAAGCTAGAAGTGCCGTTGATGCTGTGATTTCTGACCAATTATCCTACTATTTAGAAGAAAATCCTGATATTAGCTCTCTCTTAATTAAAAAAGCGATTAAAGCTTTTCAAGCTAGGGAAGCTGCAAGAAAAGCTAGAGAAGATGCAAGAAGCGGAAAGAAGAAAAAAAGAGCGGAATCCGTATTGTCAGGAAAACTTACTCCTGCTCAATCAAGAAATTCTAGCAAGAATGAACTTTTCTTAGTAGAAGGGGACTCTGCAGGTGGGTCAGCTAAACAAGGTCGCGATCGACGTTTTCAAGCCGTTTTACCACTACGAGGTAAAGTCATTAATACGGAAAAAGCTAAGCTCCAAGATATATTTAAAAATGAAGAAATTAACACGATTATTCATGCGATTGGAGCGGGAGTTGGAGCTGATTTTAACATAGAAGATTCCAACTATGACAAAATTATTATTATGACCGATGCTGATACGGATGGCGCCCACATTCAAGTTCTGCTTTTAACATTCTTCTATCGATATATGAAACCATTAATCGAGGCTGGAAAGGTATATATTGCTTTGCCTCCTCTTTATAAAATTAGTAAAGGATCAGGAAAGAAAGAAATTATAGAATATGCATGGACAGATGATGAGTTGCGAGAAAAAACGAAAAAAATAGGTAAAGGTTATATGATCCAACGTTATAAAGGGTTAGGAGAAATGAATGCGGATCAATTATGGGAAACAACGATGAACCCTGAAACACGTACGCTTATCCGTGTCCGTATTGATGATGCAGCTAGAGCAGAAAGAAGAATCACGACACTAATGGGAGATAAAGTAGAGCCGCGGAGAAAATGGATTGAAAATAATGTAGCATTTGGTTTAGAAGAAGATGGAAGCATTTTAGAACAAGAGAAAGGTTCCCTTGTTGTTGAGGAGGTTCATCAATCATGAGTACAGCAGAGAGATTTCGTGAATTACCATTAGAAGATGTTCTTGGCGATCGATTTGGACGATATAGTAAATATATTATTCAAGACCGAGCACTTCCGGATGCACGTGATGGTTTAAAACCTGTACAGCGACGTATTTTATATGCGATGCATGTCGAAGGAAATACCGCTGATAAAGGTTTTCGTAAATCGGCGAAAACCGTTGGTAACGTTATTGGAAATTTTCACCCGCATGGGGATACATCGGTATATGATGCGATGGTTCGCATGAGTCAAGAATGGAAAGTAAGAAATGTTCTCATTGAAATGCATGGAAATAATGGTAGTATCGATGGAGATCCTCCAGCTGCCATGAGGTATACGGAAGCAAGACTTTCTGCGATTTCGTCGGAATTGCTGCGGGATATCGATAAACGAACAGTCGATTTCGTCCCGAACTTTGATGATACGTCCAATGAACCTGTCGTTTTACCAGCAAGATTTCCAAATTTACTCGTCAATGGTTCAACCGGAATTTCTGCCGGTTATGCTACAGATATCCCACCACATCACTTAGGAGAAGTGATTGATGCAGCCATTTATCGAATGGATCGACCAAATTGTACAGTCGATGATTTAATGACTATTATTAAAGGACCAGATTTTCCAACGGGCGGTATCATTCAAGGTGTTGATGGCATAAAAAAAGCATATGAAACTGGACGTGGAAAAATTGTCGTTCGCGGAAAAGCTGAAATTGAATCGATTCGTGGGGGGAAACAACAGATAGTTATTACGGAAATTCCATATGAAGTAAACAAAGCAAATCTTGTGAAGAAATTTGATGAATTTCGAATCGATCGTAAAGTGGAAGGAATTGCCGAAGTCCGCGACGAAACNGATCGNACAGGTCTTCGAATNGTTATNGAACTGAAAAAAGATGCCGATGCATTAGGGGTATTAAACTTTTTATATAAAAATAGCGATTTACAAATTACTTACAATTTCAATATGGTTGCGATTCATCATCGTCGTCCGAAATTGATGAGTTTGCCAGATTTATTGGATGCTTATATCGAGCATCAAAAAGAAGTAGTAACAAACAGAACGATCTTTGATTTACAAAAAGCAAAAGACCGTCAACATATTGTTGAAGGGTTAATGAAAGCATTATCCGTGTTAGATGAAGTCATCGCAACGATCCGAGCTTCAGAAGATAAACGGGATGCAAAAAACAATTTAATCGCTAAATTTTCCTTTACGGAACCACAAGCAGAAGCAATTGTTTCTTTACAACTATACCGTTTAACGAATACGGACATTACTTCATTGCAAAAAGAGGCGGAAGAATTATCAAAGAAAATAGAAGAATTGACGTTAATCTTAAATAAAGAAAGTAAGTTAATTTCTGTTATTAAGAAAGAACTTAAGGAAATAAAAAATAAATATGCTGATTCTAGAAGGACAAAAATTGAAGCAGAAATTGAAGAAATTAAGATTAATTTAGAAGTGCTCGTTGCAAGTGAAGATGTTATTGTTACTGTTACAAAAGATGGCTATGTGAAAAGGACAAGTTTACGTTCCTATTCGGCTTCAAACGGTAAAGATTTCGGTATGAAAGAATCTGATTACTTAATAGCCACTTTTGAAATGAATACAACAGATGTGCTTTTATTATTTACGAATAAAGGAAACTATTTATATCTTCCGATCCATGAATTGCCGGACATTCGTTGGAAAGATCCTGGTCAACATATAACAAATATTATTCCAATTGACCGTGATGAACAGATCGTTCAAGCTGTACCGGTAACGAATTTTGAAGAAAATAAATGTTTAATGTTTGTTACGAAACAAGGAATGGTTAAAAAATCTGAACTATCTTTATACAAAGCTCAGCGTTATTCAAAACCGTTAGTAGCCGTTAATTTAAAGAAAGAGGATGAAGTGATTGATGTGCTTGTTACTAACGGATCTAATGAAATTTTAATAGCNACTCATTTAGGTTATGCCTTAAGGTTCCATGAAGAAGAAGTCAGTCCAATTGGGGTTCGAGCATCTGGTGTCAAAGGCATTAATTTGAAAAAAGATGATTTTGTTGTAGCAGGAAAATCCATTGAATCAGATGAGCAAAGTGTTGTGATCATCACTCAACGTGGGGCAATAAAGAGAATGGCTTTGAAAGAGTTTGATCGAGCATCCCGAGCAAAACGCGGGGTTGTTATGTTGCGGGAGTTGAAAGCGAATCCTCACCGTATTGTCGATATGGAATTAACCTATCCAAACGATAAGCTTTTGATCTATACGGAAAAAGGTGAGCAATTCACCATTGATGCTCAAGAATTACGTTTAAACGACCGATATTCAAACGGATCATTTATTTTAGATGACAACGAATCTGGTCCAGCTCATACGTTAATCATCGACCCAACCGTACCATTAAAAGTACGTGAAACTGAAAATACAGAAGAATGATTGATATCTCCCTCATTCCTAAACTGGAAGAGGGAGATTTTTTTGTTTGATCGCTGAATATACAAACATATGGAAACCAGGTCTTGTTTTTCCAAAAAATGTGCATACTAATATTGGATCGTGAAAGGGGGATACATCATGAATAGAAACGCAATATTTTTTTTCCTTATCATCGTTGCTTGTTCTATCTTATTAATCAATGGTGTACATGCGAAACATAACTACACTACAGAATCAATCTTATTTACGAAGAAAGCTGATTTAACCAATGATGCGGAAGATGAAACGATCCAATTAAAAGGAATTCCCTTTTCCGGCGGAGGTTCTTACTATAAAGAAACCGAATTAATCGTCCTTCTTGCCAATGGAAATCGAATTCAAACTACCCTTACTGGTGGCAAAAGTGGGACTGTTGAAATAAAGGATTTGAACGGTGATAAAAGAAAAGATCTTCTCATAAAAATACCTATCGACCCTGAAAAAGATACGTATGAGTACTTTTTATATTCCGTAAAAAATAATAAGCTCATGGAATGGCCGATCCCTAAACCAGTGTATGTAGAAGGACACTTTGATCATCACTATAATGCATTAATAAAAGTTAATAACCATGCAACTTATCAAAAAATAAACCTTTCAAAACATAAGAAAACTTACGAAAATCTTGGAATTTACCATCATGGGATATTGAATGAACCTAGAGAAGTGATGGTTAGTGATTATCTTGATTTGTCCCCAGTCCGAATGAAAAATGGAAAATTTGGTATAAAAGGTGTCCAAAAAGTATTCGGTCCAATCGAAAATGATGCGATTGCCACTGTTACATCTATTTGGAGCTATCATCCAAAAAAAGAATGGATGCTAGAAAAAACATCCTTACACATCGAATAATTGAAAAAATATTATGTCAAAATGGGCGATTTCCAGTGACCGATATGGGCTAGTTACATATGATATATCAAAACATTTATTATAATGCTGAACTAGAAAGGGGTTTTATTTTATGAATGGGATCAATATTCCGAATGTCACTGTGAATATAATCCCTCCGGTTACTGAGTTTAGCCCCGTTGATGGTAGACAATATATGGTGGAGTGTTTATTGGATCAAAATCAGTTGATGTTAACCATTCATCAAAATTCAAACCATAAACGATATACATTTACGAAAGAAATTCCTTTTTTATTAATAGCAGAATGGGTCTATCAATTGGGCCAGTATGCAATAATTGGAAAAGTGATGAATTCAGAAAATCAGTCTTCTATTAATGAAAATGTAGAAAAAGCGTTGATGATTATGGTAAATGGGGATCGAAAATTTTTTAAATATTTTCCTTGGTTGTTAGAAGCACCAATCTATATTCAATTCTACAATGAAGACAATCAAATAGTTACCAATTACTATGGTTCACCAAGAAGATGGATATTAAAAGAGAGAAAAGAAATTGTCCGTTAATCGGCAGGGATNCCCCCTGTTTTTTTGTGGCTAGATTTGCGTTATAATAGACATGTTCAATTAAAAATGAATGGGTAAGGTATTGAATACATAGATAAAAAGTGGGGTTGTTTCATGAAATTTCATTCGAAAAAGGGACCAGTTGTGGGAGTTCTCGTATGGGCATTTATTTTAGGATTATTCGGAATTGCCGTTCATGATACTTTTTTTGCGGGAGAAATTAATTTACTAGATTTATTTGTAATCATTGTTTTTTTATTAGCTGCGGTTTATTTTGCCTGGGTATGGTTCCAAACTTATTATGAAGTGGAAGAAAATGCACTTATAATCGTTTCTGGACCAAAAAAGAAAAAAATCAATATTCAAGATATTGAGAACATTAAACGAACGTTAAATCCATTAACAGGACCGGCTCTTTCCATGGATCGAATGAGCATTAAGTATGGCCCATATCAATCAGTTCTTGTTTCTCCTAAAGAGAAAAAAGCATTCATTGACGCCTTATTAAAACAAAATCCAAAGATTCATGTTGAATTTAAACCGACAAAAGAAGAATTAGAGAAATTATAAGAGAAGAGCTCAGTGGTCCAAACAGAGCTTACTTTATTTTCGAAGAAATAAACATAGGATAATGAAATTTCAATTTCAATCGATCCGATGTTTTCTATCATTTCAATGATAAATGCTGAAAATTTTGAACTTATCTTATAAGGACTATATCTTTCCAATACAAGGAAATAATAGTAAAACGATAGTTAAGATGTATTTTGAATACCTATTAAAAATATAGAAAAGAGGGATGCCAATGTATGAGCAAAAAACAAAAGAATTTGAAAAAATAAATAAGAAAAATGATCAGTTAGATGAATTTATTTTGTTGTTTGATAAAGTAAAAAAGAAAATCGATCAGTTAGATGAAAATGAAGCAAAATCAATCTTAAAAATTATTTATGCCAACATTGTCACCGCTAAGACGGGTAACGGCGGAGATGCCATGGTAAAAGAAATTGTCGATAATATATTTAATATTTACCAAAAACTTTTAGAAGTAATGGATAAAAATAAAGATATGAACCCTAACAATGAAAAATCATAGAGTAATACGCGGAGGAAACCATAAAATAGAGGTTTCCTTAATTCTTTTACAATGAGAAATTAACTTTAAATATTCGATAAGTTAAAGGGAAAAGTGGACAGTATCCCATAATTATATTATGTAACCTTTTATTGAGAAAATAGACCTATGGGCAGGAACCAAATAAAGGCTTCCTTATTTTTTGGTATTGCTTTTTAACAAGAATAATAGACAAGTTAATGTAAAAGGTGATAGTTTCATATAAAGATATTATATAAACTCACATAAATAAATTAAAGCTTTGGGCAGTCGTAATGATTTATTTTTTAAGGAAATTTATAAATTAAATACATATTTTAAAATAAATAATTTAAATTCATACAGAGTCGAATCAATTAAATTTTATGAAGTAATTTTTATAGTTATCAATATGATCAATGTTTGCGGTAAAATATAAACATTTATAAATGTAATAAAAGAAAATTTTTATTACGTCTCAAAATATCAAGTATACTTTATTTGTGAGATGGATTTTCTGTTCTTATCCTTAACTTCCTATAATTTATGTTATGTAAACTTATAAAAATATTAAGATATTTATCAATATCTTCCACTCCTATTTTGGAGTCATCTATAAAAAAACACATGAAACTTTCTATTTTATGAGAAGTTTCATGTGTTGATTTTTAGTTTATTTTTTGCTAAAAACAATTTCCGTAAATAAATTTTCCTTCATAACTTAAATACGCGCATTAATTTCTGTAAATCGAATTTTTATATAAACTTCCTCATCATCTCTAATTAATGAACGATTTTTCATGTTTCATCTACCCCTTAAATATCCAACTTATTTAATTATTTTGATAAATAAGGGATTTTTACATCGGCTAACCTCCAATTTTCCTAGATTTACAAATGATTGGGGTAGATTGTTTAAGTATCGAGTTTTATTAGTCGTTCAATCCTTTACCATTGAGAATGTGAGGTATGTATTTTTCTATCCGTGATT
>JGI1652J44930_10000455_pt1 | contig 15961 bp, 14 predicted proteins | sample NewIslsDNAsample_FD_44930 | JGI IMG/M metagenome (IMG submission 44930)
ATGAGCGAGCGAGTGCTTCGATCGGAAACCGAATTTTTAAAAGGGCAAAACTTGCTTTCTACCGATGTGTCAGGCATGCGGTTAACGGAAGAAGGCCAGGCGTTGCTTCACACGCTTAATGACTTGATGAGGGAAGCGCTTGGGCTCAAGGAATTGGAAACAGCGCTGAAACAGCGGTTGAACGTTGCGCGCGTTGTTGTGGTCGCTGGGGATAGTGACCGTTCTCCTTGGGTAAAAAAAGAATTGGGAAGAGCGTGTGTCGCCTGCATGAAAGAACAGCTCCGGCCCGGCGATATTGTCGCTGTGGCTGGCGGAACGACCATGGCAGCGGTGGCTGAAATGATGACGCCGGATCCGAAGCTTGCTGATGTGTTGTTCGTCCCGGCGCGCGGAGGGCCGGCGCGCGGAGGGCTTGGTGAAGATGTTGAAAACCAAGCGAATACGATTTGCGCCAAAATGGCGGAAAAAGCGACCGGCCGTTACCGGCTGTTGCATGTGCCTGACCAGCTGAGCGGTGAGGCGTATGCATCGCTCATTGAAGAACCGGCAGTGAAAGAAGTACTTGAGCTGATTCAATCGTGCCGTATGGTCGTCCATGGCATCGGCGAAGCAGTGACGATGGCGAAACGGCGGAAGACGCCGCCTGTGGAGATGGAAAAAATCATCGCCCGCCATGCGGTCGCCGAGGCGTTTGGTTATTATTTCAATGAACACGGTGATGTCGTNCACAAAGTAAAAACCGTCGGNATTCAGCTCGAAAACCTCCCGCATGTTGAACATGTCATCGCCGTCGCTGGAGGCGCCTCGAAGGCGAAGGCCATTCAGGCGTACATAAAGCGGGCACCGCATTCCCTCTTGGTGACGGACGAAGGCGCCGCCAAAGCGTTAGTAGGGGATTAACGTCCCTTGCCGATACAAATCATCCATAATGTAAGGAGGAAAATACGATGGCAGTAAAAATTGGGATTAACGGATTTGGCCGTATCGGGCGTAACGTGTTCCGTGCGGCATTGAAAAACCCGGACATTGAAGTAGTGGCAGTCAACGATTTAACAGATGCGAACACGCTGGCTCATTTGTTGAAATATGACTCGGTTCATGGTCCGCTTGATGCCGAAGTGTCGGTGAACGGCAATAACTTAGTCGTCAACGGCAAAGAAATTATCGTAAAAGCAGAACGCGATCCAGCACAACTCGCATGGGGCGATATTGGCGTTGAGATCGTTGTCGAATCGACGGGCCGCTTCACGAAACGTGAAGATGCAGCCAAACATTTAGAAGCAGGCGCGAAAAAAGTCATCATTTCCGCTCCGGCGAAAAACGAAGATATTACGATCGTGATGGGTGTCAACCAAGACAAATACGATCCGCAAAACCATCATGTCATNTCGAACGCTTCGTGCACGACAAACTGCTTGGCGCCGTTTGCGAAAGTGCTGCATGAAAAATTCGGTATCGTTCGNGGTATGATGACGACCGTTCACTCGTATACGAACGACCAACAAATTTTGGACTTGCCGCATAAAGACTTGCGCCGGGCTCGNGCTGCTGCGGAATCGATCATTCCGACGACGACTGGTGCAGCAAAAGCTGTTGCCCTTGTTTTACCGGAATTGAAAGGAAAATTAAACGGAATGGCAATGCGCGTGCCGACGCCGAACGTATCGGTTGTTGACTTGGTTGCTGAACTCGAAAAAGAAGTAACGGTTGAAGAAGTGAACGCTGCGTTGAAAGCTGCTGCGGAAGGCGAGTTAAAAGGTATTTTGGCCTATAGCGAAGAGCCGCTCGTTTCGCGCGATTACAACGGCAACCCGGCGTCGTCCACGATCGATGCGCTTTCGACGATGGTCATCGAAGGCAAAATGGTCAAAGTGGTTTCGTGGTATGACAACGAAACGGGTTATTCGAACCGTGTTGTTGATTTGGCCGCCTACATTGCGTCAAAAGGACTGTAAGACCAGCTTGGCATTGAGTTTTCCATTGATTCAAGTCTATAATAGGGAAATGGAGGGGAGCGGGGAAATGATCCCCACTCCTTTTCCTTTGCCAAAACTGTGACCAAAGGGGGCCAGAACGATGAACAAGAAGACGATCCGCGACGTTGAGGTGAGGGGAAAGCGCGTCTTTTGCCGTGTCGATTTTAACGTGCCGATGGAAGATGGCGCCATCACCGATGATACACGCATTCGTGCGGCACTGCCGACGATCCAGTATTTGATCGAACACGGAGCGAAAGTCATTTTGGCCAGCCACCTCGGCCGTCCGAAAGGAAAAGTCGTCGAAGAACTGCGCTTAGATGCCGTCGCCAAGCGTCTCGGTGAATTGCTTGAGCGGCCGGTCGTGAAAACGAACGAAGCAATCGGCGATGAAGTAAAAGCGGCNGTCGCCAACTTAAATGAAGGCGACGTCCTCTTGCTTGAGAACGTCCGTTTTTATCCTGGTGAAGAGAAAAACGATCCCGAACTCGCTCGGGCGTTTGCCGAACTGGCTGATCTGTACGTGAACGATGCATTCGGAGCGGCGCACCGTGCCCATGCGTCAACCGAAGGGATCGCTCATTACTTACCAGCCGTTGCTGGGTTTTTGATGGAAAAAGAAATCGAAGTGCTTGGCAAGGCGCTTTCGAACCCTGATCGCCCGTTTACGGCGATTATCGGCGGCGCAAAAGTGAAAGATAAAATCGGAGTCATCGAAAACTTGCTCGATAAAGTCGACAACTTGATTATCGGCGGCGGGCTGGCGTATACGTTCGTAAAAGCGCTCGGCCATGACGTCGGCAAGTCGTTGCTTGAGGAAGATAAAATCGAGCTGGCGAAATCGTTTATGGAAAAAGCGAAAGAAAAAGGCGTCCGTTTTTACATGCCGGTCGATGTGGTTGTGGCAGACCGGTTTGCCAATGACGCCAATACAAAAGTGGTGCCGATTGACGCCATTCCAAGCGATTGGGAGGCGCTTGACATCGGTCCGCAAACGCGTGAATTGTACCGCGATGTCATTCGCCAATCCAAACTTGTCGTCTGGAACGGCCCGATGGGCGTCTTTGAAATGGAGACGTTCTCTCATGGGACGAGAGCAGTCGCCGAAGCGCTCGCTGAAGCTGCGGATACATACTCGGTCATCGGCGGCGGAGACTCGGCTGCGGCGGTTGAAAAATTTGACTTGGCGGACAAAATGGACCACATTTCTACGGGTGGCGGCGCTTCCCTTGAGTTTATGGAAGGCAAGCAGCTGCCAGGTGTCGTAGCGTTAAACGACAAATGATCTAGCGCGTCCGATGGGACGCCCCTGGCGGCAGTCGCCGCCTAGCGAAAGGAAAGGTGAACGATGAGAAAACCGATCATTGCAGGCAACTGGAAAATGCATAAAACATTGACGGAAGCTGTTCAGTTTGTCGAGGAAGTCAAAGGGCTTGTACCTCCGAAAGCGGAAGTTGATTCCGTCATTTGTGCACCATTTTTGTTTTTAGATCGGTTGGTGCAAAATACAAACGGCACCGATTTACAAATCGGGGCGCAAACGATGCATTTTGCCGACCAAGGAGCATATACCGGTGAAGTGAGCCCGGTGATGCTCAAAGACCTTGGTGTGACGTATGTCATTCTCGGCCATTCCGAGCGTCGACAAATGTTTGCCGAAACGGATGAAACGGTCAATAAGAAAGTGTTGGCCGCCTTCACCCGTGGTCTCGTGCCGATCATTTGTTGCGGCGAGACGCTCGAAGAACGGGAAGCAGGGCAGACGAATGCGGTTGTCGCTTCACAAGTGGAAAAAGCGCTCGCTGGATTGACGCCAGATCAAGTGAAGCAAGCGGTTATCGCTTACGAGCCGATTTGGGCGATCGGCACTGGCAAATCGTCGACCGCTGAAGATGCCAACAACGTCTGCGGCCATATCCGTTCTGTCGTCGCACGTCTGTTTGGCGCGGAAGCGGCGGAGGCCATCCGCATCCAATACGGTGGCAGCGTCAAACCGGAAAATATCAGCGACTTTTTAGCACAAGAACACATCGATGGAGCGTTAGTTGGTGGCGCGAGCCTTGAACCGGCTTCGTTCTTGAAGCTTGTGGAGGCGGGGCGCCATGAGTAAACGTCCGGTTGCTCTCATCATTTTAGACGGATTTGCGCTGCGCGAGGAAACGTATGGCAATGCGGTTGCCCAAGCGAACAAGCCGAATTTTGACCGTTATTGGAACGAGTATCCGCATGCGACATTGAAAGCGTGCGGCGAGGCGGTCGGGTTGCCGGAAGGGCAAATGGGCAACTCGGAAGTCGGACACTTGAACATCGGCGCCGGCCGCATTGTGTACCAAAGCTTGACGCGAGTGAATATCGCTATTCGCGAAGGCGAATTTGACCGGAACGAAACGTTTTTAGCGGCGATGAACCATGTGAAACAACATGGGACAAGCTTGCATTTGTTCGGCTTGCTTTCCGACGGCGGAGTCCATAGCCACATCCATCACTTGTACGCTCTTTTGCGCCTAGCGGCGAAAGAAGGCGTAAAACGCGTGTACATCCATGGCTTTTTGGACGGCCGTGACGTTGGCCCGCAGACAGCGCCGCAATACATTAAAGAACTACAGGAAAAAATCAAGGAATACGGCGTCGGCGAAATCGCCACCTTATCAGGACGCTACTACTCGATGGACCGCGATAAACGGTGGGAGCGTGTTGAAAAGGCATATCGGGCGATGGTGTACGGCGAAGGCCCGACCTACCGCGATCCGCTCGAGTGTATCGAAGACTCATACAAAAACGGCATTTACGATGAGTTCGTGCTTCCATCGGTCATCGTCCGCGAAGACGGTTCACCGGTGGCGACGATTCAAGACAATGACGCGATTATTTTCTATAACTTCCGTCCAGACCGGGCGATCCAAATTTCGAACACATTTACGAATGAAGATTTCCGCGAGTTTGATCGCGGCCCGAAACATCCGAAAAACTTGTTTTTCGTCTGCTTGACGCATTTCAGCGAAACGGTGAAAGGCTATGTCGCGTTCAAGCCGACGAACCTCGACAACACGATCGGCGAAGTGTTGTCGCAGCACGGCTTGCGCCAATTGCGCATCGCGGAAACCGAAAAATATCCGCATGTGACGTTTTTCATGAGCGGCGGCCGTGAGGAGAAATTTCCAGGCGAAGACCGGATTTTGATCAACTCGCCGAAAGTGGCGACGTATGACTTAAAACCGGAAATGAGCGCCTATGAAGTGACGGAGGCGTTGTTAAAAGAGATTGCAGCGGACAAGTACGACGCGATCATTTTGAACTACGCCAATCCGGATATGGTCGGCCACTCCGGCATGCTCGAACCGACGATTAAGGCGGTCGAAGCGGTCGATGAGTGCCTTGGCAAAGTCGTCGATGCCATTTTAGAAAAAGGTGGAATTGCCATCATCACTGCCGACCACGGTAATGCTGATGAAGTGCTGACGCCAGAGGGCAAGCCGCAAACGGCTCATACGACGAATCCGGTGCCGGTCATTGTCACCAAACACGGCATCGAGTTGCGCAAAGACGGCATTTTAGGCGATTTGGCGCCGACGATGCTTGATTTGCTCGGCTTGCCGCAACCGAAAGAAATGACCGGAAAAACGTTAATCGTTAAATAACAAACACGGAAAAGGAGAGTGTCGATATGTCTGCGATTATTGATGTGTATGCGCGTGAAGTGCTCGATTCGCGCGGCAATCCAACCGTAGAAGTGGAAGTATACACGGAAGAAGGCGGCTTCGGCCGTGCGTTAGTGCCAAGCGGCGCTTCGACGGGCGAATATGAAGCGGTTGAATTGCGTGACGGCGACAAAAACCGCTACCTCGGCAAAGGGGTGCTCAAAGCGGTTGAGAACGTCAACGAAGTGATTGCTCCGGAAATCATCGGCTTAGAAGTGACTGATCAAGTGGCGATCGACCGCGCGTTGATTGAACTTGACGGCACGGAAAACAAAGGAAAGCTTGGGGCGAATGCTATTTTAGGCGTGTCGCTCGCGGTCGCTCGCGCTGCGGCTGATGAGCTTGGCTTGCCGTTGTACCAATACTTGGGCGGCTTTAACGCTAAAACGCTGCCTGTACCGATGATGAACATTTTAAACGGCGGCGCGCATGCGGACAACAACGTTGACATTCAAGAATTCATGATCATGCCGGTCGGTGCGGAAAGCTTCCGTGAAGCGCTGCGCATGGGTGCAGAAATTTTCCATAGCTTAAAAGCTGTGTTAAAAGCGAAAGGCTACAACACGGCTGTCGGTGACGAAGGCGGATTTGCTCCGAACTTAAAATCGAACGAAGAAGCGCTGCAAACGATCATTGAAGCGATCGAAAAAGCCGGCTACAAACCAGGCGAACAAGTGATGCTCGCTATGGACGTTGCTTCGTCGGAGCTGTACAACAAAGAAGATGGCAAATATCATTTGGAAGGCGAAGGCGTCGTCAAAACATCAGAAGAAATGGTTGCTTGGTATGAAGAGCTTGTGTCGAAATATCCGATCATCTCGATCGAAGACGGACTTGACGAAAATGACTGGGAAGGCCATAAACTGCTTACTGAGCGCCTTGGCCACAAAGTGCAGCTCGTCGGTGACGACTTGTTTGTAACGAACACGAAAAAACTGGCCGAAGGCATTGAAAAAGGCGTCGGCAACTCGATTTTAATTAAAGTGAACCAAATCGGTACACTGACGGAAACGTTCGATGCCATTGAGATGGCCAAACGCGCCGGCTACACGGCGGTTGTGTCGCACCGTTCCGGTGAAACGGAAGACAGCACGATTGCCGATATCGCTGTCGCAACAAACGCTGGCCAAATCAAAACGGGAGCACCGTCGCGTACGGACCGCGTCGCAAAATACAACCAGCTGCTCCGCATTGAAGACGAACTTGGCCACACGGCTATTTACCAAGGCATTCGTTCGTTTTACAATTTGAAAAAATAACGGGAATCAACAACAAAGGGTGTCTCCAACGTTGCGAGACACCCTCTTTAATTACGGGAAACAGAAATGATTTCCTATCGATAGCAAAAAATGGACGTGGGTAAACCATTCGTTTATAATATCTTTTTGTAATCGTTAGAATATTGAAAAAGGGGATGGGAACCGTGATCGTGGAAACAAAGTACGGTCGGTTGCGCGGGGGAACAAATGAAGGGGTTTTCTATTGGAAAGGGATTCCGTACGCGAAAGCGCCGGTCGGTGAACGCCGTTTTTTGCCGCCGGAACCGCCCGATGCATGGGACGGAGTGCGTGAGGCGACATCGTTTGGACCGGTCGTCATGCAGCCGTCCGATTCGATGTTCAGCCAGCTGCTCGGACGGATGAATGAACCAATGAGCGAGGATGGGTTGTATCTGAACATTTGGTCACCGGCGGCGGATGGGAAGAAGCGCCCGGTATTGTTTTGGATTCATGGCGGCGCTTTTTTATTCGGCTCCGGTTCATTTCCATGGTATGATGGAACGGCGTTTGCCAAACACGGCGATGTCGTTGTCGTGACGATCAACTACCGGATGAGCGTGTTTGGCTTTTTGTATTTGGGAGATGCGTTTGGCGAAACGTATGCCCAGGCGGGAAATCTTGGCATATTGGATCAAGTGGCGGCGCTGCGCTGGGTGAAAGAGAACATTGAGGCGTTCGGCGGTGATCCGGACAACATTACGATTTTTGGCGAATCAGCCGGAGCGGCAAGCGTTGGCGTGCTGTTGTCGCTTCCGGAAGCAAGCGGGCTGTTTCGACGCGCTATATTGCAAAGCGGATCGGGTTCGCTTCTTCTTCGTTCTCCGGAGACGGCGATGGCTCTGACTGAACGCATTTTAGAACGTGCCGGCATCCGTCCGGGTGACCGCGATCGGCTGCTGTCGATTCCAGCAGCAGAGCTATTGCAGGCGGCGATGTCGCTCGGCCCAGGAATCACGTACGGTCCGGTGGTTGACGGACATGTGTTGCGACGCCATCCGATCGAAGCGCTCCACGACGGGGCAGCAAGTGATATTCCAATCCTAATTGGCGTGACGAAAGACGAATACAATTTGTTTTCATTGACTGATCCGTCATTGACAAGACTCGAAGAAAAAGAACTGCTTGACCGGATGAACCGTGAGGTCGGGCCTATTCCGGAGGAGGCGGTACGCTATTACGCGGAAACAGCGGATCGGTCGGCACCCGCGTGGCAAACATGGCTGCGCATCATGACGTACCTTGTTTTTGTCGACGGAATGTTGCGAACGGCGGATGCCCAAGCAGCGCAAGGGGCGAATGTGTACATGTATCGGTTTGATTATGAAACGCCGGCGTTCGGTGGACAACTGAAAGCGTGCCATACGCTCGAGTTGCCGTTTGTGTTTCATAACCTCCATCAGCCCGGTGTCGAGAATTTCGTCGGCAACCGACCAGAGCGTGAGGCGATTGCCAGCGAAATGCATGGTGCCTGGCTTTCGTTCGCCCGCACCGGCAACCCGAACGGCGCTCATTTACCAGAGAAGTGGCCCGTATACACAAAAGAGCACAAACCGGTGTTTGTCTTTTCGGCTGCGAGCCATGTGGAAGACGATCCGTTCGGTCGCGAACGGGAAGCGTGGCAAGGACGCCTTTGACGAAAAAATCCATAAGCAACATGTGTCCTTCGTCTGAACACGATCAAGGTACGCGCATTTTCGCGGAAAAGACCGTGGGCAAACGTTCGCCTTTACCTCTAAAAGGAATGACTCAACGTGTCTGCACTTCACAGGAAAGAGGACGAAACGGTTGGTTTTCAGAATAGGAAAAGGTGTCCCGTTTTTTGGGACACCTTCTTCTATGTATCGCTCAATCATTTGCTTCTGTGGCAGGAAGCCCGAATCGCTCGGCGAGTGCCGGATCACGATCGATCGCCTCAATCAGTTTCCGCATGACGTTCACATCAAACGTAAAATTCGAACCGATTGGCGAGGTGACGAAAATTTTCCCTTCTTTCGCCTCGCGTGCTCGTTTAAATTGATAGCCGTCAATCGCAATGACGACTCGTTCGTCTGGCCTTGCCATTAGGAATCCCTCCATCGCTGTTTTTTCTTTCATTGTACTTGATTTTGAGGATGAACACCAACGTTCATGCCATGCTCTTAAGGATAACGGATGGGAGAGCGTTAGAGGGCGGTGAATTTCATCAAGAACGTGGCACAAAACGACATTTTTTCATTATAGACGCCTTGATGTTTGGAATGATCGGAAAAGGCGATTGTTAGGCGGGGATCATGATCCACTAGCGGATGAAAGTGAAGAGCAACGAAATGGTCTCTTTGTTTCACAACAAATGAATTGGTGCCATTCAGGGCGGAGACAGGTGAGGCAGTTGCTGCAAACGATAATGTATGGTATAGTAAAAATATTGCAACGTAGGTCGTTGGAGGTGTCAGGCATGCATGCCTTGCTTGTGACGTTGCTTGTCATTGTATCGATTGCGCTGATTGCGATTGTGTTGTTGCAGTCAGGCCGAAGCGCAGGGCTGTCGGGGGCGATTACCGGCGGTGCCGAACAGCTGTTTGGCAAACAGAAAGCGCGCGGGCTTGATGCAGTGTTTCAGCGCGTGACGGTCGTGTTGGCCATTTTGTTTTTTGTGCTGACGATTCTCGTCGCATATGTCCAACCATCATAAGCGAAAAGCGGGGGGCGGTCCTTACAAAAACGGGCTGCCTTTTCTATTTCATCTAGAGAGGAAGGAGAACGATGATGAAAATTGTTCCGCCAAAACCGTTTTTCTTTGAAGCCGGTGAGCGTGCCGTTTTGCTTTTGCATGGATTTACCGGAAACTCCGCTGATGTTCGGATGCTCGGACGCTTTCTCGAATCAAAAGGCTACACGTGCCATGCGCCGATTTACAAAGGGCATGGCGTGCCGCCGGAAGAGCTCGTCCATACCGGTCCGGACGATTGGTGGCAAGATGTGATGAACGGTTATCAGTTTTTGAAAAACAAAGGATATGAAAAAATCGCGGTTGCTGGGTTGTCGCTTGGAGGCGTATTTTCCTTAAAATTAGGTTACACTGTACCTATAGAAGGAATTGTGACCATGTGCGCACCGATGTACATCAAAAGCGAAGAAACGATGTATGAAGGTGTGCTTGAGTATGCGCGCGAATATAAAAAACGGGAAGGAAAATCGGCAGAACAAATCGAACAGGAAATGGAACGGTTCAAACAAACGCCGATGAAAACATTAAAAGCGCTGCAAGCGTTGATCGCCGATGTGCGTGAGCAACTGGATTTGATTTACGCGCCGACGTTTGTCGTTCAAGCGCGCCATGACCACATGATCAACCCGGACAGCGCCAACATCATTTATAACGAAATTGAATCGCCGGTCAAGCAAATCAAATGGTACGAACAATCCGGCCATGTTATTACGCTTGATCAAGAAAAAGAGCAGCTGCATGAAGATATTTATGCGTTTCTTGAGTCGTTAGATTGGTAACGACGGAAAGGAGGAGAGGGCCGATGGATCACGCATTGGCCGAACGAATTTTAACGTTTATGCGCGACGAGGCGTACAAGCCGCTGACAGTTCAAGAGCTCGAAGAAGCGTTTGGGATCACGGAGGCGGACGAATTTAAAACGTTCGTTAAAACGCTTGTCGCCATGGAAGAGGAAGGGCTTGTCGTTCGGACACGCAGCAACCGCTACGGTGTGCCTGAACGGATGAATCTCGTGCGCGGTAAAGTGACTGGCCATGCGAAAGGATTTGCCTTCGTCACGCCGGAAGAACCGGGAATGGACGACATTTTCATCCCGCCGTCGGAGCTGAAAAATGCCATGCACGGCGACACGGTGCTCGTACGCGTCCAATCCGAGTCCGGCGGAGCGCGCCGCGAAGGGACGATCGTCCGCATTTTGGAGCGTGGGGTGAAAGAAGTCGTCGGTACATATACGGAAAGCAAATATTTCGGCTTTGTCATCCCCGATGATAAGCGGATCGTCAACGATATTTTCATCCCGAAAAACGCGGCGAACGGGGCGGTCGAAGGGCATAAAGTCGTCGTCCGGCTCACATCATACCCGGAAGGACGAATGAGCGCCGAAGGGGAAGTCGTCCAAATTCTTGGCCATAAAAACGACCCGGGCGTCGATATTTTATCGGTCATCTATAAGCACGGCTTACCGCTTCAGTTTCCGGATGATGTCATCGATCATGCCAATCGTGTTCCTGATGTGATTACGGAAAAGGATCTCGAGGGGCGCCGCGACTTGCGCGGTGAGATGATCGTCACCATCGACGGCGAAGATGCGAAAGACTTGGACGATGCGGTGACCGTGACAAAACTTGAGAACGGAAACTATAAACTGGGCGTCCATATTGCCGATGTGAGCCATTATGTCGAAGAAGGCTCGCCGATTGACCGCGAAGCGTACGAACGCGGAACGAGCGTCTATTTGGTCGATCGTGTCATTCCGATGATTCCGCACCGGTTGTCGAACGGCATTTGCTCGCTCAACCCGAAAGTCGACCGGTTGACGCTATCGTGTGAAATGGAAATCACCCCGCAAGGCGAAGTCGTCAGTCATGACATTTTCCAGAGCGTCATCCGCACGACGGAACGGATGACATATTCTGACGTCAATAAAATTTTGGTCGATAAAGATGAGGCGTTGCGNGAAAAATACGCGCCGCTTGTGCCGATGTTTGAACTCATGGCTGAGCTCGCCGACATTTTGCGAACGAAGCGGATGAAGCGCGGGGCGATCGATTTCGATTTTAAAGAAGCGAAAGTGCTCGTTGATGAAAACGGCAAGCCATATGACGTCGTTTTGCGCGAGCGATCCGTTGCCGAGCGGCTCATTGAAGAGTTTATGTTGGTGGCGAACGAAACGGTCGCCGAGCATTTCCATTGGCTCAACGTGCCGTTTATGTACCGCGTCCATGAGGATCCGAAGCCGGAGAAACTGCAGCGCTTTTTGGAATTCATTACGAACTTCGGCTATGTCGTCAAAGGGACGGGCAACCAAATCCATCCGCGCGCCTTGCAGCAAATTCTCGAAGCGGTGCGCGGCGAACCGGAAGAAATGGTCATTTCCACCGTCATGCTCCGGTCGATGAAGCAAGCCCGTTATGACGCGGAAAGCCTTGGCCATTATGGCTTGTCCACCGAGTTTTACACCCATTTTACGTCCCCGATCCGCCGCTATCCGGACTTAATCGTCCACCGGTTGATTCGGACGTATCTCATTAACGGACAGATGGATCCTGACACCCAGCAAAAATGGGCGGAAAAGCTGCCTGACATCGCCGAACATGCGTCCAACATGGAACGGCGCGCCGTCGAGGCTGAGCGTGAAACCGATGACTTAAAGAAAACAGAGTTTATGGAAGATAAAATCGGGATGGAATTTGACGGCATCATTAGTTCCGTCACGAACTTCGGTTTGTTTGTCGAGCTCCCGAACACGATCGAAGGGTTGGTGCACGTCAGCTATTTAACGGACGATTATTACCGTTACGACGAGCGCAACTATGCCATGGTCGGCGAGCGGACGGGGAAAATGTACCGCATCGGCGATGAAATTACCGTCCGCGTCATTAACGTCAACAAAGACGAACGAATCGTTGATTTTGAAATCGTCGGCATGAAAGGGCGCCGCCCGCCGAAAGCGAAAGCGGCACCGGTTGTCATTGAAGGGAAAAAGCAAAAGAAAGCAAAGGCACAAGCGAAAAAGAACAACGCTGGCCGCAATGCCAAAGCGAAAAAGAAGAAAAAGAAAAAACGGTGAGGAAAAGCCGAGCAGGCGGCTTTTCCTTCTTTTTCGTTTTTGGTACAATAAAAGCGCTACAAATGAGGAGGAGGACGTTCATGCCAAAAGGGGAAGGAAAAGTCATCGCGCAAAACAAAAAAGCGCGCCATGATTATTTTATTGAAGAAACGTATGAAGCGGGTCTTGTTTTGCAAGGGACGGAAATTAAATCGATCCGCAACGGCCGGGTGAACTTAAAAGATTCGTTCGCCAAAGTGGAAAAAGGGGAAGTATTTCTCCATAATATGCATATTAGTCCGTATGAACAAGGCAACCGCTACAACCATGATCCGCTGCGGACGCGCAAGCTCCTCCTGCACCGCCGCGAAATCAACAAACTGATCGGCTACACGAAAGAGCAAGGGTATACGCTCGTACCGCTGAAATTGTATATCAAAAACGGCTTTGCCAAAGTGGAACTTGGCGTCGCCAAAGGGAAGAAAAAATACGACAAGCGCGAAGACATGAAGCGGAAAGAAGCGCAGCGAGAAATCGAGCGGGCGTTCCGTGAGCGGCAAAAAATTTAGCGCATATTTCCATTGAAAATGCGCTCAGCCATGATATAATAAGAGTACGAAAGCCAGTGATTCATGCTTAAGCTCCGATCTTTCTTCGCAACCGCGGGGACGATCCGGATTCGACAGGGGTAGGTCGAGCTTAAGCGGCGAGCCGAGGGAGACGTCCTCGTAAAAACGTCACCTAAAGATAACTGGCAAAGAAAACTACGCTTTAGCTGCCTAATTGCTGCAGCTAGCTCCTCCCGCCATCGCCCGTGTGGCGTCCGAGGGGTTCATATGAAGCGGGCTACGCCCAAATCCGCCGCCTGAGGACGAGGGAAGAGACGAACCAGGCTAGCCGTCGGGAGGCCTGTCGGTAGGCGGAACGAACGGCGAAGCAAAATATACCGACTACGCTCGTAGATGCTTAAGTGGCGATGCCTCTGGACGTGGGTTCGACTCCCACCGTCTCCATTCATTTGATGTCGTAAGTGCCAAAATCCTTGATTAAGGGTTTTGGCACTTTTTGATTTTGAAGCTATTTCTCGAAAGCGACGGATCTCTCACTGTAGAAAAAAGAAAGAGCGAATGGAGAACATCCGTCGTTTTCTTCATTCGCTCTTTTTTGGACATTCCGGTTTATGATGCGTTAGGCATTCGCAGCTGCTTTTAAAGCCTCTTCAATCGCATGTTCGAGATCGATGATGGAATCTGTAGGTTCAAATCGTTTCAGGACTTGTCCGTTGGCATCCACTAAAAATTTGGTAAAGTTCCAACGAATGTTCTTGCCGTCAAGGAAGAATGGGTTGATTTCTTGAATTTTCGTTTTCAGCATTTTCTCTTCCAAATTAACACCGAACTCNCGACAATCTGCTTGTTCTTTTAAGTATTGGAAAAGCGGATGGGCGTGTTCTCCGTTGACATCAATCACTTCAAAAATAGGGAACGTTACACCGAATTTGACTTTACACATCGTTGCCGTCTCTTGGCCGTTTTCAGGATTTTGCTCTGCAAACTGATTGCTTGGAAAACCTAAAATCACGAATCCTTGATGGGCAAACTTTTTATACAATCTTTGTAAATCTTCAAATTGATATGTAAAACGACAGTGGTTTGCTGTGTTCACAATTAACATCGTTTTATTTCGNTATGTTTCCATGGATAAGATTTCACCATTAGGCTTTTTTACTAGATAATCATAAATCGTTGTCATCAGCCATCCCCTTCTGAAGAATGATTTTTATCTAATGATTAGTATATCTTTCCTCTTTGTTCCTTCAACTCATATGCAACGACTTGAAGATAGGAATGATGAGCCGCTCCCGCTTCTACAAGTGAGAAAGGTTCATTAAGGCATACACACGAAAAAACGCATCAAAGAAAGCCTCTTTTTCCTTTGCGGATGAAGAGGCTTTTTATATTTACTGTTTTGTCGTGCCATTGATGCGAAACGCCCCGTAACGAGATGCTTGACCGGGCTTGGTTGTTGTCATGTTTTCGGTGGGGCTTCATACGTATAAAGAGGAACGATTTTTTACTTTAGTTTATAAGGAGGAACAGCGCATGAACCAACCGTATGCGTCCCCTCAGCTCGTTTCGCTCATTGATCCTTATGTATATCATGCTCTTCAATCACTGCTCGGTCAACAGGTGGTAGTGGAAACGACTCGGAATTCGCTGCTTGGCACGTTGAGAGACGTCAAGCCGGATCATCTCGTGCTTACGGCTCATCAAAAGGTGTATTATATTCGCTTGGCGCAAGTCGTTTCCGTTCACCTTGGCGACGTAGGGAAAGGAGGAGCATACCGTGGTGTTTCAGAGGATTGATCGGTTGGCCATCGAATTGCCGCCACCGAAGTACGCGGACGCGAATGCGGCGGCCGCTGTTCAAGAGCTACTAGGCGGTCGCTTTGGAGAAATGTCCACGTTGAACAATTATTTGTTTCAGTCATTCAACTTTCGGCAAAAATCAAAACTGCGCCCGTTTTACGAACTGGTGGCGAGCATTACGGCGGAAGAATTCGGCCATGTCGAGCTTGTCGCCAATACGATCAACCTTTGTTTAACTGGGACCACCCATCCCGGCGATCCCGATTGTACGCCGATGAGAGAGGCAAAAGACAAACGCAATTCGTATCATTTCATCGCCACTGCGCAAACCGCCTTTCCTGGTGATTCTATGGGCAATCCGTGGAAGGGAGAGTATGTGTTCAACAGTGGCAACTTGATTTTGGATTTGCTTCATAACTTTTTCTTGGAATGCGGCGCGCGCACGCATAAAATGCGCGTGTATGAAATGACGAACCATCCGACTGCCCGTGAGATGATCGGCTACTTGTTGGTGCGGGGCGGTGTTCATATTTTAGCGTATGCGAAAGCATTGGAAGTGGCGACTGGCGTTGATGTGAAGAAGATGTTGCCGATCCCGAAGTTAGATAACCGGGCGTTCGATGAAGCGCGCAAATATGAAGACCAAGGCCTCCATCGCCGTTTGTATACGTTCAGCGATCGATATTACAAGGAGATCGCCCGCATTTGGCATGGGACGCATCCGAGTGACGGACAGCCGCTNGAAGTGGTGGAAGGCGCCCCGCAAGGAGGAACGATTCCNGATTTGGATGCCGTGCCGGAAGAATTTGCCCCTGGCATTTCCATGGAAGACTTTTTGGACATTGGCAAGCGGCTGATGCGTTCGGCTGGGTTGTAGAAAAG
>JGI1652J44930_10000464_pt1 | contig 15853 bp, 14 predicted proteins | sample NewIslsDNAsample_FD_44930 | JGI IMG/M metagenome (IMG submission 44930)
GTGGTCGGCCGGGTATCCTCCAGCATCTGGCGGACGAATCGGGTCCCGAATTCCGGGATTCCCAGCGTGCCCGTGGAACACCCGATCTCCTCCGGCGTCACTCCGAGGGGTTCCGTCCCGCTGAACAACCGGAGCACCTTCTTGTCGTCCACGGGAATCGTTTTGGGATCCACCCCGGTGAGATCCTGCAACATGCGGATGACGGTGGGATCATCGTGGCCCAGGATATCCAGCTTCAACAGGCGGCCGCTGATGGCGTGATAATCGAAGTGCGTCGTCACCGTCCGGGCTTTGGGATCGTCCGCCGGGCGCTGAATCGGCGTGAAGTCAAACACTTCCCGGTTTTGGGGAATCACCATCAAGCCGCCCGGATGCTGGCCGGTGGTGCGCTTCACCCCCGTGCATCCGCGAACCAGCCGCTCGATTTCGGCATTGCGGAGCGTAAGCCCCATCTCTTCCTGATATTTCTTCACGTAACCGTAAGCCGTCTTCTCCGCGACGGTGGAAATCGTCCCCGCCCGGTACACGTAATCTTTTCCGAACAGCTCCTCCGTGTACTTGTGGGCCCTCGGCTGGTATTCCCCCGAGAAGTTCAAGTCGATATCCGGCGTCTTGTCCCCCTCAAATCCCAGGAAGGTCTCAAAGGGAATGTCGTGGCCGTCCTTCCGCATCTTCGTGCCGCACTCGGGACAATCCTTGTCGGGCAAATCGAAGCCGGACGCCACGGACCCATCCGTGATAAATTGGCTGTGTTTGCAATTTGGACAGACATAATGGGGCGGCAGGGGATTCACCTCGGTGATCGAACTCATCGTCGCCACGAAGGACGAACCCACCGAACCGCGGGACCCCACCAGATAGCCGTCGGAAAGGGATTTGGTCACCAGCTTGTGGGAGATGAGATAAATGACCGCAAAGCCGTGCTTGATGATGCTGCCAAGTTCCTTTTCCAGCCGCTCCCGCACGATGTCCGGCAGCGGCGAGCCGTAGGTCTTCTCCGCCGTCTCATAGCAGATCCGGCGAAGCTCCTCGTCCGCCCCCTCGATGATGGGCGTATGCGTGCCGTCCGGGAAGGGGGCCAGCTCCTCGATCTGATCGGCGATGCTCCGCGGGGCGGTGATCACCACCTCCCGCGCCTTTTCCTCTCCCAAATAGGAAAACTCCTCCAGCATCTCCTCCGTCGTCCGGAAGTGGGCGGGCGGGAGGGGATCCTTCCGGCGAAAACCGTTCTGGTTGGCCGTGAGGATCTCCCGGTACAGCGACTCCCATTCATCCAGGTAGTGGGCGTTGCCCGTCGCCACCACCGGCTTGCCCAGCTTTTCGCCGATCCGGACCAAAAGCCGGTTCGTCTCCCGGAGCCGTTCCTCGCTTTCCACGATGCCCTTTTCGATCAGGTGGCGGTTCACATCGACCGGTTGGATCTCGATATAATCGTAAAAACGGGCGATTTCCTCCGCTTCCTGGGGCGACTTCTGCAGGGCGGCCTCGAAGAGCTCGCCCTTTTCACAACCGGAACCGACGATCAACCCCTCCCGGTGCTTCTCCAGTTCGCTTCTCGGAATGCGGGGAACGCGATGAAAATATTCCAGATGAGACAGGGAGATCAGCTTGTACAAATTCTTCAGGCCGGTCTGATTCCGCACCAGCAGCACCGCGTGGAACGGCCGAAGCCGGGACACATCGCGCCGTCCGGTCACCTCGTTCAACTGGTCGAGGCGGGTGATCTTTCTCGCCAGGCAGTCCTCCACCATCTTCCACAGCAGATGACCGGTCGCCTCCGCGTCGTGGATGGCCCGGTGATGCTGCTTCAGTTCAATGCCGAAGTGTTTGCACAGGGTGTTCAGCCGGTAATTTTTCAGGCCCGAATAGAGGGAGCGGGCCATCTCCAGCGTGTCGATCACCGGATTGGTGATGGCATCAAGGCCCAGCCGCCGAACGCCCATCTGGAAAAATCCCATGTCGAAGCGGGCGTTGTGAGCGACCAGCACGCTGTCGCCGACGAAATCGAGAAAGCGCCGGAGCACCTCCTCCACGTCCGGGGCACCCTCCAGCATCTCATCGGTGATGCCCGTCAATTCGGTGATCGTCGACGTCAGCTTCCGGTGCGGATTGGCAAAGGAGCTGAAGCGGTCCACGATCTCTCCNCCCCGCACCTTGACCGCCGCCAGTTCGATGATCGTGTCGTGAACGGCGGACAGCCCCGTCGTCTCCACGTCAAAGACGACATAGGTATCCTCCGCCAGATTCCGGGGGGCGGGCCGCATCACGATGGGAACTCCGTCGTCCACCAGATAGGCCTCCACCCCGTAGATCACCTTGATGCCGTGCTTCTTGGCCGCGGCATACGCCTCGGGAAAAGCCTGAACCACCCCGTGATCGGTGATGGCCACGGCGGGATGTCCCCATTCCGCGGCCCGCTTCACCACCTCCCCGGGATCGCTCACTCCGTCCATATTGCTCATCGCCGTGTGCAGATGGAGCTCCACCCGCTTTTCTTCGGCGTTGTCGACGCGCCTCACCGGCTCCGTTTCATTGAGATCGTTTGCGATGAGGACCAGCTCGCGGGCGAAGTTGTCATACTGGACGGACCCCCTCACGATCACCCACATTCCGTCCTTCACCCGGGACAAGAGGGCGGCGTCCTCCTTGTCCCGGGCAAACATCTTCACCTGGATGGAATCGGTGAAATCCGTCAAGTTGAAGGTGAGAAGCGTTCGCCCGCTGCGCAGCTCCCGGATTTCCGCCTTGAACACCTCTCCCTTCAGCACCACGCGCCGTTCTTCTTCGGTAATCCGGCGAATCGGGACCGGCTCCTCCCGGATCGCATACCCGATGACCAGCTCCCCGTCGGGGGCAGCCTCCGGTTTCGGTGCGGAGGCCGACTCCCTCTCCACCAGAGCCTGCTCCTTCAATTTTTGTTCCTCGGCCTGCTGCTGTTCGCGAAACCGGTGTTGCTCCTCTTCCAGCGGCCGGCTTTCCAGGGTGACCCGGATCTCCGTCCCGGACACCTCCCGGATGATCGATGCGATCACCCGGTCCAGGCGCTTTTGCTCGGCCATCCGGACCATCATCGGATGGGGAAACGTGATGACGATCCCGTCTTTCTCCCAGCGCCACTCCGCCCTTCCCATCCAGCCTGCGGCGGCCGCGGACACATCCTCCGCCACCTTTTTCCGGATCCATTCCCAGTACAAGCGGACGAGCTGTTCCGGATCGGAGCCCGCCGGCCGCAGGCGGATCGACACCCCGGCCCCACGGCCCAAGGCCGATTGGAGCCGGGATTCCATTTCCTTCCATATATGAGGCGGAACCGGACGCTTCAAACCGAGAAACAGCGTCCAGGTTTTTCGGGAAAGGCTGACTTGAATCTTTTCGATATAGGCGCCCTCAAAATGCTTGTCCAGCCATTCCCGCGGCAGGTCCGCCCGGGAAAAGAGCTGCTCCAGTCTCTCCCTCTTGACCTCCGGCGTCGCCATGGGGTCCAAACCTCCCCTTTTCCACCAACACCTTTTCTCGCTCCCATCAGTGTATCAAAAAATGGACAAGGGAACCACAGCCGCAGGCGGTTTTTTCTTTCGGCCGGGACGCCCCGGCCGGCCGCAAAAATATCTTCCGCAAAGGGCGTCTCCACTCCTTTTTTCTCACAATCAATTGACAGTCCGAGTCCCCTTGCAGTACATTTATATCACCAGGAGAAATTAAGTTTCATACAACGAAACAAAATCGGTCCCGGAAAGGGAGGAGATGCCCATGGACGACGTCAAGGAAAAGGCGAAAAAACAGTTTGAACAATCCGGCCGCAACTACCGGGACAGCGCGATCCACGCCAAGGGGAGGGACCTGGAATGGATCATCGAGGAAATCAGGCGGCACCCCTCCCCCTTCCTGGCTCTGGACATCGCCACGGGCACCGGACACACGGCCTTCGCCCTCAGCCGGTGCGTCCGCCGGGTCGTCGGCTGTGATTTGACGCCGGAGATGCTGCGCATCGCCGCGGAAGAAGCGGAACGGCGGGGCATTGGCAATGTCACCTGGGCGGAAGGGGACGCCGAGCGCCTTCCCTTTCCGGACCGGCTGTTTGACGTGGTCACCTGCCGCATCGCCGCCCATCACTTTCCCCGGGCGGAAAGGGCTTTTGCCGAGGCCCGCCGGGTGTTGGTTCCGGGCGGTCGGATGATCCTGGTGGACAATTATGTGCCCGAAGATGTCGACGAATTGCTCAACCGGGTTGAAACCCTCCGGGACCCCTCCCATTTCCGGGCTCACACCCTGGCCGGCTGGACGCGCCTGCTCCGGGAAGCCGGCTTTGCCGCCGTTTCCCTGCGGCGAAAATGGGAGACGCCCGTCGTCCTGGAAGAGTGGTTCCTGAGGGCCAAAACCCCCGCCCACAAGAAGGAAGAAGCCCTCCGCCTGCTCCGAAACGCCCCGCGACGGGCGCGGGATCTGCTGCTTCTCCCCGCAGAACCGGCGCGCCTGATCCTGCGCAAGGGCATGTGGGTCGCGGAAAAGTAGCCCGACATTCCTTCGCCGCGGGAGCTATCAAACATCAATAAAAGGAGGTGCTTCCATGACCATCGATTTTTTCGATCCCGGAAACCGCTTCTCCTACGCGTCCCGTACCGCCTCCTCCGAGTGGAAGGCCCTCATGCAAAGCGTGACCGATCTGAGGGACATCGACGTCGCCGATATCGGTTGCGGCGGGGGAATCTACAGCCGGGCGATGGCGGAGATGGGCGCGCGGGTCACCGGCGTGGATTTCTCCGGAGAAATGCTGGCGGCGGCCCGCAGGCAAAAGACGGCGCGTCCGATCCGGTGGATTCAGGCCGACGCCGCCGATACCGGCCTGCCGGATTCGTCCTGCGACCTGGTATTGCTGCGGGCGGTGATTCACCACTTCTCCGCGGAAAAGACGGCCGAGGTGTTTAAGGAATCCCATCGGTTGCTTCCTCCGGGAGGCTGGATCGTCGTCCAGGACCGCACCCCGGAAGATTGCCGGCTTCCCGGTGGTCCCGATCATCTTCGCGGCTACCTCTTTGAGCGGTTTCCCCGGTTGATGGAGGAAGAAAACCGGCGCCGCCCCCATCTGCACGGCCTTGAGCGCTCCCTCCAGGAGGCGGGCTTTCACATGGTGAAAACCCGGCGATTTTGGGAAACGAGAAAAGTTTTTCTTAACTTCAGGGAATTGGAAAAAGACTTTCTGGGCCGCATCGGCCGGTCCATCCTCCACCGGTTGTCGGATGAAGAATTGCGCAGTCTGGTCGGTTTCATCAAGGAAGAACTGACCCGCCAAGGCGTCACCGCACCCTTCCCGGACCGGGACCGGTGGACCCTCTGGATCGCCCGGAAGGATTGAAGGACCCTTCGGCGAAGGAGACGGCCATGCATCCGGCCGTCTCTTCAAGCCGACGGCGGCGACCTCTCCCCATGTCCCACCCTTCTCCTCCCGGCCGCCGCCAAAACGCGTTCAGGGCAGAGGTGGAAAATGGGACGCACATGCTTTTATGTATTCAGCGCTTGTTTCCTGGTCGAATTCGGACGCGCCATGTACTTCCTTGTGATCTCGTGGGTATTGTACGAACTGACCAAATCCCCGGCCTATACCGGGTTGCTCGTCGGCCTCGGATTTGTGCCGGGTCTGTTTCTGAACTTGGTCATCGGTGTCATCGTCGACCGCTTCCATCGCAAGGGCTTGATTTTGTCCGCCAACCTCCTGATCATCGCCGTGATGATCTCCGTGACGATCGCCATCGGCGCCGGGGTCGCAAAACCTTGGCTGATCATCGGGACGCACATGCTCCTCCAAGTGACCGGTTCCCTGTATCGTCCGGCGTTGCAGGCGTTTTTGCCGGAGGCGTTCGCAAAGGAAGAATTGCCGAAGATCTTCACGCGAGCCGGAGCGGCTTCCGATCTGGGGGCGTTGCTCGGCTCATCCCTGAGCGGCACGGTCATGGCATATTTTTCAGCCGCCTCGTCCATGGCCGCCGTCATCTGCTGCTTCCTCCTCGGAACGGTCGCGCTGATGCCGGTGAAACACAAGACCGCCCTGGACCGCGGTCATAAAAAAACAACGGCGGTTTCCGACCTTGTCAGCGGCTTCACCTATTTAAGGAACAACACGTTCCTTCTCGGGTTGTTCACGATCATGTTTGTCGGCCAGCTCGTCCTCCATACGAGCGCCGCGTTTTTGCCCGTATACGTCAAGGATTTTTTGAACNGTTCGGTACAAATATACGGAATCATGGCCGCGACAATCTCAATCGGCGGCATCGTCGCCGGAATCCTCGGCACTTGGTGGTGGAAAAGGAGCGGCCGGTCGGTCGCGACCCGCTCCCTGCTGCTNGTTGCCGCCGGCCTCCTTTGTGTCGGTCTTTCACCGTCCCTTCCGGTTTCGTTCGTCGGCGTCTTTTTGATCGGCGCCGGCACCACCTGGATTCGCGTGTTGTTGCAAACGGTGCAGCAAATGGCGACNGATCCGCAATACCACGGCCGCATGGCATCCTATCGCATGTTGTGCAACCAGAGCGCCGTGGCGATCGGCGGTCCGATCCTCGGCTGGATCGCGTCGCACTGCGGCGTCGAAAGCTCCTATCTGGCCCTTTTGCTCCCGGTGACAGGGGCAACCTTGTTCTCGCTGTTCCAACGCAAGGCCGCAGGCATGAACATTCCGCACACCCCAACATAAGAGCCGTCGCCTTTCCCGATGCGGAAAAGCGACGGCTTATAAAAGAGCGTCCCTCCACCGCTTTTATCGTCTCGCGCTTCGAGCCGAATGCGGCGGGAAGGCGTTGAAGATGCGGCTCATGGATCGGGCCCGCCCAGATTGCGGGAGAATCAAACCCCTCCTGATCCGCCTTCAGAAAGGCCTCCCGTTCATGAACCATTTAACCGCTGCAAGAATTCGATGCGATTGCCGAAGGGATCATGCACATAAAAGCGAAGGGCTCCCTCAAGGGGTTCATCTTCCACAATGGGAACCCCCTTGGCGGCCAAATGCTGGCGCAAGGCCTCCAGATTGTCGACATGAAAGGCGGGATGCGCCTTTTTGGCGGGAGNGAAGTCCTCCTGAATGCCGATATGCAGTTCATGCATGCCGCACCGGAACCAGACACCCCCGCGTTTTGCCAAATTGTCGGGCTTCGGAATTTCCTCCATCCCCAAAATTTCTCCGAAAAACCTGCGGGCCTCCTCTTCACTGCCCTTCGGCGCGGCCAACTGGACGTGATCAATGCCCGTAAACTTAAATGCCATGGGATCCTCATCCCCCCGAATCGGATATCCGGATCATGCGGCGACCGGATGCGGGACGCGCCACAAGCGGACAATCCCCCAGACCCGAATGCGCCACGGTTCCGAAGCGNGCATGCCCCGTCAACCGTCCCCGTCTATGGGGGAAGGCCGGATTCCGCCCCGAAAAGAGATGCTCCGCTTCCGTTTCAATCCGTCCCCTTCCTGGCCGCCCACATCAGCAGGGAAATCAGGACAAAAGCGACAAAGGCCAAAAAAGGAATGGTGATAAAGCCCAGCCAATTGATGTATTGCCCGGAACAGGGAATCCCCTCCCTGCAGGGAGAAAGCGCCGCCATCCCGGGCACTTTCTGCAGAAGATAGTGGAAAGCGGATAAGGCGGCGCCGCCCGCGGTGAGGGGGAGCACGTAAGGGACGACGGAACGGTCGTCCCGGTACGAAGCGATCCCGAGAATCACCGCAAGGGGATACATCAGGATCCGCTGATACCAGCACAATTCACAGGGGATGAAACCGGCCACTTCGCTGAAATAGAGGCTTCCGCCCGTCGCGACGAGCGCCACCAGCCATGCCATGTAAAGGGCGTAACCGCGAACCCAGCCCAAAATCCGACCCCCTCTTTAACGGCTTTCCTGAAGCGCCTCTTCAATCTGCTTCTTCAGGGAAGGATAATCGAACACGACATTCTGATCCACCCGCTTCCCGTTGATAAAGAGCGTGGGCACCGAGTCGACCCCCAATTCCGCGGCGATCTTCCGGTCCGCCTCGATCTCCTCCATGTGGGCCTGGTTCTTCAACTCCCGCTCCATCCTGGCGTGGTCGATATCCGGCACTTCTTTTTTGGCCAGCTCCACGAGAAACGGCACCGTGGCCCACCGGTCGGTCTCCAATCCCTGATGGGCATACACCGCCTTGTAGTAAGTCCAAAAGGCCTCCGGTTTTTGCCTGAAGACCGCTTCCCCGGCCATGCTGGCCGTCACGGAGTCCTCNCCGATAAACGGTTTGTCGATAAAATACATTCCCGCTTTGCCCGTGTCCAGAAAATCCCGTTTCAGCTGGGGAAAGATTTCCTCTGCGAACCGTTTGCAGACCGGGCACTTGTAATCCCCGAATTCCACGATTTTGACCGGAGCGTCGGGATTTCCGATCACCGGCTGCCTCTCNTAGGCGAAGATCTGTTCATCCACCGGCTTCGCCTGCCGCTCGGAAAGGGAGGAGGTCAAGAAATACAGGCCGCCGACCAAAACCAAAACGACCGCCGTCCAAAGGGTCAGCGCCCGGATCCTTCGCTCCCTGGCNTTGGCCCTTTTTTTCAACGCCTGCTTTTGACTGTTCTTTTTTTTCTTTTTGTTGGACATGATCTTCCCCCTTCGCCAAGCAAACGTACGTCAGGGGAGGCCGGCGGCTCCCGCAGACAAAAGGAAAGGATCTTTTCCGAGGAAAAGTACGAAAAAGCCAAACAGGCCAAAGAAGAGGGCGTGGGACTCCGGGTCCCCCGCCTTCCCGCATCATCCGCTGAAAAACACCCGCATGATATCGTTGTAGGTCACCACCAGCATCAACATCATGAGCAGCGCAAATCCGACGAAATGGACCAGGCTTTCCTTGTTGGGGTCCACCGGGCGCCCCCGGATCGCTTCGAAAGCGATGAAGGCCAACCGGCTCCCATCCAGCGCCGGGATCGGCAACAGGTTGAACACCCCCAGATAGAGGCTCAACAGCGCCGTCCAGCGGATCAGGGGAANGGAGCCCGCCTCGGCCGCCTGACCTGTAATCGAGGCGATCTGCACCGGGCCGCCGAGACTTTCGATGCCGATCTGCCCGGTGATCAACTGGCCGAATCCGTCAAAAATCCGCACCGTCCACAGATACGTNTCCTTAAACCCGCTGGCGACGGCCTCCGACAGGGTGGCCTTCCGCATGTGGGGCTGGAGCTNCACATCGATCCAGTACATCTTGTTCTGATCGTTCCATTCCGGATCCACTTCGAGCTCGAAGGTGGCCCCGGCCCGACGCACCACAAAGGTCAGCGGTTCTCCCTTGGACTTTTGAATGTTCATGGAAACGGCCTCGGTATTCCGGATCGGTTCCCCGTCTATGGAAACGATCTCGTCGCCGGCCTTCAGGCCCGCCCGCTCCGCCGGAGAGTCGGGGTTGACCTTGTAGATCGAAACCTTGGTCTCCACCCCGGTCATCATCGTCAAAATCGCAAACAGGATAACGCTCAGCAAAATGTTGAACACCGGACCGGCCAGGATCGTCGCCGCCCGCTGGCCGACGGTCTTCGATCCGAACTGCCGATCCCGGGGGGCGATTTGCAGAACGTTTTTCTCATCCCGCTGGATCACCGCCCGTGGATGGACGGAAAAGCGCGTCTGCCTCCCCTCCTCGTCTTCCAGGACGAGGTAGAGCTCCTTTTCCAGATCCAATTCCATCACNTTGCCGGTGACGGCTTCGCCCTTCGCGGGAACATCCCCGAGGTGGATCCGGATCAGCCGGCCCTGGTCATCCCGTTCCGCAGTCACCCTCGATCCGGTGGGAATCTCCACCGTTTCGGGATCCTCCCCTGCCATCCGGACAAAACCGCCCANGGGGAGCGCCCGGATCGAATACAGGGTTTCCCCCTTGAAGACCGAAAACAGTTTCGGCCCAAACCCGATGGCAAACTCCCGGACCAATATGCCCGCCCGCTTGGCGAACAGAAAGTGTCCCAGTTCGTGAATGAAGACGAGCGCGCTCAACACCAGAACAAACGCCACGATGGTCAGCATGGAAAGGATCACCGCCTTCGTTGATCAAACCGCCGATGGATTGACCGGGCACGCCTTNGCCTGTTCCCGGGCCCATCGATCCGCTTCTTCTATCTCTTCCAGCGTGGGATCGGAAATGCCCACGTGTTTGGAAAGGACCCGCTCGATCACCTCTTCGATGGCCAGAAAGGGAATTTCCCCGGCCAAAAAGCGCTCCACCGCCACCTCGTTGGCCGCGTTGAGCACCGCCGGCATGGTTCCCCCCGCGCGACCGGCCTCATAGGCCATCCTCAGGCACGGATAGCGGGAAAAATCGGCCGGGCGAAAATGAAGCGCCCCGAGGGAGATCAAGTCGAGGGGCCGGGCGGGCAACGGCAGGCGTTCGGGGTAGCTCAAAGCGTATTGGATCGGCACCCGCATGTCGGGCGTTCCCAGCTGTGCCATCACCGCCCCGTCCCGAAACTCCACCATGGAATGGATGATGCTTTCCGGATGGATCACCACGTCGATGCGGTCATAGGGCATGTCGAACAGCCAGCGGGCTTCGATCACTTCCAGGCCCTTGTTCATCATCGTGGCCGAATCGATGGTCACCTTCGCCCCCATCGACCAGTTGGGGTGAGTCAGCGCCTGCTCCCGGGTGACGGATCCCAGCGCTTCCCGGGGCAGATCCCGAAACGCCCCGCCCGATGCGGTCAAAATGATCCGACGAACATCCGCGGGCCGTTCTCCGTTGAGACACTGAAAGATCGCGGAATGCTCGCTGTCGACGGGCAGGATGGATACCCCCGCCTTTTCGGCCTCCCGCATCACGATCGACCCGGCCATCACCAGCGTTTCCTTGTTGGCAAGGCCGATCGTTTTCCCCGCCCGGATCGCGGCCAGGGTGGGGCGCAGTCCCCTGCTGCCCACGATGGCGGAAACCACGATGGAAGCCCCGGGATGGGTGGCCACCTCCAGGACTCCCTCCTCCCCGCACACCACGCGAACCCCAGGCCCCGCCTCCCTTCGCACCTGCTCCGCCGCCTCCGGGGAAGCCATCGACACGATCCGGGGGGAAAATTCACGGATCTGCCTCACCATCTCTTGGACATTGCTGCCCGCAGCCAGTCCGACCACTTCAAATTGATCGGGATGCTCCCGGACCACCGCCAGTGTGTTTTTGCCGATGGAACCGGTCGAACCGAGAAGGGNGATCCGTTGTTTCATCACTCTACCCCCTATACCACCCGAAAGAGATGGATGACCAAAAGCGCAAACAACAAGCTGTCGAACCGGTCCAGCACACCGCCGTGCCCGGGGAGCAAACCTCCGGAATCCTTCACCCCGGTGGTCCGCTTGATCGCCGATTCAACCAGGTCCCCCAACTGTCCGGCCACAGCGACAAGCAGTGCGAGGGCGAGGGAGGACGACCAGCTGAGCGCCGGGATGGCCGAAGCGATGGACAGCCCGGCACCCAGGGACAAAATCAGTCCGCCCGCGGAACCTTCCACCGTTTTGTTCGGGCTGATCTCCGGACACAATTTCCTCTTTCCGAATCTCCGTCCCACAAAGTAGGCGCCGGTATCTCCCGCCCAAATCACGCCGAGAACAAACAGGGACCAAAGCAATCCGTCCGCCATCCATCTCATCTGAATCATAAAGGAAAAGCCGAAACCTATGTACAAGGCGCCGCAAAAGAGGTAGGCCGCCCGGAAAATATCCGTTCGATTGCGGCTTATGACCATCAAAAGAAAAAAGATGACCAAACCGGCGAGAACGACATCCAGTCCGTAGGAGGAGAGGGCCGTTTCCCCGTACATCATGACGGACAAAAGAAGGCTCCACACCATGAGAAAACCGGGGACGGACCACCCGCTTCGCCACGGGATTTTTCCCATTCGGCAAAATTCCGCGTAGCCCAAAGTTGCAAGAAGGAAAACCAGGGCAGCGTACCATCCGCCGCCCAGCCACAACAAAAACAGAAAACCGGCGGCCCCCACCCCTCCTGTGATGATTCGCTGCTTCATCCACCGACTCTCCAGTCCTCACACCGCGCCGAAACGACGGGAACGGTGCTGGTAATCTTCGATGGCGCGAAAAAAATGATCCCGCCTGAATTCGGGCCAGGAAACATTCGTGAACCACAATTCACTGTACGCCAGTTGCCACAGCATGAAATTGCTGATGCGGATCTCGCCGCTGGTGCGGATGACCAGATCGGGATCCGGCAGGCCCGCCGTGTACAGATAGCGGTTCATGACCGCTTCATCCACCGCATCCTTATCCATTTTGCCCGATTGGACATCCTCTATGATCCGGCGAACGGCCCGGAGGATTTCGTCCCGCGATCCGTAATTGAGTGCAAAATTGAGGATCAGTCCGGTGTTGTTCCGGGTCGCTTCCTGAAATTGGCGAATCGCCGACCGGGTGTGGTCCGGAAGATGCGTCTCGTCGCCGATCATCCGAACCTGAACATTGCGACGGACAAGCTCGTCCAGATCGGTATGCAAAAACTCCTGGGGCAACCTCATCAGGTAATCCACTTCTTCCCGGGGCCGCTTCCAATTTTCTGTGGAAAAAGAATATAGTGTCAAAATTTCGATGCCCAGTTCGTCGGCGGCCCGGGTAATCTCCCGGACGGTGTTCATTCCTTCCCGGTGGCCGGCCACCCGGGGAAGTCCCCGCTTTTTGGCCCACCGCCCGTTNCCGTCCATGATTATCGCCACATGGCGCGGAATGGGGCCCTTTCGCACCTTGGAAAGCAGGTCTTCCCCATCCGCGTCCTTCGCTCCGGCAAACCATCGTTTCAGAAATCGGATCATGCCCATTCCTCCGCAGTAGTCCTCCGGCCATTCAATCTAAGTATATAACAAAAACGGCTCGATCAAAATGGACCCGACTCCGGCCGCGGCATCCCCGTCAGATCTCCATGATCTCCTTCTCCTTCGCCGCGATCACCTCGTCCACTTCCCGGATGTAACGGTCCGTCAGCTTTTGAATCTCATCCTGCCCGCGGCGGACGTCGTCCTCGGAAATCTCCCCGTTTTTCCCCATCTTCTTGATTTCCTCATTGGCATCCCGGCGGACGTTGCGGATGGCCACCTTCGCCTCCTCGCCGCTCTTCTTCACCACTTTGACCAGCTCCGCCCGGCGCTCTTCCGTCAAAGCCGGGATGGCAATCCGGATCACATTGCCGTCGTTGGTGGGGGTAAGCCCCAGTTCCGACTTNAGAATGGCCCGCTCGATCTCCGGCAAGGCGGACTTGTCCCAGGGCTGCACCACCAACAGGCGGGGTTCCGGCGCCGAAATGCTGGCCAGCTGGTTGACGGGCATTTCGCTTCCGTAATAGGAAACGGTCACCTTTTCGAGCAGGGCGGGTGTGGCCCGGCCCGCGCGCATGCTGGCCAAATCCCTTTTCAAAACCTGAATCGCCTTTTCCATTTTCTCAGCGGATCGCTTTTTGACATCTTCCAACATCAGCGACTCCCCCTCACTACGGTTCCGATTTGTTCCCCCATGACCGCGCGGCGAATGTTGCCTTCCTTGCAAATGTTGAAAACGATCAGCGGAATATCATTGTCCATGCACAATGTGGACGCCGTCGAATCCATGACCCCCAGCCCCTGATTCAGCATGTCCAGATAAGTGAGGGTCTCGTACTTTACGGCCCGGGGATCGCGGGTGGGATCCGCCGAATACACCCCGTCCACATTGTTTTTCGCCATCAGAATCACGTCCGCTTCGATCTCGGCGGCGCGAAGTGCCGCCGTGGTGTCGGTGGAGAAAAAGGGATTTCCCGTCCCCGCCGCGAAAATGACGACCCGCCCCTTCTCCAGATGGCGAATCGCCCGGCGGCGAATATAGGGTTCCGCCACCTGGCGCATCTCGATCGAGGTCTGGACGCGGGTGGGNACGCCCACCTTCTCCAGGGAATCCTGCAGGGCCAGGGAATTCATCACCGTCGCCAGCATTCCCATGTAGTCGGCGGTGGCCCGATCGATCCCCTGGGCGCTTCCCGCNATTCCGCGCCAGATGTTCCCGCCGCCGACAACAACGGCCATCTGGACGCCCATCTCCACCACTTCTTTGATCTGGTTGGCGATGGAGGAAATCGTCTTGGGGTCGATGCCGTATCCCCGATCCCCCGCCAACGCCTCCCCGCTCAACTTCAAAACCACGCGACGATAATTGAGCCGTTCCATGACTTTCCTCCGTTTCGCACATCCTTCCGGGCGATTTGCCACCTTTATCCAAAAAAAGGGAACACCGCGTGTTCCCTTGGGCTTCCTCAGCCCTTGACCTGCGACAAGACTTCCTCGGCGAAATCGGTCTCTTTCTTCTCGATGCCTTCGCCGAGTTCAAAGCGGACAAAGCGCCGGATCGAGATGTTCTCTCCGATGCGCGCAATCATTTCCTTCACCAGCTGTTCGACCGTCTTGTCCCCGTCCTTGATGAACGGCTGTTCCAGAAGGCAGACTTCCTTGAAGTACTTCTCCAGCCTGCCCTCCACGATTTTCTCGACGATATGTTCCGGTTTCCCTTCATTGAGGGCCTGGGTGCGCAGAATCTCCCGCTCCTTGTTCACCACATCCTCCGGCACCTCATCCCGTTTCACATATTTGGGATTCATCGCGGCGATCTGCATCGCGATGTCGCGCACGAAGGAACGGAACTCCTCGGTCTTGGCCACGAAATCCGTTTCGCAGTTCACTTCGACCAGGACGCCGATCCGTCCCCCGGCGTGTATGTAGGCCTCGACCAACCCTTCGGCGGCGACGCGTCCCGCTTTCTTCTCGGCGGCGGCCAAGCCCTTCTCCCGCAGGATCTCAATCGCTTTCTCCATGTCCCCGTTTGCTTCGGTGAGGGCCTTTTTGCAATCCATCATCCCCGCACCGGTTTTCTCCCGCAATTCTTTCACTTGAGCAGCTGATATCGCCATCTCATGTCCCTCCTTGTTTCCTTCGGGGCTCTCCGACCCCTTCGGACCCGCTTTGGATCCGCAATGCCGCAAGGTTGTATAAAAAAGGGTGGTGAGGCGTAAATCCCCGGACCCACCCTTTCGCTGAAGGATCAGGAAGCGTTTTGTTCGCCCTGTTTTCCTTCCAGAACCGCATCGGCCATTTTGGACGTGAACAAGCGAACTGCCCGGATGGCATCGTCGTTGCCGGGAATGACGTAATCCACTTCGTCGGGGTCGCAGTTCGTATCGACAATGGCGATGATCGGGATTCCCAGCCTCCGCGCTTCGGCCACCGCGATCCGTTCTTTCCTCGGGTCGATGATGAAGACCGCATCGGGAAGCTCCTTCATCTCTTTGATGCCGCCGAGGAATTTTTCCAGCCGCGCGTGCTCCTTGCGGAGACGAACCACTTCCTTCTTGGGAAGGACGTCGAAGGTTCCGTCCTCTTCCATCTTCTCCAGTTCGTGCAACCGCTCAATCCGCTTGCGGATCGTCTGGAAGTTGGTCAGGGTGCCNCCCAGCCAGCGGTGGTTCACATAAAACATGCCGCACCGCTCCGCTTCCTCGCGAACCGCATCCTGAGCCTGTTTCTTGGTTCCCACAAAGAGGAGGGTTCCGCCGCGGGAAGCCAGTTCGCGGACGTAGTTGTAGGCCTCCTCCATCATTTTCACCGTTTTTTGCAGGTCGATGATGTAGATCCCGTTCCGCTCGGTGAAAATGTATTTTTCCATTTTGGGGTTCCAGCGGCGCGTCTGATGCCCGAAATGAACCCCGGCTTCCAGCAACTGCTTCATCGAAACGACTGCCATGGCTCTTTCATCCTCTCTCGGTTGATTCCTCCGTCGGCTTCATCACGGCCGGGATCGCCTTCGCGACACCGCCCGCCCACCTCCGCCGACGTGTGTGCTTAACACCG
>JGI1652J44930_10000468_pt1 | contig 15779 bp, 19 predicted proteins | sample NewIslsDNAsample_FD_44930 | JGI IMG/M metagenome (IMG submission 44930)
TCTCTCCCTTAACAATTGAGCAACCCACCGGCCAATCGAATCTCCCGCAATGCTCATCACCTCGTTACACCAGCCACTCTTCCTGCAGGCGAAAGAGCCGGGAATCCCGGACAGACTTCAGATCGGGTCGACTCCGCAAAAGGGTGAACGACAGGCAGCGGTCCGGCCCGTTCAACGTCCGGCCCATAAACAGCGCAGCCACGTCTCCGTCGAAGTCTTCAGCCGCATGCCGATCGGAGTCGACCCGTCCAGGATAGAGTTGGTCGTCGCTTACACGGATCCACCGGCTGGTCAGAGCCCGGCGGAGGGCTTCCCTTTCCCCGGGAAGGGACGAGATGCCCACCAGCAGGGTGACGGAAAGGCGTTCATAGGTCTGCTCCTGTTTGGTCGCATGAAAAATGGAGTCATGTACCTGGGACATGAAGGCATCATGGGAGGAGCGATCACGCCACAGGGCGAGAATGCCCGCTTCAGCGGGGCGATGGACATTCCACCCGCCCCATTGTCCGTATAATCCGTCCACATCCCTGATGGCCTTCCAAGCGCATTGGGCCCGGGAAAAGGCCTCTCTCCGGTTTTCGGGCACTTGACATATGATCCACTTGATCAACATCTTTTTCCTCTTCCTCTCTTACCGGCGGGATCACGCCTTCTCCGCAATCCTCTTCTCCCTGCGGCATCAAAAACGGTCTTGTGCGGCGGACAAGCTCCCGAAAGGGGCGTGCCTCTGAGCGCCTTTTCCATGCAGGCAAAACCACGCGGTACACCCTCTTTCGCATCGGATGGAAATCGTTTCACAACGTTTCGCGATTTTCCCGCATCGATCATGCAGCAGGGATCATCCCGCGGAAAATCGGTCCCTTCCGTCACATTCAACTACCTGAATACGGACTTGTCGGCCGTTTCGCCATTTTTGCCAAGCCCCTTCCCTTCCGTTGTGCTATCATAATGAACGTGAATACCAACGGAGAAGGAGTGCCGGCTCATGATATCCGTATTGTTCGTCTGTCTGGGCAATATCTGTCGCTCTCCGATGGCGGAAGCCGTTTTTCGTCAGATGGTGCGGGAGGCCGGGTTGGAAAACCAGATCCGCATCGATTCCGCCGGAATCGGCGGCTGGCACGAAGGCGAACCCCCTCACCGGGGAACCCGAAAAATTCTGGATACCTACGGAATTTCCCATGAGGGCATTCGCGCCCGGCAAATCTCCCGCGAAGACCTGGATCGCTTCGATATCATCGTGGCGATGGACAACAGCAATATGGCCGCCCTCCGGCGAATGGCGGAAAAAACGTCCGCCGACTTGTTTTTGTTGACCGATTTCATCCCCGATACGGATCGATCCGACGTTCCGGATCCGTACTACACGGGAAATTTTGAGGAAGTGTACGAGCTGGTGGAAGCGGGATGCCGCGGCCTTCTCCAAAAAATCCGGGAGCGGGAGGGTATCTGATTGCCTTCGAAGGATTGGAAGCTGGCAGCCCTGAAAGCGCTCGGAAGGTTCGGTGACCCGGGCCCCCTGCGGCACGCGGCGGGAGTGTCGGGCGGAAGCATCAGCCGGGCGTATCGGCTTACGACGGAAAAGGGCACCTACTTTTTCAAATGGAACCAAAATGCGCCTCCCGGCTTTTTTGCCGCAGAAGCCCGGGGACTCGATCGACTCGGCCGGGCGGCAAAGACGATGCGCATTCCGCGCGTCCTCGCATGGGACGATCCTCCGGAGGGCGGGGAGGGATGGATCCTCATGGAATGGATCGATTCCGGTACCCAGGGCTTGTCCTCCCGTGACGCGGCGGAACGACTGGGGCTCGGCCTGGCGGAAATCCACCGGACACGGGCGGAGGCCTTCGGGTTGGGGGAAGACAATTTCATCGGGATTCTCCCTCAACCCAACGGATGGTATCGGAGCTGGACGGATTTCTACCGGGAGCGTCGACTGCTGCCGCAAATCCGGTTGGCCTCCGAGCGCGGGCTTCTGCCCGAGCGGCGCAGCCGGCTCCTTCACCGGTTGTGCGACCGCCTCGATCAATGGTTGGAACGCCCCGACCTCCGTCCCTCGCTCCTGCACGGCGACCTTTGGAACGGGAATGCCCTCGCGGACAGCGGGGGAGTTCCCTGCCTCATCGATCCCGCCGCCTACTACGGCGACCGGGAGGTGGATCTCGCCTTTTCGGAGATGTTTGGCGGATTCCCCTCCCGGTTCTACGACGCCTACAACGAAGCCTTTCCCCTTCCGCCGGAGTATTCCGCGAGAAANCCGCTGTATCAGCTCTATTACCTGCTGGTCCACCTGAATCTGTTCGGGGAATCCTACGGTCCCGCCGTGGACCGCATTATAGAGCGATACGGCGGCTGAGCCTCAATCCATCAGTTCAAATTCCATTCCTCCGATCCGGACGGTGTCTCCCTCCTTCGCCCCCTTTTCCCGGAGCGCCTCTTCGATACCCATTTCCCGCAGGATGCGGGCCAGGCGGCGAACGGAATCATGGTAGGCGAAGTTGGTCATCGCCACCAGCCTTTCCACCCGCTCCCCTTCCACGATAAACACCTCGTTTTCCCGACGGATCACAAAGGGTTCCTCCGGCTCCCGGCTCCGGTACACCTTGTACCCGGAGTCGGATTCCTCTTCCAAGGGTTGTTCCGGCTGCTGGTCCAGCAGATCCGCCACAGCGAAAAGCAGTTCCCTGACTCCTTCCCGGGTCGCAGCCGATATGGGATAAACGGGCACTTCCGGCCCCNCTTTTTTGCGAAACGCGTCCAAATTGTCACGGGCATCGGGAAGATCCATCTTGTTGGCGGCCACGATTTGCGGGCGGCGGGCCAGGTCCTCCCGGTACTGCCTGAGCTCCTCGTTGATCTTCACCCAATCCTCATAGGGATCCCTTCCTTCCAGGGCGGCCATATCCACCACGTGGACCAACACCCTCGTCCGATCCACATGGCGCAGGAACTGATGCCCCAAGCCGACGCCCTGGTGGGCTCCTTCGATCAGCCCCGGCAGATCGGCCATCACGAAACTTCGTCCGTCCCCGACATCAACCACTCCCAAATTGGGAGTGAGGGTGGTGAAGTGATAGTCGGCGATCTTGGGNCGGGCTGCCGAAACCGAAGCNAGCAGNGTGGATTTTCCGACGCTGGGATAACCGACCAGACCCACATCCGCCAGCACCTTCAGTTCCAATTCGACCCAGCGCTCTTCCCCCGGCTCCCCGTTCTCTGCAATTTCCGGCGCCGGATTGGACGGGGAGGCAAAGCGCATGTTTCCCCTTCCTCCGCGTCCGCCGCGGGCCACGACCACCTCCTGCCCCTTTCGGGTCAGGTCCGCGATCATCTCCCCGGTTTCAGCATCCTTCACCACGGTGCCGGGCGGAACCTTCACCACCAACGGATCGGCACTGGCGCCGTGCTGCCCCTTCGACCGGCCGTGTTCCCCCCGTTTCGCCTTAAAGTGTTTCTGGTAGCGAAAATCGATCAGGGTTCGGAGTCCTTCGTCCACGCGGAAAATCACATCGCCGCCGCGCCCCCCGTCACCCCCCGCGGGTCCTCCCTGGGGAACATATTTTTCACGGCGAAAGGCGACCGCACCGTTTCCGCCGTCTCCCCCACGAACATAAATTTTCACGTAATCGACAAACACCAGTCCGTCACCTGCCCCACGACAACAATCGGTTTCCGGGGGATCTCCCCCCTTCGAGGGGAATTTCCGCCATGAAGCCCCCGTCGGAAACCTGAAATTTTCCCTGCCAGGATTCAGTCCGTTTCTTCAGCCGATCCCAATCGCCCTTCGCAAGCACCTTCCGCGCCCGGGAAACATGGACCGAAAAGATCACCCCGTCTTCCCTCTTGTCAAAACGAAACCGCACCGTCGTCCGGTCTTCGGGGGGAACGATGCGCCCCATCTCCTCGGCCGCCTCCTCCACCATCCGGCAGATCCGTTCGGCTTCGAGGGAGGGAATCGATTGAAATCCTTCCCCGATTTCCACTTCCCAATCCCATTCGGGAAATCGATGCGGCAGCGAGACCAGGGCGACAGCCAGGGGAGGATGTTTCACTTGGGAAAGGCGCCGCTCCCGTTGGGCCTGTTTGACCAACTGCTCCAAATAGGGACGAATGCGATCGATCTGCTTCATCGACAAATATCCCATGATGACCTGGACATGATTCATCCAATCGTGCCGCTTCCGCTCCAACAGGCCAAGGGAGGTCTCCGCTTCGCGGATCCGGAAGCGGGCTTGTTCCCGTTCATAAAGACGGCGAACGCCGATCAACATCGCGAGAATACCCAAAGAAACCAGGACGATCCCGGCCCTCCACCCCCAAGGTTGAACCGCTGAAAAAAACAGACAAAGGACAGCTGGACTCAAGGGTTTCAACCACGCCCACCATCCTTGTGTCATCCTCACCGACTCCCTTTTTCAGAAACTTTTACGGGCGGGCCGCCGCGACCGGGTTTCCAGCTTGCACACGGAACGGATTTTATCATGGATCAACGATCCCATCATTAAAACTGCGACCATCTTTCGCGCATTTTGTCGAAGGGAGCAGAACTCCCAATCTTTATTATTATACTTTAAAGTCGGGATACAAAAAAACCCCGGAAAATCCGGGGTGCTCTCGTTCATACGGCCGAAATCACACCGTCTTCGGATAAACGCTCACGCGCTTGCGGTCGCGTCCCAACCGCTCGAAGCGGACCACGCCGTCCACTTTGGCGAACAGCGTGTCATCACCGCCGCGCCCCACGCCCAAACCGGGATAAATTTTGGTTCCGCGTTGACGGACCAAAATGCTTCCGGCGGTGACAAACTGTCCGTCGCCGCGCTTCACGCCCAGGCGCTTGGCGATGCTGTCACGGCCGTTCTTCGTCGAACCGACACCCTTTTTCTGGGCAAAGAACTGCAAGTTCATTTTCAGCATTTCTGCCACCTCCTCCTTTATCCCTTCCCGATCGAATCCGACAGCTGAACGAAATCGGGATACTCCTCCGCCACCATGGCCAGCGACGTCACCATCGCTTCCATCAACAACTGGATCCGTTCGGCCAGCTCGGGGGAAACCCCTTCGGGAACCCGGCAATCCACCTTCCCTTCCCGATCCGAGGCCTGGTGAACCCTTACGCCGAGAAGCCGCTCCGTCGAATTGACCAGTCCGAGGGTAATCCCCGACACCGCCGCACAGACGATGTCCTCTCCGGGATCCGCATATCCGGCGTGACCTTCGACGACCACCCGCCGGATGCGCCGATCGGACGACCTGGAAACGGTGACGCGTATCATGCGCATTAAGCCTCGATTTTTTCGATCTTTACCTTGGTGAAGGGCTGGCGATGCCCTTTTGTCCGCTTGTACCGCTTTTTCGGTTTAAACTTGAAAACGGTGATCTTCTTTCCTTTTCCGTGCTTTTCCACTTTTCCCGTGACGGAAGCTCCTTCAACCGTCGGGGTTCCGATCACGGTTCCCTCTTCTTTTCCGAGCAGCAGCACCTTGTCGAAGCGGACGGTCTCCCCTTCCTGGGCAGACAGTTTTTCGACGAAAATGACGTCCCCTTCCTGTACGCGGTACTGCTTGCCCCCTGTTTCAATGATCGCGTACATCCCCGGTTAAACCTCCTTCATCGAGACTCGCCAGAGCCGGGTGGATAACCCTTGAAAACCCGCTCTGAGCGGTTGCTTGTCCGGGTTGGCAAGCAAAGATACACGAGGAAAATCGTAGCACAGATCAGCGGTTTTGTCAAACCGGAGAGACGGGACAACCGGCCTTCCGGATGAAAACGGGAAATGCCCGTGATAAGGGGCCGCGAAGGGGCGGATCCTTATCCGAGCAGCTCACCGATCCGCATCCGCGGATTTCCTCCCTCGAAAAATCGCTTCAATACTACTTCTTCCGGGATGCATCCCAAGTGCCGTCCCTGGAGGTCAAACACCTCCATCACATGGTAAACCTCCTTTCTCCAACGCCTCAGCACCGCGAGCAACCGGTCTTCGGAGGAGACGGGCAAACGGATCATCCTGCCGCCGTCATGAGGCCGATCCCGCCTCTGGATGAGAAATCGCATGTATTGCAATTCTCTCTGCTTCAGCGCCGTCCAGTTGGCGTGGCACAAAAAGAGAGCGACGATCACCAGGTTGAGATGCACTTCCCCGCCCGATCCGAACAGTCCGAGAAACAGCAATCCGAGCGAAAGAAACAAACTCCCCTTGAAGGACCAGTCGAGACAACGACGATACGGAAGGACGTAGCTGAGGAGGGCCTGCAGAATCCTGCCCCCGTCCAGGGGATAGATCGGGAGCAGATTGAAGCCGGCCAGCATCGCGTTTCCCTTGACGAAAAAAGCGGTCCACTCCTCCGTCCACAGGCCGAAAAAGTAAAAGAGAAACCCCGCCAAGACCATCATCACGTTGTGGAAAGGCCCGGCGAGGGCGACGACGATCTCCTCGCGAGCCGGGGCCGTNCCCCACTCATCCGTGCGGGCAACGCCGCCNAAGGGAAGCAATTCCAGGGCCGTCACCCTCCACCCATGGCTCCAGGCTGCGGTGAGATGCCCCAGTTCGTGAATGATCACCAGCACGAACAATGTGACGATTTCGATAAAACGGCCGGTCAACACCGACCACAAAATGACAATCCAAAAAAGAAAGTGAATCCGGATGCGGATCCCCTGCCAGGGCAGGCTACTCAAGCGGAATCACGTCCCCCGGATCGGCGAACCGATCGTTTATTCTCAGGGCAAAATACAACAAAGACTGTCCCGACCGTTCGCCGATCGTTGCGATGGGTTGTCCCTTCTTCACCCAATCATCGGTCCGCACCTGAATCTTGTCCAACCATCCGTACCAGGTCTCCTTCCCTCCGGGATGGCGAACAATCACCGTCTTCCCCAAACCCTCCCGGTCACCCGCGAACACGACCAGCCCCTCGGCGGAAGCAGTGACGGGACCCGGACCGCTCGCGGCGATCACAATTCCCCGGCCGTCACGGCTGAAGGGCCGGATCACATCCCCTTGTACGGGAGCGGACCAGGAGGCAGAACCGCGGGAGTCCTTCTCCGATTTTGGCTTGAAAACGGGAAGGATCGACGGACTGCCTGCGAACTGTCGCTCATACCACTCTGCGACTCCGGCAAAATTAAAATCCCGTTCCATCACCTGGGCGACAAAATCTTGCGCCTGGCGCCCCGCCGTCGTGTTCGACTGGAAAATCAAATAGGTGACAGTCAGAAGGAGAAAGGAACAAAACAATTGAATCAAAAAACGGTTTTCATTTCGTTTCTTCGTCCTCTCGTTCCAGGGTCCGGGGCGATTCCACGGTTTGACATCCCACCCTGACAGATCGTCTTTTTCCCATTCTTTCCATCTGTTGCCGCCGCTGAAGTAAGGACTTCCTTCACGAATCGCCCGAACCCGTCTCTGACGACGCTTGCGGATTCCCCGGCCCCATTCTCGCATATCCGTCACCCGCCTCTTGTGGCCAAGCATTTTCTCGGTATCAACATATGACTTGTCTCATCCGAATATGCGAAGGGAAAGCCGGGTATGTAAAGAAATCGATCATCCAAAACCGAGCCAGCGCTTCAACCTGGAAAAAATGCCGCCCCGCTTCTCCAGCGGCAGCATGGGAACCACTTCCCCCTGTATGCGACGGGCAATATTGCGATAGGCCCGTCCGGCGGGACACTTGGCTTCAAAAACGGCGGGTTCCCCTTGATTGCCGGTGCGGATGATGGTCTCATCATCGGGAACCACTCCGAGCAGATCGACCGCCAGTATGTTCACCACGTCGTCCACCTTCATCATCCCGCCTTCCTTCACAAGGCGCGGACGATAGCGGTTGACGATCAACTTGGGCTTGCCGACATCCTCCTTCTCCAACAGGCCGATCACCCGGTCCGCATCCCGGACGGCGGTGCTCTCCGGCGTCGTCACGACGATGGCCTGATCCGCTCCGGATACGGCATTTTTGAATCCCAGCTCGATCCCGGCGGGGCAGTCGATGATGACGTAATCAAACTCCTCCTTCAATTCGGCGATCAAAGACCGGAGCTGCTGTGAGGAAATGGCCGACTTGTCCTTGGATTGCGCCGCCGGGATGAGAAACAGCGTGTCACAGCGCTTGTCCTTGATGAGCGCCTGTTGGCGGGTGCAATTGCCTTCTATCACGTCCACCAGGTCGTATACGATCCGGTTTTCCAAGCCCAGCAGGACATCCAGGTTGCGCAGGCCGATATCCGTATCCACGAGGCACACCTTTTTGCCCTCCAGGGCTAACGCCGTGCCGACATTGGCCGAAGTGGTCGTTTTCCCGACCCCTCCCTTACCGGAAGTGACGACGATCGACTCCCCCACCTTTTCTCCCTCCTCACAGGGATTTAAAGCGTTTATCCCTCCACTCCAGCTCCGGCCGAATCTGACCCAAATCATGAACCGAGTCGACGGCGATCTGCGCATCCAACAAATAGGCAAAACGCATGCCCACTTCCGATTCATCCCATTCATCGGGGGGGCGGGAGATCACATCAGCGATCCGCAGTTGGGTCGGACGAAAGACGGAAGCGGCAACAATCGCCGATTCATCCCCTTCGCTTCCTGCATGGGCCAAACCGCGAAGCGCCCCCAGCACGTAGATGCTGCCGGTGGAGCGGATACAACCCCCGGGATTGACGTCCCCCAGAAAGAGCAAATCACCGCGGTGATCCAGAACCTGCCCGGACCGGATCGTTCCGCAAAGCAACTTGATACCCGGGGTTGAATCGGCCAGGTAGTGCATCCCTTCCGCTTCGATGGAACGAACGATTAAATTTTTACGAATGGAAAAAACCTGACGAAGCTCTTTCTCCTCTTCCCGGGTAATCTGCCTTCGCCCCAATTTGATCAGCACCGGCGTATCCGGTCCATCCCAAATATGTGAGGAAACATGCTCCAGCTTTTGCCGGATCTCATCCAGAAGTGCAGAAAAAGGCCGGGTTTCGTCCAGCAGAAACAACAAACCGTCCTTGGTTCCTTTGATCGTCACACCCGGCTTCACCAGTTTGCTCATATGCCGTCACCCCGTCTTCTCTTACTCTTTCGTCAAAGGGCATCGTTTTCCTTCCTGGATGCCCCGCCTCGGCATCGCCCTGCAAATTTGCAAACCGCTGCAAAAAGAAGGGGAATCCGAACAATCCCCCGGCGGATTGCCCGATCCCCCCTTCCCTTACCCTTTTCACATTCGGAAACCCTTCCGGCCATCAATTCAGGCCGGGAAACATCCCCTTCTCCTTCAGGCTGAAATAACAGCCGTCGCCCACGATGATGTGATCCATCAGTTCCACACCGACGATTTCGCCCGCTTCGTACAGCCGGTAGGTNATATCGATATCCTCCCGACTCGGATGCGGATCCCCGCTGGGATGATTGTGCACACAGATGATTCCCGCGGAACTGCGCCGTATGGCTTCGCGAAACACCTCCCGCGGATGCACCACGGAGGTGTCCAAGCTTCCGACAAAAATGCATTCCTTGTCGATGACGTGGTTTTTGGTGTCTAGAAAGAGGCAGACGAAATGCTCCTGTTTGAGATAGCGCATCTCGTCCATCACCATCTCCGCCGCATCCCGGGGAGAGCGGATCGTCATGCGCTCCTCTGGCATCGCACGCGAGATGCGCCGCCCCAGTTCGATCCCGGCCAGGAGCTGCACCGCCTTGGCCATTCCGATTCCCCTGATCTCCATGAGCTCCTCCAGGGTGGTATTCGTCAAGCCCCGGATGCCCCCCGCTTTGGAGAGGACGCGATTGGCCAAGTGGATCACCGATTCCGAGGAAGCGCCGGTCCTGAGCAGTATCGCGATCAGCTCCGCGTTGGAACAATGTTCGGCTCCCAGCTGGACCAGCCGTTCGCGGGGGCGTTCCTCCTCGGGCACGTCGCGAATCATCAATTGCTTTCCAGGATTCACGACATCCAGCCTCCCTCACCCTCGCCGGTCAATGAGGAAAACCCGAATGCCCCGTCCGCGGATGTCACGCCTCATCGTCCGGCAATCGAAAATCGCGAACCAGAGCGTAACCCAACTGCTTCGTCAACTGAAGGAGCAGCGGAACCGACATTCCAACCACATTGGTGTAACAGCCTTCAATTCGGTCCACAAGCAGGACCCCTAAACCCTGAATCCCGTATGCGCCGGCCTTGTCCAACGGTTCTCCGGTCCCGACGTACCATTCGATTTCCTCCTGGTCCACCGGCCGCATCGTCACCTCCGTGACCCGGTGACCGACGGCTTTTCTTACGGTCGAACCTGCTTCCACCTCCACGACGGCCAATCCGCTGTATACCTGATGCGTCCGTCCCTGCAGGCGCTCCAGCATGGCGACCGCTTCCGCCGAATCCGCCGGTTTGCCGAGTACTTCACCGCCCAGAACGACGATGGTGTCCGCACCGATCACCAGCGCCCGCTCCCTGGACCCGGCCACGTCGAGGGCTTTGGAGAGAGCCAGCCGTTCAACCAGCTCAGCGGGATCCTTTCCCGTCACCCCGGCCTCATCCACCTCCCCGGGTTGAACGGAAAAGGAAAGGCCCAACCGACTGAGAATTTCCCTGCGCCGGGGAGAACGCGAAGCCAATACCAATTCCGGTTGCACCGTACACCTTCACCTCACCCTTGACCAGCTGCCACAGGCGGAATGNGTCGAGTCGATCGAAAAATGGTCATGCCTTATTAGAACACATGTTCCAAATCGAGTCAAGGGCGAGGCCCCTTTCGCGCATCGGCCTGCAATTCACCTTAACGAGGAAATCAGCGCCTCATAGGCCAAGGCGTACCGGACCAGTCCCTCCTGCGTCTGCCAGACCAGGGCTTCGCTCGGATTCCGGCTCGCTTCCCGGGCGCTTTGTACGGCCTGATCCGCAGCCATCATCAGTTCCTGCAGATGGGGACGGGCTCCGGAGGGAAGCTGTTTTTCCAGGCGGGCGCCCGCATCCATCATCCGGCGATGGACCTCTTCCAGCTGTTTTGGATCGGAAAAACTCGACGAGGAGCCGCCCAAAAAGGTGGTCGTGGATGCCGCCAGCGTTTGAAAGATCCGGTGACCGTCCTCCACGAACCGCGGAAGATCCTTCTCCACCGCTTGAAGCGTCCCTTTGGACAGGCGGACGCGATCTCCCTTCACCTTTAAATCTTTGAGGTACACGTCCACGTTTTCCTTCTGATAGGTGACCGACAGTTTCAAGGCATCATCCCGGTTTTTTGCCACCCCCAAATAGATGCGGTGGGGGGAGGCATCGGTCATCACCCCGGCACGCCCCTTGCTGCGGTGAGACTGGATCACCTGCTGCGCCCGCTCCTTTTCCGCAAAGCTCCCCCCCTGGAGCAACACCGCGTTCAAATCGGCCAACGAAAAAACCGATTCCTGNTCCTTTGAAGAAGCCGTGTCGCCTTCNGGTGACGGATTCCGCTCCAGGTGGGAATCGATGGATCGGGGAGAAAGGGCCGGATCGTCGGAGAAGAACAGGGAGATCACGGAAAAGCCCATGATCGTCCCCAAAACGAGGGCCGCTCCGACGGAGAGCAGCACCGTCCCCATCGGCTGACGCCCTCCCTTCGCATATCCCGGACGCTTGACCCGCCTCTTGGAAAAGGGGGAACGCGAAACTCCCCAGTGAATCTCCGAATCTGCACTCCCGACGCGCCGGCGGTTTGCCGGAGAAAGGATGCCCTTTTCCTCGACGAACGGCTTCCTTCCCCCTCCGACCGGCTGCAACGCGTCCTCCCGGTTGCTTTCGCTTTTCCGGGGACGATCGGCGGCGCGGCCTGCCGCCCGGATGCGAACGCTGACCGGACGGGCCGTCCCCTTGTGGACGGAACCCGGGGTTCCCTCGCGGGATGAGGTCTTTTCTTTCCCCAACGCGGGCCGAACATGATTTCCTCTCGTCTCCATCGGTCCATCGTCTCCTTGTCAAATCTGCTTCTATTATTTATCTATGATTTGATAGAAACGATAGAACCGAAAGATGCGGCCCCTGTTCAGCGGGAGGAGCGGTCCTCCTTTTTTTCTTCTTTTTTGGGGCGGACCCGGATGGGGTCTCCCGATTCCCGGGAAATCTCCGGAGGACCCTTGGACGGCAGCTCCTTCAGCTCGGGATCCCGATACGCATACACCAGGATCCGGATCCGGGCATTCCCGTATCCCGGCCGGCTTTTCAACCGGTGCTCCCATTCCTGGACGGAGACGATCCGCGTCATCCCGTGGAGTTGACGAAACCACTCCTTCAGCCCGGGAATATCCGCCGTCAGATAAATATCCAACCACACCGGTTCCACGTGTTCGATCTTCGGAGGTTTTGAAGCCGCGCCCTCCGGAGGTCGCTTTTCCTTAACGCCGGATTCCTTCTCATCCTCCTCCTTTTGGGCGGCCTGCCGGTCCAGCTCCTCCCGACTGTCGGCGACGTGGACCGCGTTCAACTTCACGCCGGCGCCTTCGGCGGCATCCCGAAGCTGAATCAACAGGCGGGGGACGTCCCGGTCCGGAGGAACCTTGTCAGCCAGCATTGAAAGCGCGTCAGGGGTGGGCGGATCGCCGGGATCCGACGATTCCAATTTTTCGCGATGNGCATCGACATAGGAGGTCATCGCTTGGAATTTGGCGGACAGTCCCTCAATCTCCCTCCACTGTTCGTACAAAAAGGGCAGGGCAGAACCGGCGATTAGAAGGCTGCCCAACACCCAGGTCCAGGCCAGAAAACGACCGGATTTCCACCACAGCGGGGAGCGCCCTTTCACGGCAGATCCCCCTTCTGGGCAGGCTTGTCCAGGGTCAAATGGAAGCGGACAATCCACGCCTTTTTCGGTTTCACTTCCAGGGAGGGATCCGTTTCACTCTTCTCGATGCTGTCCACCGCAAAGGAAGCGACCGACTCACTTTCTTCCATCATCTGAGTGAAAAACGCCACATCGTTCACCGTGTGGAACGCCCCCTTCCCGTCCAGCCGGCTTCCCTTTACCTGAAGATCAAACACCACCGCCGACGGCGGCAGCGATGCCTCCAATGCGCTGATCGCCTCGTCCCATTTCAGCCGCTCCCGATCCAGCCGATCCACCGCCCCCACATAGGCAAGCGCAGGGCCGTGCTCCTTCATGAACGCATCCCGTTCCCGTACTTGTTCACGCACCTCCTTTTCCACGGGCGCAAGTCGGGCCAGGTTGGACCGCGCCTCGGAAATCCGTTCCTCTTGGAAGGCAAAAAGCCAGAGAACCGCCGCCATGAACCCCNTGATCCACAAAATCACGAGCAAAAGTCCCCAGAAGAAATGGCGCCTCCCCCAGGAGGGCTTCGGCAGCAGATTGACCTTCACACCGACATCCCCCCATCCATGAGCAGGCCGATCGAAACGGACAGGCAGGGGCCCAGCCAGGGAGAAACCCGCTCCCGCAGGTATTCCGCCATGAACTCTCCGGGGGAGGGGCTGATGGTCACGACGCCCTCTTCCGGTTTTAATCGGTCACGCAACAGGGAAAAATCCACCCCTTCTCCCGTCAGCACCCACTCCTTGGGCATCCATCCGGCTCGTCCCTTGAAGCCCTCCAGGATCTCCTTTAGACCCGCCGTCAACGCCTCTCCGTACCGTTTGACCTCCTCTTCTCCCTTTAACCGGGGTGCCAGGGGATCGGATTGTGATTCTCCCCCCTCGGCAAAAAGGGTCATCGGCAGGGAAAGAACGCGGGTTTCCAACCAGACGTCACCATCGAAAAAGCTGACTTCCACAGCTCTTGGCGAGATTTGAACGGTCATCCGTTTCGAAAACACCTCAGGCAGGGTGTGGACCAGCCACCGGTGCAGCCCGAGGGGTGCCGGTTCCAGTCCGACCGGCTCCAATCCGCACCATTCCGCCAGAGAAGCGAAAGCGGAGACCGTCCTGCGGGACGCCGCCACGATCACCGTGTCCTGCTCGCCGTCGTCTTCCCAAACATGTCCCACCGGGCAACAATCGAAGACCGGATCTTCCCAGGGCAGGTCCGCCTCGGGAAGAACCTTTTTTTGAATCCACTTTCGAAGCCCCCGCTTCCCCAACTCCGGAAGCCGCCGACGCATCACCCGCACATGTCCTCCTCCGACGGCGATGTGAACCTTGCGCGTGTGCAGTTTCTTCTCCTTCAAAACATCCCGGACCGCCTGTACCACGCTCTCCGGTTCCGCGACCGTCCCTTCCCGGAACCAGCCCGGCGGAAGCGGATGAACCACCGCGTCGGTCACAAGGATCNTCCCCCGTCTTTGACACAACTCGACCAATTTGAAAAAGGAATCGGTCCATTCCAATCCCAACCGATATCGCCGGAACCCCATATCGCCATTCTACCCCTTTGCTTCGACCGTCGTTAATCTACCGATCAAAAAAGGACCTTCGTAACGAAAAAGAAAGAACCGTACCAGTCGATGATTCCGCCGCCCCAGCCATGGGCGACAAAAATCCCCGCCGCCAAATGGGGGCCGAAGGGGAGCGGATCCCGTCTCCGACCTCCCTTCGCCATCATATACAGGGCATGAAGTCCGCCGCTCATGACCGCCAGCGCAAAAGCCAGCAACCCGTTCGGCCACCCCAGCGCCATTCCGGACATGGCAAGCAGTTTCACGTCTCCCCCTCCCATCCCGCCGGTCACCCTGGCGATGACGTACGACAGGAGTAAGGAGACAACAAAGCCGAGAAGATAAAGGGAAAAAGAATCCTGACGCACCCACAGGCGCACCAGAAAAAAGAGCGCCATTCCCGGAACGGTCACGGCGTCAGGGATGATCATGGCCCAGAAATCGGTCAAAACCACGAGGACGAGGATGGACACAAGCAGCCATGCCACCCACAGCTCCCCCGTTCCTCCCCAGACGGTTTGGGCCGCGGCGAAACCTCCTCCCGTCAACCAGGAAGCCGATCCGGCGGGCGGAAAGAGCGGACGACCACAACTCCGGCAGAGGGGAGTCCGCCGGTTCCCCGGATCAAAAAAGCCTTCGGGTCCTCCGGATTCAGCGGACCTCCTGCAGTCGCCACAGCGATAAACCGCGTCCCCGTTCCCCTTCTGCACCAACCGCCGGGCAATGCGGGGAAGCAGCAGACCGACAGCCCAACCCATCGCAAAGGAAAAGATCAGTTCCGCCACCCGCTTCTCCCCCGGCCAAAGCGCATATATTCCTTCAACCTGTTTCCTGTATCTTTATTTTTGCACAATTCCCCGCTTCAGCGGAAGCATTTTATTGTCGGGATGATATATTCTCTTTGCAAAAAGTACAAAGAAATGACGGTCATCCCTTCCGGTATTCCCGCCCCGCCCGGAAAAGTCCCCCGGGGGTTAATGAAGGATCGTAGTCGTCCCAATAGGGAATCCTTTGCCGCACGCGAGAAATCAACGACAGATCCACCTCGCCGATCAAAACCTCCTCCCCTTCCCCGGACGCCGCCGCCTGCACCCTTCCGTCGGGAGCCACCAGCTTGCTCTTTCCGCAGCTTCCCTCGCCGGTCGTGTTGGTCCCCAGCACAAAGACCGTATTGTCCAAGGCCCGGGCCGGAAGCTGGATGTCCCAACGGGACTCCGCCTCTTTGCTCCATACCGACGGAACGGCGATGAGGTCCGCCCCACCTAGACCCAGCAGCCTGGCCGGTTCCGGAAATTCCGCATCGTAGCAGATCAACACGCCGATTTTGCCCAGGGACGTGTCGAATACCGAATAGGACCTCAGCCCCGGGCTGAAAATCCGCTTTTCTCTCCCCCACAAAAAGGTTTTGCGGTAGAGGCCGACCAACTTCCCGGAGGAATCGATCACCGCC
>JGI1652J44930_10000471_pt1 | contig 15714 bp, 13 predicted proteins | sample NewIslsDNAsample_FD_44930 | JGI IMG/M metagenome (IMG submission 44930)
TTTTTTTGATAAAGAAAACCAACTACCATTAACGTTAGTTGGTTTTCAAAAAAAGTTATGCACTTTCTTTCGGCTTTTTCAAGCTTTCTTGCGCAACCGTTCCATCTGCAAGCAACAATTTTGGCGGCAGATTGTCAGTAACACATTCTTTTGTAATAATGCATTTTTTAATATCTTCTCGTGAAGGCAATTCAAACATAATATCCAGCATAATTTTTTCGATAATCGAACGCAAACCTCGTGCACCTGTTTTTCTTTCAATTGCCTGTTTTGCAATTTCGCGAAGCGCTTCTTCTTCAAATTCTAGTTCAACATCATCGTATTCAAGCAATTTTTGATACTGTTTCACGAGAGCATTTTTCGGCTTTGTCAAAATATCGACAAGAGCATCTTCGTCCAAATGCTCGAGCGTAGCCATAACAGGTAAACGCCCAATAAACTCCGGAATTAGACCAAAACGAAGCAAATCTTCCGGCAGCACTTTCGATAAATACTCATTTTCTTTCAGATCTTCTTTTTCAGAATTTGCACCAAATCCGATCACTTTTTTACCGAGACGATTTTTTATGATTTGTTCGAGACCATCAAACGCTCCACCGCAAATAAATAAAATATTCGTCGTGTCGATTTGGATAAATTCCTGATGAGGATGTTTGCGTCCTCCTTGCGGCGGTACGCTTGCAATCGTACCTTCCAAAATTTTTAGCAATGCCTGTTGAACGCCTTCTCCGGAAACATCTCGGGTAATCGAAGGATTTTCCGATTTGCGTGCTACTTTATCGATTTCGTCAATGTAAATGATCCCTTTTTCCGCTTTTTCGATATCATAGTCAGCCGCTTGAATAAGCTTTAACAATATATTTTCAACGTCTTCACCAACGTAACCCGCTTCCGTAAGCGAAGTCGCATCAGCAATTGCAAACGGAACGTTTAAAATTTTTGCCAATGTTTGAGCGAGCAGCGTTTTTCCGCTGCCAGTTGGTCCGATTAAAATGATGTTGCTTTTCTGCAGTTCAACATCATCTGATTTTTGCGATGCATTGATTCGCTTGTAATGATTGTAAACAGCAACAGAGAGAGCTTTTTTGGCTTGTTCTTGACCGATGACATATTCGTCTAACACTGCTCGAATTTCCTGTGGTTTTGGAACATCTTTAAATTCGATTTCCTCTTCGGTTCCCAATTCTTCTTCAACGATTTCCGTGCATAGCTCAATACATTCGTCGCAAATGTAAACTCCAGGTCCAGCGACCAATTTGCGCACTTGATCCTGTGTTTTTCCACAAAAAGAACATTTCAGTTGTCCTTTTTCATCGTTAAATTTGAACACGGCGTTCACCCCTTACTTTATCATGATGAAAAAGAATCGCACTTTTTACCCCGTTTGCTGCTGTTTTGTTACGTTATGTATTGCATTGTATCATAAATCATCTGCCAGGAAAAATAAAAACACTTGATCATATGATATGTATAATACTATTTCACCAATCTTTGCTTTTATTACTCCAATTGTTGTAAAAGACAAGGCGCAAATACCCGCGCCTTGTCTTTTCTAGTTAAGCATGTTTATTCTTCTGTTTTATCATTTTCATCGGTTTTTTCTTTTTCTTCAGCCGGTTCTTCTTTTTGTTCCGATATTGGAACTTCTTTGCTTTCTTTAACGAGAAACTCGATTGTTTTTCTTATCGTCACGTCGCGTTTGACTGAATCCATTCCTCCCGGATAGTCAAACATTTCTTTTACGCGTTCCACTTCCATGCTGTATAGTTCAGCCATCTTCTTAAATTCTTCTTCGACATCTTCGTCAGACGCTTGAATATTTTCCGCTTTACTGATCGCTTCAAGCGTTAACGTTGAGCGGACGCGTTTTTCAGCATCTTCTTTCATTTGTTCACGCAATTTTTGTTCATCTTGTCCAGAAAATTGATAATACATTGATAAATTCATGCCTTGCAATTGAAGGCGTTGATCAAATTCTTGAATCATGCGATCGATTTCGTTTTCAATCATTACTTCCGGCAAATCCATTTCGGCGTTTGCTGTCGCTTTTTCGACAACGATGTCCTGCTTGATCTGTTCAGCTTGTCGTTTCTTGAATTCTTCTAGTCTCGAGCGAACTTTTGCTTTCAATTCATCAAGCGTTTCCACTTCATCGTCAACATCTTTTGCGAACTCATCATCAAGTTCTGGAAGTTCTTTTCGTTTTACATCGTGAATTTTTACTTTAAATACCGCATCTTTTCCTGCAAGTTGTTCTGCGTGATAGTCTTCTGGGAAAGTGACTTTCACTTCTTTTTCTGCACCTGGCTTTTCACCGATCAATTGATCTTCAAAGCCAGGGATAAACGTGCCCGAACCTAGCTCCAACGAATAGTTTTCAGCTTTGCCGCCTTCAAATGGTTCACCGTCGATCGTGCCTTCAAAATCGATAACAACGATGTCGCCTTTTTGCGCTTCACCGTCTTCAATAACAACGAGCTCAGCTTGGTTTTCTCTCAAGCGGTTAATTTCAGCTTCGACTTCTTCGTCCGTAACAGTCACATCTTGCTCTTCAACTTCCAAACCTTTGTATTGGCCGAGTTTCACTTCAGGCTTAACTGTTACTGTCGCTTTAAAAATTAACGGTTTTCCTCTTTCAATTTGTTCGATATCAACTTCCGGGCGATCGACCGGTTCTATTCCCATTTCTTCAACTGCTTCTGAATAGGCTTCCGGTAAAATGATATCAAGTGCGTCTTGGTATAAAGCTTCTACACCAAAACGTTTTTCAAAAATTTTTCGAGGAACTTTTCCTTTTCTGAAACCTGGTACGCTTACTTGTTTTACTACTTTTTTAAATGCCTGATCAAGGGCTGACTCGAAGCGTTCCGCATCAACTTCAACCGTAAGAACGCCTTGATTGCCTTGATCTTTTTCCCATTTTGCCGTCATCTTCTAACCTCCAAAAACTATTATTCCAAGTTATATGTTTTTTTGAGCATACTCAAAAAATAATCTTCCGAATTTCTTTTCAACGTTTTACAACCATTTCATTATAGCATAGTTCAACACGTTTTCAATCCCATTCATAAATGTTTGCTTAATGTTAATATGTAAACAAAAACCTGATTACGATCAAGTCATTTAAATGTGCTATACTAGAACTTGTACTAAAAAAAGTATATGCAACACAAGTCGAAATGCTTTAGGAGGCTAAACCGTGTCAATTAAATACTCGAGTAAAATAAATAAAATTCGCTCATTTGCATTAGCGCTGATTTTCATTGGAATCGTCATTATGTATATCGGCATTTTCTTTCGCTCATCAATGCTTGTCATGTCAATTTTTATGATTCTTGGTGTCCTGACCATCTTATCAAGCGCTCTCATTTACGCCTGGATTGGCATGCTGTCCACTCGAGCCGTTCAGGTCGTATGCCCAAGCTGCAAAAAAGTCACGAAAATGCTTGGCCGCGTGGATGTCTGTATGTATTGCCGAGAACCGCTCACCCTGGATCCCAGCCTTGAAGGAAAAGAATTTGATGAAACATATAACCGAAAAAAAGGATTTATCAAATAATATAAAAAAGCTGGACGACCAATACTTGCCGTTCAGCTTTTTTAATGATTCGAATTTGTTTCTTCTTTTCCCTGGCACTTCGGACAAATACCGTACACTTCCATGCGATGTTTTTCCACTTTAAATCCTGTCACATACTCTGCAACGGATTCTACTTCATCCAAGCCTGGATAATGGAAATCTTTTATATCCCCACATTTTTCACATATAATATGGTAGTGGTTAGTCGTAACAAAATCAAAACGGCTCGATGAATCTCCGTAGGTCATTTCATTGACGAGACCTACTTTTTTAAAAACACGCAAATTGTTATATACCGTTGCAACACTCATATTTGGAAATTTGCTTTCTAACGCTTTATATATCTCATCTGCTGTTGGATGTGACATCGACTCAATAAGATATTCTAAAATCGCATGACGTTGCGGTGTTATCCGAACTCCTGAGTTTTTAAGCTTTTCAACCGCTTCATTTAAAGCCGATGACATCGTCATGCACCTCTCCTTCTATTCTAATTATATACAAATTATTTTTTTGTAATATTTATAAATAGTTTACCTTTTTTATAAAAGAATTTCAATCTTTCGCTACGTCACCTTCGTTTTATTGCATATTCGTTTGTGATACAATTTTCAGTACACAGGAGGAACTACTGATGAACCGAAACAAATCAGAACAGCTGCACGAAGAAGCGTTGCAGCACATCGTCGGGGGAGTAAACAGTCCATCCCGTTCCTATAAAGCTGTCGGCGGCGGAGCACCGACATATATGGCTCGAGCAAAAGGCGCTTATTTTTGGGATGTCGATGGCAATGAATATATCGATTATTTAGGTGCTTACGGCCCAATAATTACAGGACATGCGCACCCAAAAATTACCGAAGCGATCAAACGGCAAGCTGAAAATGGCGTCGTTTACGGAACGCCTACCGAACTTGAAAACAGATTTGCCATCACGTTAAAAAAAGCGATTCCTTCTTTAGAAAAGGTACGTTTTACAAACTCTGGAACAGAAGCTGTCATGACAACGATCAGAGTGGCACGGGCGTATACGGGGCGAAATAAAATCATCAAATTTGCAGGCTGTTACCACGGTCATTCTGATTTAGTGCTCGTTGCAGCCGGTTCAGGCCCTTCAACACTGGGAACTCCAGATTCAGCCGGTGTGCCAGAATCGATCGCTCAAGACGTCATTACTGTTCCTTACAACGATTTAGATGCACTGGAACAGGCGTTATCGCATTGGGGCCATGATGTTGCTGCCGTACTCGTTGAACCAATCGTTGGAAATTTTGGCATCGTTCTTCCAAAAGATGGTTTCCTTGAAGGAATCAACCAGCTTGCTCATCAACACGGTGCCCTTGTCATTTATGATGAAGTGATAACCGGATTTCGTTTTACATATGGAAGTGCACAACAAATTACTGGAGTGGAGCCTGACTTAACTGCACTCGGAAAAATTATCGGCGGCGGTCTTCCGATCGGGGCATACGGTGGAAAAAAAGATATCATGGAACAGGTTGCACCGCTTGGACCGGCTTATCAGGCAGGAACGATGGCAGGCAATCCGCTATCCATGGCTGCTGGACTCGCTTGTCTCGATATTTTAAAAGACGAAAATGTTTATGTAAGAATGGATGAACTTGGAAAACAATTGGAAGACGGTTTATACCAAGCTGCAAAATCAAATGGCATTCCGATCACAATCAACCGGTTAAAAGGAGCGCTTACCGTCTTTTTCACTGACAAACCCGTAACAAACTACGAAGAAGCGAAAAAAAGCGACGGCGAACAGTTTGCGAAATTTTTTAAACTGATGTTAAGCAAAGGCATTAACCTTGCACCTTCAAAATTTGAAGCTTGGTTTTTAACGACGGAACATACGGAAAAAGAAATTGAAAAAACGCTGGAAGCTGCTGAATTTGCATTTCGATCGATGTAATTATAAATTCACTCTGTAAAAATTATTAAGGAAAGGAAAAATTTGTTACTGGAATGAAATTCGGAGCTCGGATTTTAAAAACGGGAATCGCAGTGACGCTTGCGCTATACATTACGATGCTATTCGGATTAGAACCTGTCACATTTGCTGCGGTTTCCGCTGTCTTTGCCGTTCAGCCTTCTGTTTATCGTTCATATCAAACAATTTTGGAGCAATTTCAAGGCAACGTAATCGGTGCTGTCGTTGCGATCGTTTTTACACTTGCATTTGGAAATGAACCTTTTGTCATTGGTTTCAGTGCGATTTTACTTATCGCNATTTGCATTAAACTGAATATCGAAAAAACGATTCCACTTGCCATTGTCACCCTGATCGTCATTATGGATTCATCGGCGACCGGAGGAAACTTTTTCTTGTTTGCATTATCTCGTTTTGCNATTATCATGATTGGCGTTTTATGTTCTTTTATCGTCAACATTCTATTTTTACCNCCNAAACATGATNTCCANCTATTTGAAAAAATTTTGAAAAACACGGAACAGATTACGCAATGGTTACGTCTCATGATCCGCCACGATGCCGAACATATCGTATTAAAAGACGCGTTGCAAAAAATCCAAGATGAACTCATCGAAACGAACAACCTTTACAAGTTATACAAAGAGGAAAGAAACTATTTTTTTAAAAAACACGAGTTTACGAAAGCTAGAAAACTAGTCGTTTTCAAACAAATGATCACGACGGCAGAAAAAGCGGTTTCCGTGCTAAAAAATCTTCATTTCTACGAGCAAAATATACTAAATTTACCAAATGAAATGAAAATCTTNTTAAAAAAACAAATCGATCATTTAACTCAATTGCACGAACGGACTTTGTTAAAATTTGCTGGAAAAGTACGCCATGAACCGGCAGAAAAATCCATGCAAGAAATTGAACGCGGAGAAAAAGCATTAACCGAACGGCTCATCATTTATAGTGAAAAAAAGCGCATGAATGATGAAAATTGGACAGAACTGTTTCAAACGATCGGACTCATTATCGCATATAAAGAACATTTGAAACATCTTGACTTACTAATTGACAGCTTTCAAACCTATCACCCAGAGAAATCGACACATGTAGATGAATAAACGGAAAATTCATTCCTTTTTCTAACTTAAGCAAAACAGCAATCTAAAAAACTTGAATTTTCTTACGGTATTTACCTATTTTTTGTCTAAATACGAGATTTTCTGAACTTTTTGATATATAATGTAAAAAAACATTGATAGGAGGTATTGATTATGCACAAAGAACTATGGAACGCAATTAAAAATCTAGCTATCAACAAGGAGGCTATTGGTTCATCTGAACTCGCTCTAGCAAACTATCAACTATCAGCGGATGTGTTTGAAGCAGTCAAAGACCATTATCTCAAAAATGTAACGGTAGAACCTGACAAAAAATTACCGCCATGGCTATAAACATTCACCCAGTCAATCACTTGCAGGACATCCGTGCTTTTCTGCAAAATCACTTGACAAACAGTGATTTTGAGAAAAGCCTGACACTTAAGATTGTTGAAAATCTCCATACGAAAGGAAAAATATTCAGCAACGAAGAAAATGCTTTTTCCTGGGGACTTTTTTTGAAACATTTATCTGCTCTCACTCACGATCNAGAATCTCAACGTGATTCTTTTACTGCAATCGCTGGAGCCATAGAACTGCTTATACTGGCTACAGATATTGTTGATGAAATCACTGATGGCGACTATAACTTAATGGAAACAATGACACTTACTGAAGCAATTACGATTTCCAATGCATTATTAATCGACGCCTTTGATTTAATTCTTAAACATACACCAAGCAACACGCACNCAGTTGTTGCAAATGTTTTTCACCTTTTAAAAATGGCTTGCAATGGCCAATGGAAAGACTTGAAGCTTGTCATCGGAAGCAACGTACCTTCAGAACACGATTATTTCGAAGTCATCAAACAAAAATCTGCATCTCTCATTCAGCTAGTCTGCGTTTTAGCGCATCCAAAGCAGCCGCATCTGCTGGCAAACGCAGCGACAAATATCGGTATAGCTGGTCAACTGAAAAATGACGCGAACGATATTTTTGTCGATTCAAAAACCGATCTAATCCGCAAAAAAGCAACTTTGCCAGTAATAAAGGCAATCGAATTTAGTTTAGAAACAGATAACGGATTATTAATAAAAAAAATTCAAAATCTTAAAGAGCAGGATGCAAAATTAAAAGAAGAAATTAGAAATTATATTCGCAAAACTGGAGCAATCGACTATTGCCTCATTCTTTCCAAACTTTACATGCAAAAAGCTATTCAAGAGCTTTATGAACTTTTTCCTGACAGACCAGCCGAATTAAAAACTCTTGAACTTTTTTTAAAAGACTGATCGACTAATAATTTTTATTAGTCGATCAGTTGTCTTTATCTCGGAATATAAATTTATTAAATTCTAGTAAAATATTATCTAAAATTTATTTACTTTTGAGGTTTAAGCAATGAAAAAAACAATGATCTATCCAATTTCGTTAGCTCTTATATTTATATGCATTGCAACATACGGAGCCAGCGGAATTCATTTAGAAGAAGGAATTACACCAATCGATTACTCGGTTGTCTTAATCGGCGCCGTTTATGTAGCACTGGGAATCTATAGTTACATCCAGCAGCCATACACTAAAGTCATGAAGCATTATTTAATGCTCATGTTTGTTTCGGCCATTGCGATTACACTTTCAGTACCAGCCAGTTTAGACTACCCTTTAACAAAAGAAATCGAAGCAATCGCAGTATCATTTTCGCCTTTTTTATTATTACAATTTTTTCAATATTTTCCAAATACGAAAAGACCAAATTGGTATCACTTTATTCGATATGCAAGCCTCTCCCTTTCCCTGCTCGCAGCAGCATCTTTTTTCACTTATTTGTTCACTGATTTGTATGTTCTAAACTTGGGGGCGCGTCTAGGAACGATTGTGAATTTAACTTTGAGCACATTTGCTTGTTGTACTTTGTTGTTTCAACATTTAAAACACAACTCTACAAAAATAAGACATCAAATCATCGTTTTGATATACGGTTTTTTTATTTCGTTTGCACCTGTGCTATTGTTCAGTCTGATTCCTGAGTTTTTTCTAAATGTCCAGGCCATATCATTTCAATATAGTTTAATCAGCATCATTATGCTGCCGATAACACTATCCTACATATTTAGAAAACACGAATTTATTCATTTTAATTTAAATATGAAACGTTCAATCTATTATTTAATTTTGTTCAGTCTTTGTTCCGTAATGTTTTACATATCAAGTTCAAATATACTGAACGTTTCCATCAACAGAGCTGTTTATTTAAATTTAGTCTTTTTGTTTGCACTAATCGTGTTTTTTATTGGCAAACAATTCATCGAATCAATCATAACACCGGTAAATCATACCGATACCAGTGTATTCGCAACTGAAAAAAAAATCATATTTCATCAATTTTTAAAAAATCGTTACTTGGAACAATGTGCAGATATTGTTACCAAGTTTATTGAAAATGGCATTGATGTAAAAGGCGTTTGGATCATATTGAAACAAAATGGAATTCCTATTTCACTTACGCAAAGCGGAGTTTTTATGTCGATTGAATTGATGAAAATCACGGAAATAATTAATAAAAGCAATAATAACAATGTTATAACATATAAAGATCAAATTTTTTACGTTTATCCTATAAAAAAAGACGATCAAAAAATTGGTTGGATTTTATTAGGATTGCATGATAAGCATTCCTTTAAGAACAAAGAATTTTCGCAAATCAATGATTTGCTTTCACAATCTTCGAATTTAATCGCAAATGCTCAAGCGTTAACCCAAATCGATGAGCAGCTGCATAAAAAACAAAGTCTTTTCCAAACGACGAATCAATTAAACCGCATGCTTTTAAAAGAATTAGAAAATAAGGATAAAGAACTTTCTCAATTTCTTCATGACGAAGTATTGCAATATTTAATTCTATTATCAAACAAAATTGATTTTTTGCACAAACAGGACCAAATAACGAAAAATGCCCATGAAGAACTGAAAAATTATTTAAAAACGATCATTCATGACATCCGTGAAATGAGCCACCATTTACATCCGGTCATTGTTGAAGATTTGGGACTTTCATTAGCACTCAACTCCCTAAAACGAAGACTGGAAGAAAACCATAACGTCCAAATTGAATTAAACAATCACTTGTCAGAATACCGCGTCTTGCCAAAAGAATTAAGCATTCAAATTTACAGCATCATTAAAGAACTTGTCCACAACGCCATCAAACATTCGGATTCTGAAACGATTTTTGTATCCATTAAAGAAGACCAAATGTATCAATTGTTAAAAGTTACTGTCGAAGACAATGGAGTTGGCTTCCATACACAAGATATTTTTTCACGCTTGGCAGACAACAATCATCTCGGACTGATCACCGTTCAGCAGCGGGTCAACCAATTGCAAGGCGTGCTCGAAATCAAATCGAAACCAAACTTGGGAACGTCAATCAGTATTACAGTCCCGATAGAATGGGGTGAAGAAGATGAAAATCAAAGTATTATTAGTTGATGATCATCTCATGTTCATGCTCGGAATCAAACAGCTGCTCGATAATGAAGAAGACTTGCATGTCCTTAGCATCGTAAACGACCCGACTGAACTGAATGAAAAAATCAAAGAACACAACCCACACGTCATCGTTATGGACATTCGCATGAAAAATTACAACGGCATCGAATTGACAAAAAAAATTACCGAAGTATACCCGGATATTAAAGTCATCATTTTATCTGGATACAATTATGACGAGTATATGAAAGCTGCCTATGAAGCTGGAGCCTATGCATTCATTTCAAAAGAAAATTCGATGCACGAACTCGCTAATGCAATTCGTGAAAGTTTCAAAGGCAACAAACTGATCTCAGAAAAAAAGGACAAACAACTGCTAACAAAAACAGAGCTGGAAATATTGAAACTGATCGCTCAAGACAAAACGAATAGCGAAATCAGCGAAATGCTCGTCATCAGCAAACGGACCGTCGAACATCACGTCTCGTCCATCATCAGCAAGCTGAAAGTGGAATCCCGCGTTGGCGCAGTCGTCAAAGGCATGAAATCAGGACTAATTAATTTTTGAGATCAAAAGTGGTAGAGGAGCAAAACAAAAATTAAACCTGATCGATAAAGAGGAAACTCCGAATACATCAAAAAGGAGAAGTTTTCTATTTACTTCTCCTAATTTTGCTTATTTGAACTTATATTTTTGCATAATGTAAATTGAAAAATGTCTTTACACAAAAGTTACACAAATGTATGATCTTTTCAATCAATACTGAAGATACAACACAAGAATATTTCTCAATATTATCTCTTCCCTCGTCTTAAGATAATACCACTGTTTCTATGAATGGAGGGATTATCTTTATGCTGGATAAAAAGAAATTTATCTTTTTCTCCTTTTTATTTTTTATCGTATTTACAATCATAGGAGATGCATATATTTATTTTTTAGATAGCAAAATATTTGAAAGTGATTTCAAATTTGTTAAAAGAATTGAAAATGAGAAATCAAAACAAGAATACTTAAATGTATTAGAAAAATTAAGTAAGGAAGTAAATGTAAAAATTTATGTAGTTACCTCTACTGTTACTTCTAAAAATTCAGCCACCTACACAATTTTTTCTTCAGAGGAAAATAAAGACTTTTTGAAAAAAAGAATATTTGTACAAAATGATATTTCTGTATTTCATTCTTTAATTAGCGGAAATCGAAAAGTAATATTTAAACCATTTAGCGATTTTGAAACAAATAACAATAATGATGTAAATTTTTATGTTTTTGGTTCCAAAGATAATGTAGAATTACTTCGTTCGAAAACAATTGACAAATATGGAATGAGTAAACCTGAAGAGAACAAATATCCAAATGATGCATTATTTACGATTATTTCTGCATGGATTTTTGTATTTTTCGTCATATTTTTATATATAACTCTTGAAGTTAATAGTTTAAAAAAAGAAGTCTTAATCAAATTTTTTAATGGTTCAGATAAAAAAGACACTGTTATTCCTATGATTTTCACCAATTCACTAACTATAGTAAGTAGTGCTCTATTAGGAATGCTATTAGCGGCGTTAATAACGGAATCTTCAAAATTTTTGTTAATTACAATAGTTTCCATACTTTTTATCATTCTAACTACTAACTTATTGTATTTAATACTACTTAATTTAGATATCAAAAAAACATTTGTTAAAAGTTATTACACATTAGGATACAAAATGCTTACATTTACTACATTATTTTTTGTAACTATGACATTAATAATTTCTCTCACTCTCAATTTTAAGACGATGTACGATGCTTTTTTGACAATTAATCAAGAAAATGATTGGAAGAAATTTTATTCTTATGATAACATTTACTTTTCGTTTAAAGAATTAACCGATACTACAAACTATGACACCGATAGGAAACATATAATTAATTTTTATAACAAAAATTTAAACAAATACAAAATACATTTGTCTTTTGATTTTTCAAACAATGGAGGAGTGGCGTCACATGAAATTGATACAAACGAAACATTCATATATCTGAATAAACATGCAAAAAAGATTATAAAACATCTTGATATTGAACTTGATAATCTATTAGAAAATCGATTTTATATTATTTCTAGATACACAGATAAGGAATTAAAAGAAAAGGGAATATTTGATTCAACATCATCGAATGAAATTCATTACTTATTAGAATCTAATGAAGGAATTTTTGAAACGATTCATATAAATCATCCCTATAAAATATTAGTATATGACATTAACATGACAAATCTAGCAGATAATTACAAAAAAAATCCTATTATTTTACTAGATACTCATGATAAATTTCCGAGTAATTTATCAAGTGAATATATATTCAATTCTTTAGTAAAATTTGAACACGACAATGATTTTGAAAAATTTATAAATGAAATTGGTTATGAAAATGAAATTTTTTACAAAAACAATGTAAAAGAATTATTTTTAGAAAAACGTACTGAAAAATTATTAATTCTTTTAATTAACATCATTTTAAGTGTAATGTTAATATTTTTGTTTAATTTTTCTTTATCTACCATTTTAAAAATGGATTTTAAATCTAGAGCCATAGAAATTTCTCTTAATAAAATATTTGGAAAGACTTTTTTCCAACGCTACAAAAGTTTATTTTGGCTATTAATAAGTGCTTTTACATCCGGTGTATTAATTTCTTTTTTAGGAAAATTCATATTTTATCAGTTTTATATTCATTTTATCTTTATTTCTAGTACTTTTGTATTTATTAATACTACTTTAATTCTATTATTCTATATCAAAAAATATGAAAAAATTAATATACCACGTATCTTAAATGGAGGTGTGTAAATTGTTAGAAATAAAAAATATTTCTAAAAGTTTTGGTAATAGAGTGATTTTCAAAAACTTCTCATGTACTATAAAACAAGGAGATTTTGTAGTATTTAGTGGTAAAAGCGGAAGCGGAAAAACAACTCTTTTAAATATTATTGGAGGAATTGAAAAAATAGATTCAGGCAAAGTAATACTTGATGGTTTAGATATGTCTAAAAACTCAGATATAATTAAAGCGTATAGAGAAAAATTAGGATTTCTATTTCAGAATTTTGCATTAGTAGAGAATAAGACTGTCGAAGAAAACATTTTAATGATTGACAAGAAATACAGAAACAACCTGACCGTTGCAAATGTATTAGAAAAGGTTGGATTAAATGGATATGAAAAAAGAAAAATTTATACTTTGTCTGGCGGTGAACAACAAAGAGTCGCAATTGCACGATTATTTATGAAAAAATGTAGCATTATATTAGCTGATGAACCTACAGGAAGTTTGGATAGATATAATGCATATTTAATTATGGAACATTTAAAAGAACTAAATAGAATTGGAAAGACTATTATTTTAGTTACACACGATGAAGAATTAAAGAAGATGGGGGATGTTATTATTGAATTATAAAAAATTTTTTATAAGAACAATTGTTGGATTAATAGTCGTTATTTCTATATATATATGTATTCATACTTATTTTAACAATAAAATTATAAATACTTATGCAAAAGGGTTTGAGAAAAATGTGTTTGGTGATTATATTAAAAACGAATCAGATATGGTATTAGCCGTTTATAAAGCTCCACTTTTTCAAACTTATACAAATCTATCTATCCAAAACACTAAAGATAATATAGCTTTAATCATTTGGACACCTCTTTACAATGATAATTTTTCATATGGTATTATTATAACAGATCACGAAAATGAAGTTACCTATCAGATTGAAACTAATGAACATCTAGAAACAGAAGACAAAAAACTTCAACAAATCTTAGATTCAAAACAAGAAGCTTTAAATAAAATAAAAACTATTGCAAATAAAGAATGGGGATTCAACTTCTAATTATTTTACAAAAATCAATTATTTAGAAACTGTCTTTTTGCCTAAAAAAATAACACTATAATCAAAACTATCAAAAAAGAAGGTACCGTCAAGAATTCTAGACCAATTCAATCCGACCATATTGTTTCATTGATAGTAGCATTTTTTCATATTTGACGTAATAGCATATTCCATTATGAGAAAATGTTTTATTTCTTCCCGCATGATGAATTCTAATTTTTCTTTTAAGAATAAAATATAACGCTCTCTAGCTGTTATGTCCAGTCAAAATTACATAAACTTTTAGACATTGGTAAGTTTGTTCTTTTTTTTGATCCAAAACAGAGACTCCCCCACCTTTTTCTTTTGTTCTAAAGTAAAAGTCCTTCGATAGCCTTCTTAAACTATCAAAGGACTTTCTATAAATATAAAAATTCACATTGAAATAAATTAAAGTTAAACTGTTTCTTTTCTAAATACCGCCATCAAAAAACTATTACATTTTTTGAAAATTCTGAAATCAAATTAATAAGAATAAGTATAGTAAACTGTATCGTTTCCGCCTTTATGAGCTATTTCTATTTTTGCATACTTACCAGCATTGGCTGTTTTCTTTCCATAACCGCCTGTATTTTTAACAGTAGCAGTATGCTTTTTATTTGCATGAAAAGTATGTGTATAGTCTTCATTAATAAATTTGGTATTGAATCCATATTTAAAAGTTCTAGTTGCAGTATTAATTTGTGTTACACTCCAAGATTTCGAAAAACTTTTTCCCTTTGAATTGGCAGTATATGTTACTGCGCTAACTTGAGTAACTCCACCTATCAAAAATGATAGTGTAAAAAAAGTTACAAATAATCCTTTTAATTTTTTCAAAATCTTCCCTCCTTTCCACAAAAATATTAAATTTTTAACATAGCAAATTTCCATATATATGGAAATTGTTGTAAATACCTAAATTTTACTGTCTACAATTGCAAGTAAAAAAGGTTGGACATAAATAGTTCCAGAAAAGAAATGAAGAGGCTGGGACATAAGTAGTTCCAGATAGACAAAAAGAGGAGAATGTTTTCCCACATTCTCCTCTTTTTCACTTCAGAGATGGTTTTTCCTCTACGAACCTCTCGCTTTGACCGCATATTCCCGTAAATTAACGGCCACTAAGGCAAACCCCATTTCATTTTCTGCTTTCGATTTCCCTCTCACGGAAAATCGCGTGAAACGCAAATTAGCCTTCAGACATCCAAAAACTGGTTCCACTTCAATTTTCCGTCTGCGATAAATCGCTCCAGCTTTTGGCTCCGAAAGCTTCGCTCTCACGTATTCTTTTTGTTGCTGAAAGTTCTTGTTCACTTTCAGTTTTCGATTGCGGCCTTCTTTTGCTTTTGTACAAAACGGTCGGAATGGACATCCTCTGCAATCTTCACATTCGTATACATGAAACTCACGTGTAAAACCAGATGAATCAGTACGCATGGTGCGATATTGATAGGTCAGTCGTTTCTCGTTCGGACAGATGTAAGCATCCTGTTTTTCATCGTACTGAAAGTATTCAAGTCCCCACGTCTTTTGTTTTCTTCTTTTCTTTTGTTCTTTTAAATAGGTGTTGTATGTAATCAATGCTTCTCGTTTGCGAACGGTTAGGATGTTTTCATAATTTTGTTCGCTGCCGTAACCTGCATCTGCGACAATATATGGTGGAAGCTTGAAATAATGCTTTTCAATTTCATCCAAAAA